>OGZR01000828.1_pt1 | contig 11194 bp, 9 predicted proteins | sample 1576851 | NCBI WGS metagenome assembly OGZR01 (sample SAMEA3541492, study PRJEB24748) | human gut metagenome | biome: human gut; feature: human-associated habitat; material: faeces | place: China | collected 2012
TGATGTTATGGATGGTGATTATGTACCGAGTATTTCTTTTGGAATGCCGGTGATAAAGTCTATCCGAAAGGAATCAAAGTTGTTTTTTGATGTACATCTCATGGTTACAGAGCCTGAGAGATATATCAGAGATTTTGTGGAATGTGGGGCAGATTCCATTACAGTACATGCGGAGGCATGTGAAGATCTTGAGAGAACTATTGAACAGATCAGGGAAGCAGGTGTGAAGGTGGGGGTTTCCATCAAACCGGCTACACCTGTAAATGATATAAGCCATATGCTCAGCGATGTGGATATGGTTCTGATCATGACTGTACAGCCGGGATTTGGCGGTCAGAAGTATATGGAAGAATGTACGGAGAAGATCAGGGAAGTACGTGAACTGATCGAGGCCGAGGATCTGGATGTAGATGTTCAGGTTGATGGTGGCATCAATGATGAGACAATGGAGACAGTGCTCACAGCAGGTGCAAATCTGCTGGTAGCAGGTTCTTATGTTTTCAACGATGATCTGGCAAAAAATGTAAAACATGCCAGAGAACGAATGGATGAGATCATAAGAAGGATTGACTGAGGAAGAGCATGATAGATACGATAATTGTAAGCGGGGGCAATATCCACAGTGATTTTGCCCTCGATTTTTTAAAAAAGAATGAAGCCTGTCTGATCGCAGCTGATAAAGGGCTGGAATTCTTTCTGGAGCATCAGCTTTTGCCGGATGCAGTTATTGGATATTTTGACAGTCTGTCTGAAGATGGAAAAAAATTCCTGGAAATTCATGAAGAAAGAAGTATGGACAGTGAAATTCCCTATGGTGGAATGACTGAGTGGAAATTGCAAAAAGGCTTTGGAAATGAAAAAAAAGAAATAAAAGTTATCCGTCTGAGACCGGAAAAAGATGATTCAGATACACAGTCTGCCATGAATTATGCGATTCAAAACGGTGCAAAGCGGATTACAATCCTTGGAGCGACCGGAAACAGAGTGGATCATCTGATGGCAAATTTCGGACTTCTTGTTCTGGCAAAGAATCAGGGAGTGGAAGTAATACTGGCGGATCAGTATAATTATATGAAACTTGTTTCAGATGGAGAAATCATAAAAAAGTCAGAACAGTTTGGAAAGTATATATCATTTTTTCCATTAGGAGGAGATGTTACAGGACTGACGCTGGAGGGATTTAAATATTCACTTGACCATTATCGCCTGACAACAGCAGACAGTGGACTGACAGTGAGTAATGAGATTGTCAGTGAAAAGGCAAAAGTTACCTATCAGTCTGGAACATTGCTTATGATCATGTCGCGGGATTAAGCGTGTCGCGGTAATACCGCACTTGCACATAATAAGTGGTTATGCTAGAATAATGAAAGTACAGTAAAAACATCTGAAAATACCGTAAAATCAATACATTTAAAGGAGATATTTAGAGATATGAAATTAGGAATCGTCGGATTACCCAATGTTGGAAAAAGTACATTATTTAATTCATTGACAAAGGCAGGCGCAGAATCTGCAAATTATCCGTTCTGTACCATTGACCCTAATGTAGGTGTTGTTACAGTGCCGGATGAGAGACTGAAGCTTCTCGGAGACTTTTATCATTCTAAGAAAGTGACACCTGCTGTAATTGAATTCGTAGATATTGCAGGACTTGTAAAGGGAGCATCCAAAGGAGAAGGACTTGGAAACCAGTTCCTTGCAAATATCCGTGAGGTAGATGCAATCGTTCATGTAGTCCGCTGCTTTGAAGATTCCAATGTTATCCATGTAGATGGAAGTATTGATCCTATCCGTGATATTGAAACTATTAATCTGGAGCTGATCTTCTCAGACCTTGAGATCCTTGAGAGAAGAATTGCAAAAGTTACAAAAACAGCACGCATGGACAAAGAGGCTGCCAAGGAGCTTGATTTCCTTCAGAAGGTAAAAACACATCTGGAAGATGGCAAGATGGCAATCACTATGGAAATGGAAAATGAAGATGAAGAAGCCTGGATGTCTACTTATAATCTGCTTACCTGGAAGCCTGTGATCTATGCAGCAAACGTAGCAGAAGGAGATCTGGCTGATGACGGTGAAAGCAACAGCCATGTACAGGCAGTGCGCAAATATGCGGCAGAGCAGAACAGTGAGATTTTCGTTATCTGTGCAGAAATCGAAGAAGAGATCTCTGAACTGGATGATGATGAGAAGAAAATGTTCCTGGAGGATCTGGGACTGACAGAATCAGGACTTGAGAAACTTGTAAAAGCAAGCTATCATCTCCTTGGACTGATGAGTTTCCTTACTTCAGGTGAGGATGAGACAAGAGCATGGACGATTAAAATCGGAACAAAGGCTCCGCAGGCAGCAGGTAAGATCCATACAGATTTTGAGCGAGGATTTATTAAAGCTGAGGTTGTAAATTATCAGGATCTTCTGGACTGTGGTTCCTATGCAGGTGCCAGAGAGAAAGGTCTTGTAAGAATGGAAGGTAAAGAATACGTTGTACAGGATGGAGATGTGATCTTATTCCGATTCAATGTATGATGAACAGGTGATTTATGGAAATGTCGATACGTTTTCCGGGACTTGACCTGGTTTTGAGTTATGTGCCCCGTTCATTTCAGATATTTGGAATGGAATTCACCATATATGGAGTACTGATTGCCGTGGGTGCTCTTCTTGGAATGGGACTTGTGACACTTGAAGCGAAACGAAATGGGGAAGATCAGAACAGGTATCTCGATATGATGCTTATCTCCCTGCTGGTTTCAGTGGCAGGTTCCAGATTATTTTATGTGGCTTTTTCATGGGGATTTTATAAAGAAAATCTGAATGCCATACTGGACTTTCGAAATGGCGGTTACGCTTTATATGGTGGTCTGCTCTTTGGATTTCTTGCGGCAGCGGTATTTTGCAGGATTACCAAAACGTCATTCTGGCAGAGTGCCGATATTGCGTGTCCCGGAATACTTCTGGGACAGGCTATAGGGCGCTGGGGTAACTTTTTTAACAGAGAGTCTTTCGGAGAATATACAAATCTGCCATGGGCAATGCAGATACCGGTTTCAGCTGTGCGGTCAGGAGAAGTTTCGGGAGCAATGAGAGATAATCTGCTGACTATAAATGGGATTTCATATATTCAGGTTCAGCCGATTTTTCTTTATGAAAGTCTGTGGTGTCTGCTGTTATTTCTGCTGTTGATGGCCATGCGCCGAAAAAAGAAATATGAAGGCGAATTGTTTATGATCTATCTGGCAGGTTATGGTCTGGGAAGATTTTTCTTTGAATGGATCAGAACAGATAAGCTTTATATTCCGGGGACAAAAGTGGGGATTTCGCTGGTAATTTCCGCTATATTATTTGCTGTTTTTATGCCTGTAGTGATCATACGCAGAGTGATGGCACAGAAAAGAGATACTATACGCCGGCAGAGGAGAAAAAGATTTCTGGATGAGTCAGTGAAAGAAAAAAAGATGTTTCCTGAGACTTCTGAAATGAAACCGGAACCGGAAATCCGGCCGGAGATGGATGAACAGGTAAAGCCAGATGTGGGAAATTCTCCCACAAATTCAAAAGAAGAACAGTAAAAAAACATATATCTGAAAGATAAGTGGGTTGAAAGTGGAAATTCAACCCACTTTTTGTGTATAAAAGCCCATTTTTCTCGTAAAAATAAGGTTGTTTCATAAATGTTAACAGAGTTCTAAATTTTAAAAATCTTTTTCTCCCCCTTGTTTTTTCAGCCTAAATAGTTTAGAATAAGCACATAAGTGGTAGAAAGTGGTGAATAGTGGTGGTGAGTGGGGAATAACGGCAGAGTCCATTACCACCTGAGAAATCTGAAGGGGAGATTCAGATTTTGCGAGAGTAGGTGAGTAACATGTTCATGGGAGAGTATAACCACACGATCGACGCGAAGGGGCGTCTGATCATTCCTTCTAAATTCAGGGAGCTCTTAGGGGAAGAGTTTGTTCTGACAAGAGGGCTTGATGGCTGTCTTTACATTTATCCGATGGATGAATGGGAATCCTTTGAAATGAAGCTCAGATCTTTACCACTTACAAATAAAAATGCCAGAACTTTTTCACGATTCTTTGTAGCTGGAGCAACTACATGTGAACTGGACAGGCAGGGACGAATCCTTGTACCGCAGACACTGCGCAAATTTGCCGGTCTGGAGAAAGATGTGGTTCTGACAGGTAATCTGAACAGAATTGAAGTTTGGAGCAAAGAAAAGTGGAGCGAGAACTGTAATTATGATGACATGGACAGCATTGCAGAGAGCATGCAGGACATGGGAATCACAATCTGACAGGTCTCGTTTGAAGTATCTTGCAAAGTAAATCCAGACAGGAGACGGAGATGGAATTTAAACACAAATCTGTATTACTGGAAGAGACCATTGAAGGTTTGGATATCAAACCGGACGGAATCTACGTGGATGGTACTTTAGGAGGTGCAGGGCATGCCGGTGAGGTATGCAGGAAACTTTCTGCCAAGGGGAGATTTATTGGCATAGATCAAGACCAGGATGCGATAATTGCTGCGAGTGAGAGGTTAGCCCCCTATAAACAGGCGACGATCATTCGCAGCAATTATTGTTACATGGTACAGGAACTGGCAGCAAGAGGCATCTATAAAGTCGACGGGATTCTCCTTGATCTTGGAGTATCTTCCTATCAGCTTGACAATGAAGAACGCGGTTTTACCTACAGGGTAGATGCACCGCTCGATATGCGCATGGACCAGCGCCAGACGCAGACAGCCGGCGATATTGTCAATGGCTATGAAGAAAAAGAATTATACCGTATTATTCGTGATTACGGTGAAGATAAATTTGCAAAAAATATTGCAAAACATATTGTTGCCGCCAGACAGGTGAAACCGATCACAACCACCGGAGAACTGACAGAGATCATCAGAGAATCCATTCCCATGAAGATGCAGGTGAAGTCAGGACATCCGGCCAAGAGAACTTTTCAGGCAATCCGAATTGAACTTAACAGGGAACTTGATGTACTGAGAGATTCACTGGATGGAATGATTGATATCCTTGATGACGGAGGAAGACTTTGCATCATCACTTTTCACTCACTAGAAGACAGAATCGTTAAGACGATTTTCAGAAAAAATGAGAATCCGTGTACCTGCCCTTCAGATTTTCCTGTATGCGTATGCGGGAAGAAATCCAAAGGAAAAGTGATCACAAGAAAGCCGATTCTTCCGGGGGAGACAGAGATGGAAGAGAATCCGCGTTCCAAAAGTGCAAAGCTTCGGATTTTTGAGAGAGTATTATAATTAGAGAGGCATGAAATGGCGAGAACGACCAGGAGTGAAACAGCAAGAAGAAGCAGAACCAGTGCCAGAACAAACAGAGGAATGTATGTTGACGGAAATACGGTCAGACGTCTTGCAGAAGTTCCGGAGAGAAAGAGGCAGCCGGGAAGACAGAATCCGGGAAGGCAGCAGACCAATCGAAACCGAAGAGTGCAGGCGAGTCCTGCGCAGGTACCAAGGCAGAAACATCAGTTGAGTAAAGAAGCACAGAAGAACAGGCAGAAGGCGACTGCAATGAACTGGGGATTTGTAGCGTTTCTGGCAGTTGTATGTGTGGCGATATTATTCTGCTCTGTGAAATATCTTCGTTACAAATCAGAGATTACCGCAAAGATGAGTACAGTTGCATCTCTTGAGGAGGAACTGGCAGATTTAAAAGAAGACAATGATGCATATTACAGCCAGGTGACATCAAATGTGGATCTGAATAAGATCAAGCAGATCGCATTGGGGAGACTGGGGATGAAATATCCGTCAGATGATCAGACAGTAACCTATTCTACATCGGGTAACAGCTATGTAAGACAGTATCAGGATATACCAGATTCAAAGTAGGTGATTAATTGAGCAATACGGGAAGAAAGAGTCGAAGAAGACCACAGAGAAAAATAAATCAAAACATGAAAGAAAAGCTGCTGATATTGTTTGGAATTGTGTTACTGCTTCTGGTAATATTAGTGCTGAGAATTACTTATATTAATGCTACCAGTGGAAGCAAATACAAAAAACAGGTGTTAAGTCAGGCACAGCAGAAATATGAGAGCCAGGTACTGCCGGCAAAGAGAGGCGATATTTATGACAAGAACGGAAATATACTGGCTACCAGCAATAAAGTTTATAATGTGATCCTGGACTGTAAAACTGTAAATTCAGATGAGGACTATGTAGAGCCAACAATACGTGCCTTAAATGAGGTGCTGGGGATTGATGAAGAAACAGTGCGTTCTCTTTTGGCCGATTCAAGAACCAGCCAGAGTCAGTATCAGGTACTGACAAAACAGCTGTCTATGGACAAAAAGAAAGAATTTGAAAAATATAAGGCAGAGGATGAAGATTCCGGTCTTACTAAAGCGCAGGCAAAGGAACGGGCAAATATCAAAGGCGTCTGGTTTGAAGAGGATTATCTGAGAAGTTACCCGTTTAATGAAACAGCATGCGATACAATTGGTTTTGCACTGGACAGAGATGTGGCAGATATCGGACTGGAAGGGTACTATAACAGCACACTGACAGGCGTAGACGGAAGACAGTATGGGTATATCAATGATGATTCAGATGTGGAGCAGACCATTATTGCTGCGGTGAATGGAAAAAGCATTCAGACCAGCATTGACATCGGTGCACAGCAGATTGTTGAGAAATATGTTAATGGATTTAAAGAGGCAATGGGGGCCAAGAATATAGGTGTCATTGTTGAAAATCCGTCCACCGGTGAGATTATTGCCATGGATGGTGGTGACCGTTATGATCTGAATAATCCGAGAGATCTTTCCGCTGTATATACAAAAGATGAAATCAAAGCGATGAATGATGTGGAAACAGTGGAGGCTCTGAATGGTATGTGGAGTAATTTCTGCGTCACAGATGCCTATGAGCCGGGATCTGTTGTAAAGCCGATCGTCATGGCTTCTGCATTGGAAAAGGGTGCGATACAGGAAACAGATACATTTGTATGCGATGGATCGCAGACTTTTGGAGATACTATGATCAAGTGTGCGGTTTATCCGAGCGCACATGGCACAGAGACACTGGGAGAGGTAATTGCAAACTCCTGTAATGATGCAATGATGCAGATTGGTGCCAAGATGGGAGCTACTCAATTTATCAAAGCACAGAGTCTGTTTAATTTCGGAACAAGGACAGGGATTGACCTGCCGAATGAAGGCGCAGGTATTATCCATACTAAGGACAGTATGGGGGAAACAGAACTTGCATGTTCTGCTTTTGGACAGGGTTTTACCTGTACCATGATCCAGGAAATCAATGCGATGAGTTCCGTTATCAATGGCGGATATTATTATCAGCCGCATCTTGTGACAAAGGTTCTTGACAGTAATGGTGGAACTATAAAAACAATCTCGCCGATACTTCTGAAGCAGACGATTTCCTCCAGGATTTCCAGTGATATCAGAAGCTATATGGCATTGAGTGTACAGCAGGGTACCAGCCGTCATTCCAAAGTGCAGGGTTACAGTTCAGGCGGTAAAACAGGTACAGCGGAGAAATACCCGCGAGGAAACGGAAAATATCTGGTTTCTTTTATTGGATTTGCTCCTGTAGATGACCCGGCTGTGGTAATTTATGTAGTTGTAGATGAACCGAATGTAGAGGATCAGGCAAACAGTACTTATCCGCAGTATATTGCACAGGGAATCCTTTCGGAGCTTCTTCCGTATCTGAATGTAGTGCCGGATGAATCTGAAGATGGAACAGTGCCGGAGACAGAATTGTGGGAAGGGTTTAAGGGACATTTAAAGAGTACTTCCATATCGGACAGTGAACTTGACAGTGACGGTAATCTAGTGGATGCAGATGGCAATCTGATAGACTGGGATGGAAACCGGATTGATGAAAACGGATATCTGCTGGATGCCAATGGAGATCACATATTGGATGAGGAAGGCAATTATAAGATGTCTACAAATCTTGTCAGTGCTTCGGGAAGTACGGATGCAGATTCTTCAGGAGATGCAGTATCCAATCCTGATGCACCTGCACCTCTGGAGGATGATGAAGCTGAGACGACTGAGGATAATGACGAAGAGACAGACGGTATTACCAATGAAGAAGCAGGTCTGGAATAAAAACGTATAGTTATAGCTCCGCAGAGAATGGTCATATATTGTTATGACAATCTCTGCGGAGCTTTTTTTATGAAAAAAAATATGACGTTTCACAAGAGAAAAATATGGGTGGTATTACTCTGCTGTATTTTAATGATGACAGGCCTTATCGGAAGACTGGTATATCTTATGTGTTTCAGATCAGACTATTATTATAAGAAAGCAAAAGAACTTCACGAAAGAGAGAGAGAGATCAAAGCGGCCAGAGGGGAGATTCTGGATGCAAAGGGAAAAGTTCTGGCATCAAACAGGACGGTATGTACAATCTCTGTGATCCACAGTCAGATTAAAGAACCTGAGAAAGTAATCTCCCTGCTGTCTGAAAAACTGAAAATAGATGAGGCAGAAGTGAGAAAAAGAGTGGAGAAAATCTCTTCCATAGAAATAGTAAAGACAAATGTGGAAAAAAGTACAGGTGATGAGATAAGAGAGTGCAGTCTGGCAGGGGTGAAAGTTGATGAGGATTATAAGCGTTACTATCCATGTGGAAGTCTGGCTTCAAAAGTCATTGGCTTTACGGGAGGTGATAATCAGGGAATTATCGGTCTGGAAGTGAAATATGAAGAAATCCTGAGGGGGCAGCCGGGTAAAATCCTGACAACAACAGATGCCAGGGGTGTGGAAATTGATAAATTGGGTGAGACAAGGGAAAAACCGATAGAGGGGAAAAGCCTGATAATCAGCCTTGATGTAAATATTCAGGAATTTGCGCAGCAGTCAGCTTTGAAAGTAATGGAGGAAAAGCAGGCAGAACGTGTATCTATCCTGCTGATGAATCCACAGAACGGCGAAATATATGCATGTGTCAATGTGCCGGAATTTGACCTGAATGATCCTTTTACCCTGACAGATGATCTGAATATGCAGTTAAATGAATCCGGGATAACAATACCGTCGGAAGATCACAATGAACAAAGTGAACTGGCAGTGCAGACAGCATCAGGAAAAACAAATACAGAAAGAAAGCAGGAATTACTGAATCAGATGTGGAGAAATCCCTGTCTGAATGATACTTATGAACCGGGCTCTACATTTAAAATCATCACCATGGCAGCCGGACTGGAGGCTGGTGTTGTTTCACCTGGGGACCGTTTTTATTGTCCCGGATATAAAGTGGTGGAGGATCGCAGAATCCACTGTGCAAAAAGAACAGGACATGGATCCCAGAATTTTGTGGAAGGTGCACAGAATTCCTGTAACCCTGTGTTTATAGAGGTGGGGCTTCGCCTTGGGGTAGAACGTTATTATAAGTATTTCAGACAGTTTGGACTTCTGGATAAAACCGGGACAGATCTTCCGGGAGAGGCAGGAACTATTATGCATCAGAAGAAAAATATGGGAGAAGTGGAACTGGCAACGGTTTCTTTTGGACAGTCTTTTCAGATTACGCCTGTTCAGCTGGCTGCAACAGTAAGTTCACTTATAAACGGAGGCAGACGGGTGACACCGCATTTTGGAGTCGTAGTGTTAAATCCTGACAGAACAGAGGGTGAGAAACTGATTTTTCCGGTAAAGGAAGGAATTGTCTCTGAAGAGACTTCGAAGGAAATAAGAGAAATTCTGGAAACAGTAGTATCTCAGGGCTCCGGAAAAAATGCAAAAATTGAAGGATATGCCATCGGTGGGAAAACTGCCACTTCTCAGACACTGCCAAGAAGTGCAAATCGTTATATTTCCTCTTTTTTGGGATTTGCACCTGCAGAAGATCCGCAGATACTGGGACTGTGTATTATTCATGATCCGAAAGGAATCTATTATGGAGGGACAGTAGCTGCACCTGTGATACGTGGTATTTTTGAGAATATCCTGCCATATCTTGGAATTGAAAAAAGTGATGTTTCTGATTTTTCTGCAGAAGGCAATTAGGGAAATTCCGCAGGCAGGGTTGATAAATAAGCAAAAAAGCCTTATACTAAAAGAAATCTGAAAGTAAAAAACTTTCAGGAAAAAACGAAAGAATGAATGAGGTGTAAGATGGAATTTCAAGTTGTAATCCCTGTGCTGATTTCTTTTGCAATCAGCGTTGTATTAGGACCGGTCATCATTCCTTTTCTTCGGAGACTGAAGATGGGCCAGACAGAAAGAACAGAGGGCGTACAGTCCCATTTAAAGAAAGCAGGAACACCTACAATGGGTGGAGTGATCTTTCTGATCGCCACAGCGATAACTGCATTATTTTATGTAGGGGATTATCCGAAGATCATTCCGGTACTGTTCCTGACTCTTGGATTTGGAATTATCGGATTTCTGGATGATTATCTGAAGGTTGTGCTGAAACGCTCAGACGGACTGCTGCCATGGCAGAAATTTTTACTTCAGGTAGTTCTGACTGCGATTTTTGTATTCTATATCGTTAAGTATACAGATATTTCTCTGACAATGAGAATTCCGTTCTGGAGCGGACATTTCCTGAATCTTGGATGGCTGGCAGTTCCGGTTCTTTTCTTTGCTGTGATCGGTACTGTGAATGGAGTTAATTTTACGGATGGTCTGGATGGTCTTGCTTCCAGTGTGACTCTGATCGTTGCAGTATTTTTTACAGTAGTTTCTATTGGAATGAAATCGGGGATCGAGCCGATCACAGGTGCAGTTGTGGGAGGTCTGATGGGATTTCTGTTGTTTAATGTATATCCGGCAAAAGTGTTTATGGGAGATACCGGTTCTCTGGCTTTAGGCGGTTTTGTGGCAGCTACCGCATATATGATGCAGATGCCGCTGTATATCATTATTGTCGGATTTATTTATCTTGTAGAAGTTATTTCAGTTATTCTGCAGGTAACATATTTCAAAAAGACAGGAGGAAAGCGTCTCTTTAAGATGGCACCGATTCATCATCATTTCGAGCTTTGCGGATGGTCAGAGACACGGGTAGTGGCAGTATTTTCTATTGTGACGGCAATTCTTTGCCTGATCGCTCTTATGGGGGTATAAAAGAATGGTTGTAAAAGATAAAAATGTATTAGTGTTTGGCTCTGGAATCAGTGGAGAGGCAGCGTGTGAGCTCCTTTTGAAAGAAGAAGCAAAGG
>OGZR01000837.1_pt1 | contig 11093 bp, 10 predicted proteins | sample 1576851 | NCBI WGS metagenome assembly OGZR01 (sample SAMEA3541492, study PRJEB24748) | human gut metagenome | biome: human gut; feature: human-associated habitat; material: faeces | place: China | collected 2012
TTCGATCCGCACCCGCCGTTTTCCGCGCCGCGCGCGCCGGCGGGCAAGCAAAAAAAGGAGCGACCGACATGAAAAAAGCAAAGCGAATTCTCTCCGGGATGCTGGTGGCCGTGATGGCTGCAGCGCTTCTTGCAGGCTGCGGGAGCGCGGATTCCGGCGCTGCTGCAAGCGGACAACATTATAATCTTGCGTATCAGTGCGCATGGGGCTCCGGCGGCGGGCCGTACCAGTACGCGTCCGACCTGTCGAAGGCGATCGTGGAGGCCTCCGGCGGCCGCGTGACCATGGAGTGCCTTGCCACCAACTCCATCGTGCCGACGACGGAGATGCTGCAGGCGGTCTCCAACGGAACGCTCGACTGCGCGCAGACGGCGGCCACCAACTTCTCCGACGACAGCCTCGGCATCCTCAGCACGCTGCCTGTGGGCATGACGTTTGATGAGTACATGGGCTGGTACATTGCCGGCGAGGGGCAGCAGGTGCTCGACGAGGTCATGGCGCAGATCGACAGCAACATCGTGGCATTCCCGTGCGGTGTTGTTGACTCGGAGATCCTCTACCACTCCACCAAGCCCATCAAATGTCTGGACGACATCAAGGGTCTGAAGATCCGCGGCGTGTCCGACTGGGCGAATATCGAGACGCGGCTCGGCGCGTCCGTCGTGACGATGGACGGCGGCGACTGCTACGAGGCGCTCTCGCACGGCACGATCGACGCGGCGGAGTATTCCAGCCCGTCGGCCAACTGGGCGGCCGGCTTTCAGGAGGTCGCACCGTACCTGACGGTGCCCGGCGTGCACCAGAGCTGCTCGGTGTACCTGTTTTTGATCAACCGCAACATCTGGGACGGTCTCGATGCGCAGACGCAGAACATCATCAAGCTTGCCTGCACGGCCATGATGGCGCAAAACTGGGCGGAGGACCGCGCCGCCAACGGCAAGGCGTGGGAACAGTTCCGCGAGCTGGAGGCGCAGGGCAAGCTGACCATCTACCGCATGCCGGACGAGGATCTGGACAAGATCCAGGAGGTCGCGCAGGAATATTATGAGGAAAAGTGCGCGGCAAACCCGCTGTTTGAGAAGATCTACAGATCACAGCAGGCGTACATCGCCTCCGTCAGCGACTGGAGCGAGGCGGCCACGGCAAAATAAGCGCAGCACAGCGGCGGCACACAGGCCTACCGTGTGCCGCCCGCTTGGCAGAGAGGGGTCAAAACATGGACAAATCTTCCGCGCAGAACACGCACGCCGGCTTCGGCGACAGGTTCATTGCGTTTGCAAATAAGGTCTCGGACGTTTCCGGCCTTGTGGCGGCTTACCTGCTGGTGCCGCTGGTTGTTGTTTTTCTGATCGAGATCGTGTCGCGCAACGTCTTTAATCATCCGACGACGTGGGCGTCCGGCACGTGCTTTCTCATCGGCGCCTGCGCGGCCGTGCTCGGCTTCGGCTACGCGATGAAAAGCGGCGCGATGGTGCGCATCGACGCGCTGTCGTCGAAGCTGCCGGAAAAGGCGCACTGCGTTCTGGATCTGATCCTGTATGCGGTGCTGTTTCTGCCGCTGACGATCGGCGGGTCGTATGAGTGCATCAAAAATGCGGTCGTCTCCGTCTCCAAGCTCGAGACGCTGAGCACCGGCTCGTGGAACGCGCCCATCTGGCCGACCAAGATCGTCATGTCCATCAGCCTCATCATTCTCACGCTGCAGGGGCTGGCGGAGATCATTCAGCTGGTGCAGCGTCTGCGTGCAGCGAAGCGGGAGGGTGAGCAATGACAGTCAGCGGACTTACGATCGCAGCCATTATGGGCATCCTGCTGTTGGTGTTCATTTTCTCCGGCTATTACCTGTTCGCCGCGCTCGGCGGCGTGGCGATCCTGTCAGGTCTCGCCTTCTGGGGGCCTGACGTGTTCCAGACCGTATATTTCAGCATTTTCAAATACTGCAAGGATTATAACCTGCTGGCAGTGCCGCTGTTCGTGCTGATGGGGCAGCTGCTCAATCAGTCCGGCGTGGCCGGCCGCCTGTTTGATAATCTCTCCGTCGCCCTCGGCCGCCAGCGCGGCGGCATGGCAATCGCGGCGACGCTCATCGCCATCCTCTTTGCCGCGACGACCGGCATCGTCGGCGCGTCCGTTGTCTCGATGGGGCTGCTGTTCGTCGGCCCGATGCTGGACGCGAAGTACAACAAGTCCCTCACCGCGGGCGTGATCGTCTCCGGCGGCACGCTCGGCATCCTCATCCCGCCGAGCATCATGCTGGTCTTTATGGGCTCGGCCGCCAACGTATCCGTCGGTCAGCTGTTTTACGGCGCGATCGTTCCCGGCCTGCTGCTGGGCGCGGCCTACATCGTCTATATCAAGATCGTCGCCGTTGTGAAAAAGGACTATGCCCCGCCCATGCCTGCCGAGCAGCTCGCGCGCTACTCGCGCAAACAGGTCATCTGGGGCGTGATCGTCAACGTCCTGCCGGTCGCGTTGGTCATTTTCTCGGTGCTCGGTGCGATCTGGCTCGGCTGGTGCCCGGCCACGGAGGCTGCGGCGCTGGGCGTGGTGGCGTCGTTTCTCATCGCACTGCTGACGCATTCGATCAACGCGCAGGTTATCAAGAAGACGCTCATCGAGTCCATCAAGCTCACGAGCATGGTCTACGCCGTGTCTGCGTTCGGCAACCTGTTCGTCACGGTCTTTATGCGCCTCGGCTGCAGCAACGCCGTCACGAACCTGTTCGTGCACCTGCCGCTGGGCAAGTGGGGACTGTTTGCGCTGATGATGGCGGTCGTGTTCCTGCTCGGCTTCCTGATGGACTGGATCGCGGTGTGCATGATCACGATCCCGATCTTTGTGCCGATCGCGACGGCTGCCGGCTTCGACGCCTGCTACTTCCTGACGATGATGGCGATCATCATGCAGACGGCGTTTTTGTCCCCGCCGATGGCGGCGTCCATCTTCTATTTCCAGGGCGTCGCAAAAGACCGCATCACAACGGCGGAGACGATCCGCGGCATCTGGCCGTTTATGGCGCTGCAGGTGCTGGTGTTTGTGTTGTGCATCCTCTTCCCGCAGATCGTGACGTGGCTTCCGGGTCACATGATCGGCTGATATCCGACCTCCCGACCGGGGTGCGGCGGTGTCCGAGCGCATTCGGCGCGGCCGTGCCCCGGTTTTTTTGCGCCGTGCGCAGGGCATAAAAATCCCCTGCGGATACCCGCAGGGGAGGAATAGATCCGGTTGTCGGTCAGTTTTCTTCGAGACAGGCGCGGCGCTTGGCCTCTGCCTTGACCGTGCGCTCCGTGCGCTCCTTGCGCGCCGGCAGCAGGGCGGCCGCAGCGCCGAAGAGCACCGCCGGCAGCAGCCACGCAAAGCCGAGCTCGAACAGCGGCAGCTTGTGCAGGAACGCCAGCGGCACACCGTAGCCGTCGAGCGTGCACAGCACGCTCATGAGCAGCGCACCGATGGCAGCGCCGCGGCTGATGCGGTCGGGCAGCTGCGGGCGCACGAGCGCGATGCAGATGAGCACGAGCGTCGGCGGGTAGACGATGTCCAGCACCGGGGCGGCGATGGCGACGATGCGGTCAAGGCCGAGGTTCGACACGACGGCGCTGAACACGCAGATGGCGATGACGAACACCGGATACGAAACCTTGCCGCGGCAGAGCTTGGCAAAGTAAGCGGCGGCGGAGCTGGTGAGCGCCACGGCGGTCGTGACGCACGCGAGACCGACGACGATGCCGAAGAGGATCATGCCGGTCTTGCCCATGAGCGCCTCGACGATGGCCATGACGAGCTGGGCGCGGCCGATCTCGCTCGTGTACTGTGCCGAGACGGTGGCGCCGAGATACGCAAGCCCCATGTAGACGGCCAGCAGCAGCACGCACGCGAGGATGGACGAGCCGCTCATGATGCGGAATTTCTTGCCCGGCTCGGTGTAGCCCTTGTCGACCACGCTCTGCAGCACGAGGATGCCGAACGGCAGCGCAGCGAGCGCGTCCATGGTCTGGTAGCCGGACTTGACACCGGTCACGACGGCGCTGTCGATCTTCGTCTCGGCCGCGATCGTGCCGAGCGGCGTGACGATGCCCTTGACGATGATGGCCGCAAGGCCGAGCAGCAGCAGCGGCGTGAGCACCTTGCCCACGATGTCCACCACGGCGGACTCGCGGATGCACAGCGCGAGGATGAGCGCGAAAAACAGCACCGAGAACACCACGGCCGACACGCCGGGCAGATTCGGCGCGATGGCCATTTCGAACGTGCTGGCGGATGTGCGCGGGATGGCGACCATCGGGCCGACGCACATGATGATCGCGCACATGAGGATCTCGGCCGGCACACGGCCGACGCGCTGGAGCACGGCCTCACTGCTGCCGACGCGCAGCAGCGCAAACATGGCGGCAAGCGCAAGACCGATGTCCGCGATGAAATACGCGCTGAATCCGGCCAGCCACGCCGGGCCGGACTCCATGCCCAGGTACGGCGGGAAGATCACGTTCCCGGCGCCGAAGAACATGGAAAACAGGGCAAAGCCAACAACGATGATATCGCGGCCGGCCCGGTTTTTCGTTTCTTTCATGATTTTCTCTCCTTTGATTTCCCAAAAAGGGACTCCCGTTTCCTTTTTTCGAATATAGCGTATCATTTTTATTGATAAATGAGAACCGAGACTTCTTCATGTGGGTATGAAAAAAACGCATGACATCGGTGAAAAAGTTTTTATTCTTTTTCTGTGATTTTATGTGAAATTGACACAAATTCATGGTATGATGGAGGCGCAAAATGCAGATAAGGAGGCAGCGTATGGACGACGGTAAACTTCGCGCCCTGCTGACGGCGGTCGATTGCGGCAGCTTCAGCAAAGCGGCGGCGCAGCTGGGCTATACCCAGTCCGCAATGACACATCTGGTCAACAAACTGGAGGCGGAAATCGGCTGTACGCTGCTCGAGCGTGACAGTCAGGGCATCCGCCTGACGGACGCGGGCAGGCAGCTGCTGCCCTATATTCAAAACGTGGTCTGCGCGTGCGACACCCTCCTGCAGGAGGCCGCCGAGCAGAGCGACCCGCGCAAGCGCACGCTGCGCATCGGCTGCTTTGCGAGCATTGCGCGCGCCCGCCTGCCGGAGCTGCTGCGTGTCTTCCGCGCCGAGCACCCGGAGATCCAGCTGGACGTGCTCGTGCGCAGCGAGGAGCTGACGACCGCGCTCGCGAGCGGGCGCATCCAGCTCGCCCTCGTGGACGAGGCGCGCGCGAAGGGCTTTGATTTTCAGCCGCTGGCGGACGCGCCGCTCGTGGCCGCCGTGCCGCCGGACTTCCCGTGGGAGGGGGACACCATCCCGCTGGAGCGCCTGCTGCGCGAGCCGTTCCTCTCGAGCCCGGATCAGTATATCGAGCCGTTTCTCCCGGCGGATGCGCCGCGCGTCGAGGTCTCGGCGTCGGACGACGGGGCGATCCTCTCCATGGTCGCGGCGGGGCTCGGTGTAGCGGTGCTGTTCTCGCTCGTCGGGTATGAGGAGCGTGTGCGCGTGCTCCAGCTCGAGCAGCCGATCGCGCTGCGCCTCGGCGCCGCCGTCAAGTCCATCAATGCGGCGGGCACATCGGCACGGACGTTTTTGTCGTTTCTGTGCGCGTATTACGGACAGGAGGAGCGCCTGTGATCCGGAACATCTGCACCGACCGCTTCTTTCTCATGCAGCCGTCCGAGCCTGCGACGGCGGCGGATCTGCCCGTGGCGCAGGATCTGCGCGACACGCTCGCCGCGCACCGGCAGGGCTGCGTCGGCATGGCCGCCAACATGATCGGCGTGCGCAGGCGCATCATTATCTTTGACGACAACGGCACGCCCACCGTCATGCTCAATCCCGTCGTCCTCCGCCGGACCGAGCCGTACACAGCGGAGGAGGGCTGCCTGTCGCTGACGGGCAAGCGCACGGCCAAGCGTTGGCGCAGCATCAAGGTCCGGTGGCAGAATGAGCGGCTGCAGACGCGCGTGCGCACGTTCACCGGCTGGACGGCGCAGATCATCCAGCACGAGATCGACCACTGCGACGGCGTGCTCATCTGAAGCAAAAAAATACCTGCCCGGTGCTTGCAAGCGCCGGGCGGTTTTTGTATACTGGGGGCAAAGGGAGGCCGGAGCATGCGCAACACCACACTCTGTTATATCGAGCGCGGGCAGCAGTATCTCATGCTGCACCGCGTGAAAAAGGAAAACGATCTCAATCACGACAAATGGGTCGGCATCGGCGGGAAATTCGAGGGCAATGAGACGCCGGACGAATGTCTCCTGCGCGAGGCGTATGAGGAGACCGGTCTGACGCTGACCGACTGGCGCTGCCGCGGCGTGGTGACGTTTTTGTCCGACACGTGGGAGGGGGAGTACATGTACCTTTTCACGGCCGGCGGCTTTACCGGCACGCTGCGCGCGTGCAATGAGGGCGTGCTGAGCTGGGTCGACAAGGCGGCTGTCCCGGCGCTGCCGATGTGGGAGGGCGATAAGATCTTCTTCCGGCTGCTGGCGGAGGATGCGCCGTTTTTCCTGCTCAAGCTGCGCTACGAGGGCGACACGCTGGTCGAGGCCGCGCTCAACGGCGCGCCCGTTGCGCTTTGAGACGCGCATAAAAAGGGAGGAGAGCGGATATGAGACGCAAACAGCAGATCCAGGCCCTGCAGCAGGAGCTCGCGCTCCTGCGCCAGACCGTGGACAGCGGCAAAGAGCTCGCCGCGCTCGCGGCCGATGCGGCCGGGCAGCTGCGCAGGCCGGGCCTGCGCACCGTCGCGGTGCAGGTGATGAAAACGCCGCGCGTTCGCCGTGCCGTGCTCATTGTCGGCGGCGCGGTCACCGCCGTCACGCTCGGCGCTGCAGCGGTGCACTGCCGGGTGTATCAGGCCATCGTCGCGCAGGAGGTCAAAAAGGCGCTCAAGCCCGTCAACGCCCGCCTCGATGCGCTGCAGGCGACCGTGGACGCCGTGGCCGAGGCCGAGGGCGTTGCGCCCGACAAGGCGCACAAGAGCAAAAAGCACAGCCGCTGACGGCACGCAAAAAGCTCCGTTTCCGATCGGAAACGGAGCTTTTTTTATATGGTTTGTGTCGATCTGATCTGCGATCAGGTGAGACCGAACGCGGCGGCCAGACCCATGTAGAGCAGGCAGCGCAGGATGGTCAGCACGACGGTCAGCGCGAAAATGACCGGGAAGTAGACATCCTTGAACTTCACACCGGCGACGGTGCACTCGGTCTGCAGGAAGCCTGCGTTCGGCAGGGAGTCCAGACCCAGGGACGCCAGAACGGTCGTTCTGTGGAACACGGCGGCGTTGGTCATGGCAGCGGCCTGCTGCAGGACAGGAGCCGCGAGGACCAGGCCGGCGGAGGAGGAGCCTGCGATGCCGGCGATGAGGTTCGTGGCGACGAAGGTGATCATGAGCGGGCTGCCCTCGTAGGAGAGGATCTTCTCCACGGCGATCGCGTAGCCGGGGCAGTTCTGCACGACAGCGCCGAAGCCGACGATGGCGGCGGCGTTGATGAGCGTGGTCATGCACATCGAGATGGAATCGGTGACGGTCTTGCGGTTGGCGTCCCAGTCGCGGGGCAGGTACTTGAACTGCAGGATGATGACGGCAGCGACACCGCACAGCAGCGCGAACTCAACGCGGATCTTGAAGATGTTGAGCACGATGATCGGGATGAGCATGGGGATGACGGAAAGGATCCAGTGCGGGCCCTTCTTGGCGTCCTCGTCGAGGTCGTTGTTCTCCTCGAGCGCGCCGGTGCCGTAAGCGGGGGCGTAGCCCTTGCCGGCGGCGGCCAGACGCTTCTCATACCACTTGATGTAGAGCATGCCGACAACGATGAACACGATGGACACGAACAGGCCGAGCAGGCCGCCCGCGCTGACATCGGTGCCGAAGTAGCTGGCGCACAGGACGTTGTTGGTCACGGGCACCCAGGGGATGGCCAGACCGAAGTTGAGGCCGAGGGAGTAACCGGCGATGACGGACGCACGGTTGATGTTCGCCTTGCGGCAGAGCTTGAGCGCGATGGGGTAGCAGATGAACAGGCTGATGAAGCTGGAGATGCCGGCCATGGCGAGGATGGCGGTGAACAGGCACACGCCGAGGGAGACGTTCTTCGGGCCGACGAGGTTGAGGATGACGCGCGCGAGGCTGTCCGAGCCGCCGGTCACGTCGAGCAGTTTGCCGAACAGAGCGCCGAGGAAGAACAGGATCATCCAAGACTTCATGAAGCCGACAAGACCGCCCATGTAGGTGTCAAACAGACCGTCGACGATATTCATCTTGTAGATGATCATCAGAATGACGGAGCAGACAATGCCGCCAATCAGGGTGGGCACGTTTTTGTAGCAGAACAGGCCGATGAGCAGAACGGCCGCTACGAGAATCAAAATGTCCATAAATACTCTCCAATTTACTATTGTATTAGATCCAACTGTCAGGCAATAAAGTCGTCAGCGCGGTGCTCCGCAGCCCCACCTGCGTCGGTGAGCGCCGTCTGCCGGAAGAGTGTACTCTATTGCTTTTCTGTCTGCTTGACAGTGTGATCGCGTCTTATGCGCCGGTCGTCTCCGGCGGGGCCGTCTGGATGCTCTTGAGATACGGCACCATGATCTCGTCCAGGCGCTCGTGCATATCGAACGCCGCACCGCTCAGACACCAGTCGAAGGCGATGCCCTTCATGATCGTCACGACGACCTCGCCGTAGTGATCCGGCGGATAGTCGGGCTTGAGCAGTCCCTGCTCGGCGGCCTCCTGCAGGCAGCTGTCGGGATAGCCCCAGACGTAGGCCGGCTGGCGCTGATGCCAGCGGCGCGTGTCGATCGAGGTGTTTTTGGTGTTGTAGTAGTTGCAGCAAAAGTCGAGCCCGACGTCGAGCATGTAGTCGCTCCAATAATAATAGAACAGCAGGATGCGCTCGTCGAAGGCTTTGCCGGCCACGGCCTCGCTGAAGTTGTTCTTCTCGCGAAACTCCGCAAACTTTTGGTAGTTATAATAGACCAGCAGCTCGTCTTTTGTTTTGAAGTGGTAGAAAAACGTTCCGTTCGAAACACCCGCGACCGCGCAGATGTTGCTGACGGTGAGATAGGCGTAGCCCTTTTTCTTTAGAATGGAGGACGCGGCCTTGTAGATCTTCTGTTTCGTTTCCTGTGTCTGGACCTGTTTCGGTGTCGACAGTTGCACAGAATTCCATCCCTTCCTTATATTTCGGGAATGCGGATGCCGCAGGGGAGGTGCATTCCCTATAGAGCGCGCTCTGTGCGCGGACTCTGTCATGGTTTTATCACATGCATCCGAAAATGTAAAGCGAAATTTTTCACAAGGCGCGTTTTTTTGAACAAAATCGCGTTTTTCGTGCAGGATTTACAAAACAGAAACGCTAAAATTGTTGATAATTTTTTAATTATCCTGCTTGACAAATTTGTGTCCATATCGTAGAGTAACACGTAGAGTGTGCTCTAGAAAAGCACGGTGCGAGTGACCCCAAACGCTTGCGCCATGGTAACTTTTTTGAAAGTACCAGTCCGAAAAGCAAAACTTTAACAAAAACTTATTTACAGAAAGGCAGTGGAGTTTCATGTCAACTTCCGACAGATTTGCGGGTAAGGTGGCCGTGATTACGGGCGGCACGACCGGCATCGGCCGCGCGATCGCACGCCGCTTCGTCAGCGACGGCGGCAAGATCGTCATCGGTGCGCGCCACGATACTCTTTTTGAAGAAATCACGCAGGAACTCGGCGCTGATAACTGCTGGTGCCAGGTTTGCGATGTCACCAACAGAGCGCAGGTCGATGCGCTCGTTCAGGCCGCTTATGACAAGTTCAACGGCTTTGATGTCATGTTCGGCAACGCCGGCATCAATCTGTTCAAGGACTTCCTCAATGTCACCGAGGAAGAGCACGCCCGCATCGTTCACAACAATTACTTTGGCTGCTTCAACAGCACGCAGGCTGCCGCGCGCGCCTTCGTGGCGCACGGGACCAAGGGCGCCATCGTCAACACGGCCTCCATCAACGTCCGCTGCGCGTGCCCGAACTCGACGCCGTATGCTGCCAGCAAGGGCGCGATCGCCACGATGACGCAGGGCGTTGCCGTGGAGCTTGCCGAGTACGGCATCCGCGCCAACTGCTTCTGCCCCGGCTCTACCGATACGCCGATGGTCACGGAAGTGCCGCGCACCCGTTTCCCGACCTACACCGCGCCGAAGCTCATGATCCAGAGAATGGCGCAGCCCGAAGAGCAGGCGAACATCGCGTGTTTCCTCGCTTCTGACGATGCCTCTTACATCACCGGCGAGACGATCTTCTGCGTCGGCGGCTGGGGCAAGAAGTGAGCCGCGTCCGGCTTGACCGGCGCACATACGCCATCGTGCCCCGTGCCGGTGGCGCTCCCTTAGACAATCACTGACCGCGCGCCTGACGGCACGCACATATCAAATACAATTCAAACACTATGCGGTGACCGCGCGCCCCGCCCTCCGGCGGCCGCGCCCGCTGCACGCAAAAATTGGAGTGTGTACTATGAAACTTACGAAAGAACAGTGGAAACAGCTCAGTGACCGCATTTTCCTGACGCTTCGCCCGACGCAGCACCCGGTCGCCATGAAGTTCATCAAGACGCCGGAAGAGTTCGACGCGATCCCCGACATCGAGTTCTGCCAGAACAAGGCCTCGACCTGCAAGCTCATCGGCATGGCAGCGCACTTCCAGGGCACGTTCGGCCTGACGCCCGACCACTTCTCCGGCTACTACTGCGCCATGAACAACGGCTGCATGGAGCTGACGCAGGAGTTTTTGGACGGCGCGATCCTGTATAAGCAGCCCACCCCGTGGCACCACGAGCAGGCGGACGCGATCAAGCACATCCAGTCCAACCTCGAGTACATCCCGGAGAAGCCCTACGCCGGCATCGTCTGCTCCTCGCTGTGCAACTGCAACATCGAAGAGCCGGACGTCATCTGCCTGCAGCTTCCGACGCAGGCGGCCTTCCACCTGCTGGCCTGCTATGTCGAGACCGACTGGCAGAAGCTCGAGTTCCCGGTCAGCGGCGAGTCCAACTGCGCCGACACGTGGATGCGCAACATGAAGGACGG
>OGZR01000841.1_pt1 | contig 11003 bp, 9 predicted proteins | sample 1576851 | NCBI WGS metagenome assembly OGZR01 (sample SAMEA3541492, study PRJEB24748) | human gut metagenome | biome: human gut; feature: human-associated habitat; material: faeces | place: China | collected 2012
TCCCAAATCTTTCCGCAGCGCAGGCCGGCGTTTGTCCGCAGCTCCGCAGGAGCAGGACAAATGCCGGCCATGCGCGAGGACGATTTGGGAGGTAACCCTGCGCCCGGCCGGTGAGACCCAAACCCCGCCATGCTTCTTATGTGCAGTAAAGCTAATGCTGCTAAAATACAAAGCGCTCATGTAGTTTAAACGCACGACGATAAGGAGCACCAGTGGGTAACCACTTCCGTACCTCCGGTGCGGGCGATGATGCCCCCAAGACGCAGACGGGCGTCCAGGGCAGTCGTTTCGCCACTCCGGATTCAGAGGGCCAGCCTGTTGCTCAGGCCCCCGCTCAGCCGGCAGATCAGGCACAGCCGGCATCCGATCCCTTTGCCTACAATCCCACCAGCGATGTCGCGCTTTCCGGCACGGCGGGTTTTGAGCCCGTTCAGGCCGTGACCGGTCGCGTGGAGCAGCCTCAGGCTGGCGCCGCCACGCCGCAGCCTACCATGGCCGGCATTCCCGACCCCATGGCCCCTGCGACGCCGGTTCCTCAGCCTGCGCAGTCCGGTCTCTTTGCCGCTATTCCCGATCCCACGCAGCCTGCTGCCCCGGTGGTCGAGAGCGATCAGGCCGCCGAGGTCGCAAGCCTCGATAACGCGCTCAACAACCCCGATTTTACGTCGGTGTTTGCGCCCATCGATCCGCAAGCCAGCCGCAAGAAGATGGCCAAGCAGGCCGGTGTCGAGCCCGTCATCCTTATGGAGCATGTCACCAAGATCTATCCGGCACAGCCCAACAAGCCTGCACTCGACGACATCAACATCGAGATCTATCCGGGCGAGTTCGTCTTCCTGGTCGGTCATTCCGGCTCGGGTAAGACCACGCTGCTGTCGACGCTCAACCGCGACGTCAAGCCGACGAGCGGCCGCATCTTGGTTGCCGGTCAGGACCTCATGAAGATCAAGAACCGCAAGGTTCCGTTCCTGCGCCGCCAGATTGGCGCCGTGTTCCAGGACTTTAAGCTTCTGCCGCAAAAGACCGCCTACGAAAACGTGGCGTTTGCCCTGCAGTGCATCGGCAAGCCCAAGGGCGTCATTCGCAGCCAGGTGCCGGAGGTGCTGCGTCTGGTCGGTCTGGCCGATCAGATGGACTCGCTGCCCGACCAGCTTTCCGGTGGCGAGCAGCAGCGCGTTGCCGTTGCCCGCGCCATGGTCAACCGCCCGCCGCTTTTGATCTGTGACGAGCCCACGGGCAACCTCGACCCGGCGATCTCGCTGGGCATCATGAAGCTGCTCGAGCGTATTAACCGCACCGGCACCACCGTGATCGTCGCCACGCACGACCGCGAGATGGTCGATAGCATGCACCGTCGCGTGATCGCCCTCGAGGGCGGCCACGTTATCCGCGACCAGGAGAGGGGAGGTTACGGCAACTATGGCACCAACTAACGTGGGCTACTCCTTCAAAGAGGCAATCAGTCACTTCTTCCGTAACTGGACTACCTCGCTCGGCGCCGTCATCACGATCTTCCTTTCGCTGTTTATCATCGGCCTGTTCATCATGGGCTCCGCGATGCTGAACTCCGTGATCGGCACCGTCGAGGATCAGGTTGTCATCAACGCGTTCATTAGCGATGACGCCGATCAGGCCGATGTTCAGGCTTTTGAGGCCGAGCTTAAGACGTGGAATAACGTCAAGTCCGTGACCTATAAGGACAAGGACGACGCGCTGGCCGAGTATACGAGCAAGATGTCGGGCAACGCCGACGCCACCATGAGCGCGCTCGATGGCCAGAACCCGCTGCCGGCTTCGTTTGCAATTGAGATGGACGATCCGTCCAAGGTCGAGAGCACGGCCCAGAAGCTCAAGAAGAACGCCGACTTCCAGAAGATCGCGGATGACGGCGACGTCAACGCGAGCGTGCTGTACGGCCAAGAGGAAGTGAGCCGCCTGTTCCAGGTGACCAACTACATCCGCATCGCCGCCGTGGTGCTCGTTGGCCTTTTGACCTTTATCGCATTCATCTTCATCAACAACACGATTCGCCTGTCCATCACGGCGCGTCGTCGTGAGATTGCGATTATGCGTCTGGTCGGCGCCAGCAACGGCTTCATTCGCGGCCCGTTTATCACCGAGGGCGTACTGCAGGCCATTTTGGGCTCGCTGCTTTCCATCGGCGTTCTGGAGCTGCTGCGCAATCTGATGATTCCGCGTTTGCAGGAGAGCATCGGCTGGATGTCGTTTGCCCTGCCGATGCAGTACTACCTGGTGACCTATGCTGCGCTGATTCTGGTCGGTGTGATTATCGGTCTCTTTGGTTCTGCCATAGCCATGCGCCGCTACCTGCGCGTGTAGGCATGCCTGGAATTCATCCCTTCCAACGGGTCGTCTCTTATGGGGCGGCCCGTTTTTTGATCTCTAGGGGACGGCAGGAAAGCGAATCATTTGGGTAGACTCTTTGGAGTTCGTCATCGATAGCAAGGAGGCGCCATGGGGCGCAATAACAAGCATAAGCGCGGTGCTCGCAATAAGCGTGGGCCGGTGCGCAGCGAACGCCGTCCGAGCCTGACCGGGCGCGTGCAGCTCCATGAGCATGGCGCCTATGTCATAACCGAGAGCGGCGACTACAAGGTTATGGGCCGCGGTAAGCGCGAGATCATGGATGGCGATACCGTTGCCGTGAGCATTAAGAACAGCCCGCACGGTGAGCGGCGCGCCGTGATCGAAGGCGTGGTTGAGCGCGCAGCCATAAGCGTGGTGGGTACGTACCAGACCGCTGGTCCGCTCGGTGTGATCGAGCCGCTCGATTCGCGCCTGAAGGCCGACTTCTTCATTCTGCCCGAGGATACCTCGGCGGATCGTCTGGGCGTCCACCCGGGTGATGCCGTTGTCGCGCGCATTTTGACCTACCCGACGCGCCTGGAATCGGGCACCGTGACGATCGAACGCCGCATTGGCGGAGATGACGCGCCCGATTTGGGCGTTCAATACGTGATGGCGCGTTACGGCTATACCGATAGCTATCCCGAGGCCGCGCTGGACGAGGCCGAGGGGCTTTCGCTCGATGTGTCCGCGGCGCTTAAGGACCCGCTCCGCCGCGATCTGCGCGACCGCTTTGTCATCACGATCGACCCGGTCGACGCGCGCGACTTTGACGATGCCATTTCGCTTGAGCGCACGCCCGAGGGTGGCTACAAGCTGGGTGTGCATATCGCTGACGTTTCTCACTATGTGGCTTGGGACGGGCATATCGATCTTGAGGCTCGCCATCGTACGATATCGGTGTATCTGGCCGATCGCGTGCTTCCCATGCTGCCCGAACGCCTGTCCTGTGACCTATGCTCGCTTCGCCCTGACGAGGACCGTCTTGCGTTTACCGTTGACATTGAGCTCGATGCGCAGGGTCGCGTGCGGCATTACGATCCTTACCCCAGCGTGATTCGCTCGCGTGTGCGTATGGACTATGACGGCGCCGAGGCGCTGCTGGTGCGTGCCGACGCGGTTGAGTATTCGGTGCTGGAAGGCGCCGTGGAGGATGTTGCGGCTGCTGAGGTCTCGCGCGAGGAAGCGCTTGAGCGCGGCCTTGCGTGCGAGGAGGCCGCCCGCGGCTACAACGTCGACCTCGGCGATTTCCTTGTCGCCGCCAACGAACTCGCCGAACTTCGCCGTCGCATTCGTCGCGCCCGCGGCTCAGTCGATTTTGACACGGCCGAGATTCGCGCTCTATTGGATGAGGACGGAGTGCCCGTGCAGATTGTGGCGCGCGAGCGTTCGTGTGCCACGTCGCTTATCGAGGAAGCCATGCTGCTCGCCAACGAGTGCGTTGCAGAGTGGCTGGCAGACCGTGATATCGAGGCCTGCTATCGCGTGCATGAGGATCCGAGCCTCGATAGCCTGCACGGTGCCGCCGTTGCGCTGGCGCAGCTGGGCATCATCGACGATCGCCGTGCTGCCGGTATTGCCCTGGGGAGTCCCGATGAGCTGCAGGCTGCAGTTGATGCTGCCGCCGGTACGGCAAACGCACCGCTCGTCAACACGCTGCTTCTGCGCAGCATGCAGCGTGCGCTGTACAAGCCGCGCAACGAGGGCCACTTTGCGCTCGCCGCGCCGTGCTACTGTCACTTTACGAGTCCCATCCGTCGCTACCCCGATCTGGTGGTGCACCGCGTGCTCAAGCTACAGTTGGCCTATGAGCAGCTCGGCGGCAAGGACGCCCTGGTCCGTACGCCGCGGCTGATCGGCAAGGGGCGCGAGTCGCTGCCGCGCATTCTGCCGCAGATCTGCCGCGCATGCAGCGATGCGGAGCGTGCGGCCGATGCCGCCAGCCATGCGACGCAAAAGATCAAGATTGCCCAGTACTATGAGGACCGTCTGGGCGAGCGCTATGCCGGAACCGTCTCGTGGGTTAGCAGCATGGGCCTCTTCGTGCGCTTGGACCTGACGCAGGTCGAAGGCTTGGTTTCGATCAAGAGCCTGGGCAACGAGTGGTTCGAGTTCGACGAGGACGCGCTCACGCTCACAGGTGCCGACACGGGCACTCGTTACGAGCTGGGGCAGCGCGTGATCATCGAGGTCTCGCGCGTCAATACCACGCGCGGGCACTTGGACTTTAAGCTTATCCATTAGCCAAATCCCGACTCGCGGCGGGAGAGCGGAGGGCGGTCTTTCGGGGCCGCCCTCCGCATTTGGATCATGGCTACCTTGCCGTCTGCTCGGCCGCCCGCTTACCTGCTATTCGAGAGGTAAAACCTACCAAAATAAACCTGTCCCTTTTTGGCAGGTTTACAAGAAAGCGGGGATGAGATGGCGACGGTGTATGGTTATGCGCGGGTGAGTTCGCGCGATCAGAATCTTAATCGGCAGCTGGATGCGCTGGGCGCCTATGGCGTGGGCTCGGCGAATATTTATGCCGACCATGCGAGCGGCAAGGACTTCGATCGACCGCGCTATCGCGAGCTGCTGCACGTCCTGGGAGACGGGGACGTGCTGGTGGTGCTTTCTATCGACCGACTTGGTCGTAATTACTCCGAGATTCTTGAGGAATGGCGTCGCATTACCAAGGAGCTCGGGGTTGCCATTGTGGTGTTGGACATGCCATTGCTTGACACGCGCGCCGGGGCAAGCGGCACGCCGGATGTGACTAATACCCTGATTGCCGATATTGTGCTGCAACTGCTGAGCTACGTGGCGCAGGTGGAGCGCGAGAATATCCATCGGCGCCAAGCGGAGGGAATTGCAGCGGCGCGGGCGCGAGGGGTCCGTTTCGGTCGACCTCGCAAGCCGTGCCCTCCTCAGTTTGATCTGGTACGCGATAGCTATGAGGCGGGCGATATTACCCGCAGCCAGGCAGCAAAGTGCCTGGGCGTGTGCGTGGGGACGTTCGATCGCTGGATGCGCGAGGCGGGGTAGGGGTTTGCGTCGCTTTGTCGCTTCCTGTTGCGATTCAAATTTTGATACGATGGCGATGTCATTTGGGGCTACACTCGCTGATATTCAAAAAAGGAGGTAGGCCCTTGGCGCGCGTAAAACAAATAATCGGATGGACCGCGATCGTTCTGTTCGCTGCAACGCTGGCGGGCATCTGGGTGCTGACGGAGCAAAATGCGGTGGAGACGTCGTTGCTGAGCGAGTCCACCGCGCGTGTAGTGGAGGGTCAGGCTACGGGCGTACAGGCTGCCGATGTCGCGGGTGAAGCTCAGGCCGAGAACGGGATGACCGGGGGCACCGATTCGGCTGCTTCGAATGTCCGGTCTGGCCGACTTGCTTCCATTCGCATGTGGGTGGGCACGAACGTCCGTCGCGTTGCCCATACCGTAGAGTTTTTCTTCGTCGGATTGTTCGCCTCGGTGGTCGTGGTTTGCTTTTCCAGGCGTCCGTGGAGCGTTTGCTCCCGTTGCGTGCCCGTGTTGCTCTTTTGCGCCGTCTGCTCCGTTGGCGATCAGGTACATAAGATCTTTGTTCCCGGCAGGCATTTCGACGTTATCGATTTAGGATTCGATGCTGCGGGCTATGTCACCGCGATGCTGTTGGTATTGCTGGTCTCCGCATGGGTGCACCACGAGACGCGCCCCATCGGCGCCCATGCGAGGCGCTAGCCGGTAACAAACCCGTTTCTGATCATGCGACCTTGTTGAATTATTTTGTGTCGCGCGTATTTCCGAGCGGTCGGATTTGAGGGGCGAGCGGTAGAACGCTCGCCCTTTGTGCGCCACGATGCGGCACAATGTACCGTAAAAGCTGTTTGTATCCGGTACGAATCGTTCGTTGGTCTTTAATTCTTCTCAACGGAGGTGTTTGAGATGGCAAACGGATTGCTTTTGCGGCTTCGCGAGCGTGAACTCAGCGCGAGCCCGGCGGAACGCAATGTCGTCGCATATGTAAGCGCTCATCCGCACGAGGTGGTCGGGCTGTCCGTCCGCGGTCTTGCCGATGCCACGTTCTCCTCGCCCTCGAGCATTTTGCGCTTTTGCAAGCGCTTGGGTTTTGCGGGCTACAAGGAGTTCCAGCGCGAACTGATTGCCGAGCTGGCGCTCTTGGGTGACAAGAAAGACGTTGCCCTCGAGGACATCTCCATGGATGACAGCGTCGAACGTATCGTGGGGAAGGTGATGAAAAGCAACGTGCGCACGATCGAGGCGACGGCGCGAACGCTCGATTACACCGTCTTGGAGCGATGTGCGGCCTATCTTAAGCGGGCACGTGCGGTCAATCTGTTCGGTATCGGTGCCTCTCGTTTGGTCGCGCACGATCTGGCGCAAAAGCTCATGCGTGTCGACAAGGAGTGCCATCTGTACGACGACTGGCATGATCAGCTCTTGTGTGCCAAGAACATGCATGAGGGCGATATGGCAATCGCCTTTAGCTACTCGGGCTTGACGCAAGAGGTGCTGGACTGCACCGCCGAGGCTCAACGTCACAACTGTCCCGTTGTGGCCGTTACCAAAGTAGATGGATCATCCAAGCTTGCCACCGTGGCCGATGCCGTGCTCGGCGTCGCTGCGAGTGAACCCTTGGTCCGCAGCGGTGCCATGGCTTCGCGTATGGCCCAGCTTATGGTTGTCGATGCCCTGTACGCTGCTTACGTTGCCAGCGACTACGAACGGGCGACGCATGTCATTAAGCAAAACTACATCGAGAAACAGGAAAGATGAGGTGAATGAAATGCTCGATTTAACAAAATTCACGACCGAACAGCGTAATCAAAGTTCAATGGACCTCGATACGATGACATCGCTGCAAATCGTCACGACGATGAATGATGAGGATCTTCGTGCCGTCCAGTCGGTCACGAAGGTGTTGCCCCAGGTTGCCACAGCAATCGACTGGGCTGCTGAGGCACTCGAGCGCGGCGGGCGCGTCTTTTACATGGGCGCAGGCACTAGCGGTCGTCTGGGCGTACTCGACGCTTCGGAGTGTCCGCCCACGTTTGGCGTGTCACCCGATCTGATTGTCGGGCTCATTGCCGGAGGCGAGACGGCGTTTATCAAGGCTGTCGAAGGTGCCGAAGACAGCGAGGAACTTGGCGCGAGCGACCTGCGGGAGCGTGGACTCTCGGACAAGGATCTTGTCGTTGGCCTGGCGGCAAGCGGCCGTACTCCCTATGTGGTGGGCGGCCTTGTGTACGCCAAGGCAACTGGGTGCAAGACCATTGCAATTGCCTGCAACCAAGGGTCGAAGATCGGGGAGAGCGCAGATCTTGCCATTGAACCCGTGCCCGGTCCCGAGGTGCTGACCGGCTCAACGAGGCTCAAGGCGGGAACGGTTCAAAAGCTCATTCTCAACATGATTTCGACCGGTGCCATGGTCAAGATCGGCAAGGTATACCAAAACCTGATGGTCGATGTGCAGCAGACGAACGAGAAGTTGGTGGTGCGCGGCCAGAACATCGTGATGGAGGCGACCGGCTGCACGCGCGAGCGCGCTATTCAGGCGCTTGCAGATGCCGGCGGCCACGTAAAAACCGCTATTGTCTCGGTACTGCTGGACTGCGATGTCGAGCAGGCTGCGGTAGCTCTTGAGCGAGCGCGAGGCCATGTCCGTGCTGCGGTGAGTGGCCATGAGAAGAGCAATGCCGATGCCCAATAGGTGCGCGGCGTGAGCTGATATGACATTCAGACGAGATACCCAATACAAGGAGGAGTTATGACGAACAAAGAGCTGGCTCAAAAGCTGCTGGACCTTTTGGGCGGTAAAGACAACGTGCTCGCAAACGCGGCGTGCATGACGCGCCTGCGCGTGACCGTCAAAGACACGGGCAGCGTCGACACGGAGGGTATTGAGGCACTCGACGGCGTGATGGGCTTGGTCGAGGACGACACGATGCAGATCGTGCTGGGGCCGGGCAAGGTGAATAAGGTGCTCGAGGAGTTCTCCAAGCTCACCGGCCTTGCGAAAGGCGTTGCCGACGAGAGCGTGGTTGACGCTGCGGCCACAAACAAGGCCGCGCAGAAGGCAAAGTACGAGTCCAAGCCGGTTCAGGCCTTCCTCAAGAAGATTTCCAATGTCTTCGTCGCCCTGCTTCCCGGCATCATTGCGGCTGGCCTCATCAACGGTATCTGCAACGTCATTAACGTCTCGACGGCAGGCGCGCTTGCAGGCGAGTGGTGGTACCAGGGCATTCGTTCCATGGGCTGGGCCCTGTTTGCCTATCTACCCATCTTGGTGGGCTATAACGCGGCACGTGAGTTTGGCGGCTCCGCTGCGCTGGGCGGCATCGCCGGCATGATGTGTATCGCCAACAGTGCCATGCCCCTGCTTGCGCCTGGCGCGGCTGATCCTGCCACTGCCATTCTGCTGCCGCTCACCAATGCGCAGTACAACCCCGCAGCGGGCGGCATGATCGCGGCTCTTATCGCTGGCGCATTTTTTGCCTGGATGGAGCGTCAGATTCGCAAGGTTATGCCCAACGCACTCGACACGTTCTTGTCCCCGCTGCTGGTGCTCATCATCGGCGCCTTTGCTCTGATGCTCGTCATCCAGCCGGTTGGCGCATGGCTGACGACTGCCATCTTTAGCGTTTTGACCTTTATCTTCGAGAAGCTGGGCGTCCTGGGCGGCTATATCCTGTCGGCAGGCTTCTTGCCGCTGGTTTCCGTCGGCCTGCATCAGGCGCTCACACCGATCCACGCTATGCTCAACGATCCCGACGGTGCTACCAAGGGTATCAATTACCTGCTTCCCATCCTTATGATGGCTGGCGGCGGCCAGGTCGGTGCCGGTCTGGCGCTGTACTTTAAGACCAAGAACGCCAAGCTCAAGAAGTACGTCGCAGAGTCCATTCCCGTTGGAATCCTGGGTGTGGGCGAGCCTCTGATGTATGCCGTTACGCTGCCGCTCGTTCGTCCGTTTGTGACGGCCTGCCTGGGTGCCGGATTTGGCGGCGCGCTCGCGGCGCTGCTTCACATCGGCACGGTTTCTCAGGGCGTTTCCGGTCTGTTTGGCCTGCTGATCGTCGTTCCTGGCCAGCAGCTCGGCTACGTTGCCGCTATGCTGCTTGCCTATGCCGCCGGCTTTGTCCTGACGTGGTTCTTTGGCGTCGACGAGCAGAAGATCAATGAGTTCTTTGGCGAGTAGTTTGATATCGTGAGCCGTGTTGCTCGGGGTTCGCGGCGCGCGGCAGATTTCTTGATGCTATGGTTGTGCCGGCGGGGCTAACTGCTCCGCCGGCCTTTTTTAAAGGAGCGTTGTAGCGTGAAAACGGGTATTTCGATTTATCTTTCCAGCCCTTTGCAGGATATTGAGCGGACAATTGAGCGTGGTGCCGCGGCGGGTGCGCGCTATGCGTTCACCTCGCTGCATATTCCCGAGGATGGGGGAGCGGCGTATGCCGATAAGGTCCGTCATGTGCTGTCGCTGCTTTCCGCCCGCGGCATTGCGCTCATTGCCGATGTGGGGCCTCGCACGTGCGATTTGCTCGGGCTTGACCGCATCGAGGACCTGCGCGATCTGGGGTTGGAATACCTTCGTTTGGACTATGGCTTTAGCGCCCAGCGGGTCGCGGAGCTGTCCGGTGTATTTCGCATTGTGGTCAATGCATCGACGGTGAGTTCTGATGAAATCGCATCGTGGCGTGAGGCCGGTGCCGATGTGCCTCGTTTTGCCGCCTGCCACAATTTTTACCCCAAGCCTTATACCGGTTTAGCTCTGGAGGACATTGCTCGGGTGAATCTTCGTCTTGCGGCGCTTGGATTCGAAATCATGGCTTTTGTGCCGGGCGATGCCAACGTTCGCGGGCCGGTATTCGAGGGACTGCCGACGGTCGAGACGCAGCGCGGTCGCGCGTCAAAGGTTGCCCTCAATATGCTTGAGCTTGCACATGGCGCCGATTGCGACATTGTGTTGGTCGGCGACCCCGATCTTTCCGATGCGGGCTGGGCGCAGTTTGCTCAAGTTTCCGCCGGATACGTGGACCTGCAATGCGAGCTTGAGCCCGGTTATGCCTATGTGCGCGGGCAGATTCATCACGACCGGCCCGACTCGAGTGTCCTCATCTTTAGGTCTCAGGAGTCACGTACGACGCATAAGCCGGATTCCGTGCCGACGGATGCCGGAGCCGGCCTGCCGCGAAAGGCGGGGTCGATCGCTGTGAGCAATAGCGGATATGGGCGCTACGAAGGCGAGCTTGAGATTGCGCGGGTCGATCTTCCCGGTGACGAGCGCATGAACGTTGCGGGCCATATCACGCCCGAGGCAATGGAGCTGCTGCCGTTCATCAAACGCGGATTCGGGGTACGGTTCGTTTAGCGTGTGACCCGTGGGCTACAATTGGCCCATCATACGAAGGCGCCTCGTGTGGCGTGTGCCTGCGTTGGCCGATCTATATTCGGAGGATTTCCATGACCGTACTGTTTGTTGAATATCCCAAGTGCTCGACCTGTAAGAAGGCCAAGGCATGGCTGGACGAACACGGGGTAGAGTATATCGACCGCGATATCGTTTTGGACAATCCCACGGCTGATGAGCTTGCGACCTGGATTGCTCGTTCGGGACTGCCGGTGCGGCGCTTCTTTAATTCGTCG
>OGZR01000846.1_pt1 | contig 10946 bp, 9 predicted proteins | sample 1576851 | NCBI WGS metagenome assembly OGZR01 (sample SAMEA3541492, study PRJEB24748) | human gut metagenome | biome: human gut; feature: human-associated habitat; material: faeces | place: China | collected 2012
ATATCACATCTCAGAAAAAATGCAAGTCTTTTTTTCATTTTTTGATCACTTTGATTACTTTTTGTCCACTTTATTTTCTAACTGCTATTTTATCTATTTCGGTTCTTTTCCTTCCATTTCCACATATATTTTATCAATCACCTGTTTTCTATCCGATCGGAGTTCCTTTTATGTTTTCCAGATTAAAATCAAAAAATATTATACGGATCTGTTTTCTTTTCCTCGCGGCTTTCTTTGTGGGAACCGGCGCTGCATTTCTGCATGATCATTTCTTTCCAGCCGCTGTTCCCACCTCTTCTGAAGGCAACTGGGGGCTCAGCTTCCAAACGGATGGGGATCCCCCTGTCGGCAATGCCACATTTGACGAGTTAAAAAAATTCGATGCCTTTTACGCACAGGACACCAGCGAAAAGGTAATCTACCTTACTTTTGATGCCGGTTATGAAAACGGAAATACACCGGCTATTCTGGAAGCTCTTACGAAACATCAGGCTCCGGCAACGTTCTTCGTCGTCGGCACACTTCTGGAAAGCAATCCAGAACTTATCAAACAGATCCTCGCTGCCGGTAACACCATCGGCAATCATACCTGGCATCACAAAGACATGTCACAGATTTCTACAATGGAATCCTTTTCTGAAGAAATCCAGACAGTTGAAAAACTGTATCAGCAGATCACCGGACAGGAAATTTCCAGATTTTATCGTCCACCACAGGGCAAATACAGCGAAGCCAACCTGAAAATGGCGCAGGAGCTTGGCTATCACACATTCTTCTGGAGTCTCGCCTATGTAGACTGGTATCAGGATAACCAGCCATCCCACGAAGAGGCTTTTGAAAAGCTGCTTGGGCGGATCCATCCCGGTGCCATCGTTTTACTCCACAGTACGTCCTCTACAAACGCTGAAATCTTAGATGAACTTCTCACCAAATGGGAAGAAATGGGCTATCATTTTGGTTCTCTTGATGATCTTATAAAAGCTGCTGCATCTTAGAAAATTTTCTCTGTAACTTTACCGGAGGATTCTCTAATCGATCAGTCCATATTTCTTCATCGCATAAGCAATTCCATCTTCTTCAACGGTCTTTGTCACAAATTCTGTATAAGGTTCCAGCACCTGGTCATGCGCGCCCATCGCAATCGCATGCCCGGCATGCTGGAACATTGCCAGATCATTGCTGCTGTCTCCAAATACATATGACTGATCTCTCGTCATTCCAAAATGCTCCAGTACCCAGTCAATCGCAGTTCCTTTTGTATAGCCCTTGAGGATACATTCAAACGTATTACTTCCACGGTCGATTACTTCCATATCATCTTTGATAAATTCAAAAAATGCTTTTACATCACTTTTTTCATCCGTATAAATAAAGATCTTATCATATGGACATCTTCTCTGCTCCATATAACGCTCGATTCCAAGTCCACGGTTATTCATGTATTTTTTTGTATTTTCCAATCTGTCAAATCTTGAAACTCTTGAAGTGAAATACACATCTTCTGCTCCCTCAAAAATCCCATCAATCTGACATTTTGTCATATAATCAGCGATCTCATCGCCCCTCTCCGGATCCAGATGCTTTTCAAAAATAATTTCTTCATCAAATGTAAAATAAATCCCACATCCACACAAATATCCATCAAATGGAAGTTTTTTCAGTTCCACCGGGACACTGCAGTACGTTCTTCCTGTATTGATAAACAAAAAATGTCCTGCGTCGTGTGCCCTTTTAAGTGCATCTACCGTACTTGCGGGAATCTCTTTTGTAATTTCACTGAGTACGGTTCCATCAATATCAAAAAATAATGCTGCTCTATTCATTCTACCTCTTCCTCCCGATTATACTCCAATTACACGATACTCATTATACTCATATCTCACCATTATGCGCAACCCTTTTTCATTTTCTGCAAAATATCTGTGATAAATACCATTTTGACTTCTCCATATAAAAGTAATATAATAGATGTTGTACAATTTGAAAAAGGGGTAATAATAATGAATAAAAGAATCGATAAGAAAAAACAGAAAAGAACACTTGAATCAGCAGTAACTGCTACAGCTACATCATCAGCACCGGCTACAGCAACTCCTGTTGTAGAGATAAAAGAAGTTGTAAAAGAAGTCAAAGTACCAGTAGAAGTTCCTGCCAAAAATCCTGCATTCTATGTTCAGTACCAGAGTGCAGAATATACTGTAGCCGCTATCACAGAACGTGTGATCGCTGACTGCAATGCAAAGGGACACGCTGTAGAAAATCCGGAAGCTCTCTCCATTTATCTGAAACCAGAAGATAAAAAAGCATATTACACCCTTGGAGGGTTCAATGGATATATTGAATTATAAAGGAGTATTTTATGGCGCTTAACTTTCAACAGCTTGGAATGCTTGCAAAACTGAAATCCGCATTTTCCACTTTTCAACAGGAGCATCCTAAATTTATGCCTTTTATTCATGCAGTAAAAGGAGATGCATGCCGCAAAGACAGCATCATCGAAATCTCCGTCAAATCTCCGGAAGGACGGAATTATACCACTAATTTCCGTGTTACCGAAAAGGATTTGGAACTTATCCAGATGCTGAAAGATATGCAGGAAAACCAATAAAGTAAAAAAAGCAGGTAAGAAAGGATAAAATTTCTTACCTGCTCTTTTTCTATCTTACTTTAGCATTTCTTTGCTAATACAAAGGAATGGCCTTCCATTTTTATTGCCTGAAGGCTGACTTTTTTACCGGTATATAAATCCATATACTCTCCCTCTTCTTCGATCCAGGCTGTCCGGTCCTCTTCTGCGAAATTAAAAAGTGCTGTCATCTGCTCGCCCTCCAGTTCCCGCACAACTCCAAGGATTCCATTTTCCCAGGTATCAAGCGTCCAGACATTTGCCGATGCGTCAAATACTTTTTCCTTACTTCGGATGGATCTAAGTTTTCCAATTCCATCAAACAGTTCTTTTTGTACCGTTCCTTTTCTCTTTCGTCCGTCTGCCAGCTTCCAGTCAAATTTTCCTCTGTGGATATACCTGGAATCAACCCGTTTTTCCGGATCATTTTTATAAGTATAATCATTTACCTGACCAATCTCATCTCCACTGTAAAGCATTGGAATTCCGGATTGCACCATCATATATGCATGCAGCATCAGATCAAATCTGACTGCTCTTTTTTTCTTTTCTTCATTTTGTTCAAATCCGGCACTTTCAATTCCACACATGGAAGCTGTCGTTGCACAGAATCTGGCATCTCCTGTTATCGGATCTTCATTATAAAGTTCCCCGCGGCTCACACTTTCTGCGATCTTTCCCGTGAAGAAGTCATTCAGATATCTTTTGTGTGGGACTTCCTGCATTCCCCAACCAGAAAGAGTCTGGAAATCCAATCCCCATCCAATATCATCATGACATCTGAGGTAATTTAAGAAAGTATACTCTTTCGGAAGGTTGTTCATAATATCAAGCTGCATCCGTAAAAGTCTGGTATCTCTCGTCGCAACCGTATTCCATGTAGTAGCCATCATGGTTACATTATAAAGCATATGACATTCCGGCTTTTCTATGGTACCAAAATAAGGGACTACTTTTTCCGGTTCCATCACGACTTCCCCTAATAATACAACCGACGGACACACAATCTCCCCGATCATACGCATCATCCTGACTATCGTGTGTACCTGTGGAAGATTTCTGCAGCTTGTCCCCATTTCCTTCCAGATATAAGGAACTGCATCGATCCGCAGAATGTCAATCCCCTGATTGACCAGGAAAAGGAAATTATACATCATTTCGTTAAACACCCTCGGATTCTTATAATTCAGATCCCACTGGTAAGGATAAAAGGTAGTCAACACGTAGTGTCCGATTTCAGGAAGCCAGGTGAAATTCCCCGGTGCAGTTTCCGGAAATACCTGTGGCACTGTTTTCTCATATTCTCTGACATAGTTTTCATTGTCACAGAAAAAATACCGGCTCATATATTCGCCTTCACCCATTCTTGCCTTCTGTGCCCATTCATGATCTTCGGAAGTATGGTTCATTACAAAATCCATACACAGATTCATGTCTTTTTCGTGGCAGGCTTCAGCCAGATCTGCAAGGTCTTCTATGGTTCCAAGTTCCGGCTTTACTTTTCTGAAATCCGCAACCGCATAGCCTCCATCGGATCTTCCCTTTGGCGAATCGAGAAACGGCATCAGATGAACACAGTTTACACCACATTCTTCCAGATACTTAAGCTTTCCTTTGACTCCTCTTAAATTTCCGGCGAAATTATCAATATACAGCATCATTCCCAGCATGTTTTTTTTACGATACCACGCCTGATCCTTTTCCTTCTCCAGATCTCTCTTTCGAAGTTTCGCATTTCTTGCTTGATAGTAATTCTTCATCTGTTCACAGAGCTCTGCAAACATTGCTTCATTATCATATAATTCCATATAGAGCCAGCGAAGCTCATCCATATGCTTCGCCAGTCTCTTTTCAAAAATATCATTTGTTTTTCTCATTTTTACTCGACCATTTCCAGATAAATCTGATATGCTTTGTACTCACCAAATTCAAGAGGCATCGGAATTCCAACTTCCATCAGAGCCTCTGCCGGATAAATTTTTCCGGTTCTTGAATCTTTATAGAATTGTCCAGCACACAGACCTTTCATTTTTACATAATTTACTGTCATGTTTCCATGGATTTCAAGCATAACTACATTTACAAGTACTTCTTTCCCATCTTCTGATGCAAATTCCCATGCGCCGATTTCTTCTGCGAATGGATTACTCAGTCGATAGTAAAGTCCATTTTGTACAAGCTGTGCATATTTTTTGTATTCTACTATCTGTTCCCTGATCTCTCTGCGCTCTTCATCTGTCATTTTCGCCGGATCCAGTTCATAGCCGAAGGTTCCTGCCATGGCACAGACACCTCTTGTATGGAGTGATGTCTTTCTTCCTGTCTGATGATTCGGAACTGCAGATACGTGAGATCCAACTGCAGATACCGGATACCCAAAGGATGTTCCGTATTGGATTCTTACACGATCCACTGCATCGGTATTGTCACTGCACCAGATCTGCGGAGAATAGTAAAGCATTCCCGCCTCAAATCTTCCGCCTCCGCCTGAGCAGGACTCAAACAAAAGATCCGGATATCTCTGTACCAGGCTTTCCATCATTTCATAAACAGCCAGCACATATCTGTGGTAAACCTCTCCCTGACGTTCCTTTGGAAGAGCTGCTGAGAATACGTTATCTACGCTTCGGTTCATATCCCATTTCACATAACTGATATTTCCCGGTACCAACACCTTACTGACTGCATCGATCAGATATTCGCAAACTGCCGGATTCGACAGATCCAGTACCAGCTGATGTCGGCTGAGTATTGGTTCGTAGAGTGGACTTCGGATCACCCAGTCTGGATGCTCTCTGTAAAGGTCACTTTCCCTTGAAATCATCTCCGGTTCAAACCAGATTCCGAAATCAATCCCCTTCTGTTTCACCTTTTTGGCCAGGCTCTGCAGGCCATCCGGAAATTTCTTCTTATCTTCCGTCCAGTCCCCCAAGGAAGTCGTATCTGTATTTCTTCCCTTGAACCAGCCATCATCCATCACCAGAAGTTCGATTCCAAGCTCCGCTGCTTCTTCCGCTAGCGTCAGCATTTTCTCTTCATTGATCTCAAAATACATACCTTCCCAGCTATTCAATAGAACTGGCCGTTCCCGATCTCTGTACCATCCCCGGCAGACGCGCGTTCTGTATAACCGGTGAAATATATTCGACATTCCGGCAAGTCCATTTACACTATAGACCAGTACAGCCTCCGGTGTGCAAAAGCTTGTTCCCGGTGCAAGCTGCCATCCAAACTGATACGGATTAATTCCAAGCTGTACCCTGATTGTTCCATACTGTCCACACTGAACACATCCATAGAAGTTTCCACTGTAAATCAGGTTTACTCCAAGCACTTCCCCTTGCTCTTCCGTAGTCCCGGGACTTAACAATCCGATAAATGGGGTTGCCTGTGGGCTGCTCGTTCCACGACTGCTTTCAATCGTGACTGAATCCGCACACAATGGACGTCGATACACGTTTTTCTCTTCTGTATGTGCACCGGATAATGTCAGTACATCATATTCCTGTGTTGGAAGATCCATGTTCATGCTTAAGAATCGACAGATTTCTATCGATTCTGTTCCGTCATTGATCCATTTTGCGAATCGTGTGACCACTGCATCTTCATAGATGGTGTAATATAACAGAATTCTCTGATTTCTCACCTTATCCTGAAGCGTAATCTCCAGTGTCATTGCCTCAGTGTCCGCATCAGTATAGACATGTGGCAGGCCATCCGGAGCGATCTTTCCACTCAGAATGCGATAGCCGTTATAGAAAAATCTTGCGTTTTTATCTCCATTTCTATCTTCTAGTTCGTAAGCTGGACTTCGAAAGTCCCCCTGTCCGGCCTCCGGAAATTCCCTCAACTGTGTATCCAGAGAAAATGTCCTGTCTTCCTCTACCGGATTCGCACAGAATCCACGGTCGTAATAATAATCCCTGATGCCGCTGTGCCTTCTCTTTATTCTATTTCCGTAGTAACAATGCTTTAAATAGCGTTGTTTTTCTACTTGAATCACATAACTGATCTTATCGTTGTATAGATGAAAGACCTGCTGTTCTTCCTCAAAACTGATCTGCATTCTATTCCTCCACTTTCTCATTCTGCTTCGTTTCATCTCTTGACTAAATACATTATAACTTCCATCTCTTCTTACTTTCAATGGTAATGCTGATCAGCGAATGGTAATTTCTTGCTATTTTTTATTGATTGCTATATTATAATATCGGATATAAAAACCCAAAACTAAGATTTCTACAGATTGTTTCGTGTTGCGCCCCGCAATCTTCATTTATTTTGAAAGGAGTACTTTTTATGACAAACACAAAATCATCTGCCCAACTGCCTTTTGGTTCCGTCGGTTTTCATATAACCTCTGCGCTTCCCCTCCAGACACTTCGCGGAATCGGCATGCATCACATCACTTCCCATGACTATCATTGGGATAACCGAGTCCGCAAAAACTCTTATGTATTACTTCAGTACACGATTTCAGGAAAAGGGAGTTTCCAGACACCAGACCATACCTATCCTCAACAAACGGGTGATCTCTTCCTTGTTCAAGTACCCGGAGACAGCCAATACTCATTACCCGACAATTCGGAATACTGGGATGATCTTTATCTGGAATTTTCCTCCGAATGTCTCCCTCTTCTCTACCACATTCATCAATCCTGTGGCCCTGCCTTCCACCTGGAAGCATCCAGTACTTTACCTGAACAGATGAAACAGCTCTATGCTGATGCGATTTCCAATCAGTTAGCATCGGTATTTGATAATTCAAAATCGGCCTACGCTTTTCTTTTAGATCTGGCAGATTATGCATTGGAACACCCGGCACTTTCTTCACCTCGTGTTACACTGGCCAAGAATTATCTGGATTCCCATTATTACACCACGGATCTGAACCTTGACGAAGTTGCTGATGCCGTCGGTCTGTCCAAGTATCATCTTTGCAGAGAATTCAACCATCTCTATGGAATCTCGCCCGGAAAATATCTGGCGAATCTGCGTCTTCAGAAATCCTGTGCGCTTCTTTTACAGAGCCGCCAGCACACAATTGCCGAAATCGCCTCCTTGGTCGGATTTTCAAATGATAATTATTTTTGCAAGGTCTTTCGAAAAGCTTTCGGAACTACACCAACTCAATATCGGCTTCAAAATCAGAACTATGATCTTGTCCGCGTTCTCCATGATTCGCATTCCAGGATTCCATCCGATAAATAACCGCCTCATATGGTCTGAGTTCTGTAATTTTTTCCGCGGCAGGCGTATCTGCATAATTACTAAGCATGACCTGCCCGGCTCTCTTACACTGTAACTTTCTTGTCTTCTCATGAAAATTACAGACAATCAGCCATTTTTCCTCCTCCAGCGTTCTTGTATAGATATAAAGGTCTTCATCCTCCGGGAACAGCAGTTGATAAGTTCCGTATACCATAACTTCATGTTCTTTCCGAAGCTGAATCAATTTCTGATAATGATAGAAAACGGACTCCGGATCCGCTAATGCCTGTTCTACATTGATTTCCTTATAATTTGGATTGACTCTGTACCATGGAATTCCTTCTGTAAATCCTGCATTCTTTTCGGCATTCCACTGCATCGGTGTCCTTGCATTATCCCTCGCCTTTGCCCGGATTGCATACATCGTCTCTTCCTCTGTGAATCCCGCTTTCAGGCGTTCTTGATAAATGTTCTGTGTCTCAATATCAGGGAATTCATCAATCGTCTGAAATGGAACATTCGTCATTCCAATCTCTTCCCCCTGATAGATATACGGTGTCCCCTTCATTCCATGAAGCAGTGTCGCAAGCATTTTTGCAGACAGGACACGATAGTCTCCGTCATTTCCCCAACGGGAAACGATTCTTGGGAGATCATGATTATTCCAAAATAAACTGTTCCATCCATGACCTTCTAACTCTGTCTGCCATTTGCTGAAAACACACTTCAGATCCGGCAGATAAAGTGGTTTCAAATCCCATCTTTGTCCGCCCGGTTTCTTATCCAGCTGAATCTGTTCAAACTGGAAGATCATACTAAGTTCTTTTCTTGCCGGATCAGTATATAATCTTCCGATCTCCGGGGTCGCCCCCCAGCACTCACCAACCGTCATGCTGTCCCTGTGACCAAAGGTCGCTTCGTTCATCTCTTGCAGGTATTTATGAAGCATCGGCCCATTCTCTTTGATCTTCTGATCCGGTATCTTTCCAATCAGATCAATCACATCCATACGGAAACCTGCAATCCCCTGATCCAGCCACCAGTTCATCATGTCATAAATTTTCTGCCGCAGCTTCGGATTCTCCCAGTTCAGATCTGGCTGTTTCTTGCTGTAAAAATGCAGATAATACTCATCCGTCTCCGGCGAATACTCCCATGCACTTCCACCGAAATTTGACATCAGATCATTCGGTGGCTGTCCATCTTCACCTTTCCTCCAGATGTAGTAGTCCCGATATGGATTATCCAGGCTTTTCTTTGCTTCTATGAACCATGGATGTTCATCTGATGTATGGTTCACTACCAGATCCATAATGATTTTGATATCATTATCTTGACATTTTTGTATCAATATCTTCATATCTTCCATTGTTCCAAACTCCGGGTAAACCGTACGGTAATCAGAGATATCATATCCATTGTCATCCTGCGGCGACTGATAGATTGGACAAATCCAGAGTACATCGACTCCCAGTTTTTTCAGATATTCAATTTTCCCTGTAATTCCTGTAATATCCCCCATTCCATCCCCATTGCTGTCCGCAAAACTCCGAGGATATATCTGATAAACGACACTGCTCTGCCACCATTTCTTCTCCATCTTATGTCCCCTTCTTGCTTTTTTTATTCGAACCAAGTATAATACAAAAAATAAAAAGATACTTTCATTATTTTATCAAAAAATAACACAATATTATGCACCAGTTCAGCCATGCGGCTGTATAAGGACAGACTATCGTTATAAGCTCGCTTATATAAAATAGTCTGTTCTTATGCAGACATAGGGCAGACGCCCCTAAGCGAGGATTCGTCACGCAGTGTCGAATTCGAGCTGCATGGCTGAACTGTTTCACTATAAGAAAGGAGATCACTCATGTCACGTTCCTTAAAAGAGACAAATTTTCACGGAACCCCTATGTTCCCCTTACAGATTTATTCTCATAAAGATAAGAACGGTTTCTATTCCGTTACTGCCCACTGGCATGAGGAACTGGAATTTCTCTATATTGAGGAAGGAACTATGCACGGAATCATTTCCGGAACCCCTTATGAAATGAAAGCCGGTGAATTCTATTTCATCAACTCTGGTGAACTGCATGAACTAAGCGCACACAACCATTCCCTGCATCATGCAATCGTTTTCGATCCTCAATTACTTAATTTTGATTTGTATGATGCCTGTCAGCACAATTTCATCCAGCCAATCACACAGAAGAAACTGCTCTTCCCAAACAATATCTCCAGTGCTCTCAGTCAGGAAGAACAAGAAAGTCTCCGACAGCTTTTTCTTGAATTGATCTGTAATTACCACCACCCGGAACAATGTGCACTTCTCAAAATTAAGATCTGTCTTCTACAGATTTTGGAACTCTGTTTCCGCACAGAAATTCTTATACAGAACCAGACTACCGGAAAGCAGCTCTCCTCCATGAATCAGCTGAAGGAAGTACTTGATTTTATCCGGTCACATTACGCCGAAGAAATTACATTAAAAGAACTTGCTGACATTGCCTGCATGAGCCCGACCTATTTCTGCAGATATTTCCATCAGGAGATGGGAAAAACACCGTTCGCCTTCCTGAATGAATACCGCATCAAAAAAGCTGCCATCCTTTTGGATGACAGCTCACTGTCTGTTTCTGATATTGCCATTAACTGTGGATTTGACAACATCAGCTATTTCATTCGTAAGTTCAAAGAATACCAGGGAATCACCCCCAAAAAATACAGAAGCCGGAAGATGCCAGAATAATATTTCTTTATTTGAAAAAAATTCGGCAAACAAGTAGCAAGTACAACATTATAGGGATCTTTAAAAGACAAAGATGACCCAGTAAGTGGATGTAATTAAAGAAATAGTATGATATCATGTGAATAACAATCGGAATTGATAAAGGAGCATCTGCATGAAACGATTATTATGTTCGCACTTTTCAAGTGTAGGAAATTTGATAAAAAAAGAAATTCAAAAAAGGACTAATTTTTATGAATAATGTAAAAGAGAGAATCAAAATATTTTCAGGAGCGCAGCTTAAATACATCGCTTTTCTATCCATGCTTATCGATCACACAAACAAAGCGTTAATCTATCCGAATTTGGATGGAGGAG
>OGZR01000847.1_pt1 | contig 10932 bp, 14 predicted proteins | sample 1576851 | NCBI WGS metagenome assembly OGZR01 (sample SAMEA3541492, study PRJEB24748) | human gut metagenome | biome: human gut; feature: human-associated habitat; material: faeces | place: China | collected 2012
CACCAGCGGGCGCTCGGTCTCAATGTAGTCGTTGCGGCCATAGCCCTCGTCGCTCACGATGTGGGCGACGTCGGAGGGATAGCCCGCGATGGGGTAGTGGCGGTAGTTGCGAACGCCAAGCGTGTTGAGACGCTTGATGAAGGCATCCGCCGCGTTCTGCCCCGCGTACTGCGTGATGCACACGCCGCCGACATAAAGCCCCAGCGAGCGGAACGCGTCGATCAGGCGCAGGCAGTCGTCATCATAGGTGATGCCGAGGTCGCCGCGGCGCTTGCTGCGCTCGATGTCGTCGGCCGAGATGGCGATGATGATCTCCGCCTCGTCGCGCATCTCCATGAGCATGCGCACCTTGCTGTCCGGTGCAAAGCCCGGCAGCACGCGCGACGCATGGTAGTCGTCGAAGAGTTTGCCGCCGAACTCCAGATACAGCTTGCCGCCGAACTGACTGATGCGCTCGCGGATCTTTTCCGACTGCATCCGGAGGTATTTATTGTTGTCAAAGCCGATTGCCTGCATAGATCTTTCTCTCCTCTGCTTCATGCTATCAAACAAACAACTTATTCTACAACATTCGCCGCGTTCCGGCAACGGGAAAATGCCGAATCCGGTAAAATTTTATTGCCGCGCCGATTCGCCCTTTCTTTATTCATAAATATATGATATAATCCGGAATTACACTGGACAAGGAGTGTCAACAAATGGGTTTTCTCAAAAAAATATTTGGTTCTCACAGCGATCATGAGCTCAAGCGGCTCTATCCGCTCGCTGATAAGATCGATGCCCTGTCGGACGAATACGCCGCGCTCACGGATGAGCAGCTGCGCGCCAAGACCGACGAGTTCAAGCAGCGCTACGATGCAGGCGCGTCGCTCGACGACCTGCTGCCGGAGGCATTTGCCACGGCGCGCGAGGCCTCGTGGCGCGTGCTTGGCATGAAGCCGTTTCGCGTGCAGGTCATCGGCGGCATCGTGCTGCATCAGGGCCGCATCGCGGAGATGAAGACCGGCGAGGGCAAGACCCTCGTCGCCGTCCTACCGGCCTACCTCAACGCGCTCACCGGCGAGGGCGTGCACATCGTCACCGTCAACGACTACCTCGCCCGCCGCGACAGTGAGTGGATGGGCAAGGTCTACCGCTTCCTCGGGCTGAGCGTCGGTCTGATCGTGCACGATATGTCGAGCGCCGAGCGCCAGCAGGCGTATGCCGCCGACATCACCTACGGCACGAACAACGAGATGGGCTTTGACTACCTGCGTGACAACATGGCCATCTACAAATCCCAGATGGTGCAGCGCGGTCATGCGTTTGCCATCGTCGACGAGGTGGACTCCATCCTCATCGACGAGGCGCGCACGCCGCTCATCATCTCCGGTCAGGGCGATGAGAGCACCGACCTCTACCGCCAGGCGGAGAACTTTGCCGCCCGCCTCACGTGCAAGGCCTACGCCTCCATCGACGACAAGGAAGAGGAGGACGAGGACCTTGACGCCGACTACGTCGTCGACGAGAAGGCGCGCACCGCGACGCTCACCGCCCGCGGCATCGCCAAGGCGGAGGCGGCCTTCGGGCTGGAAAACCTCGCCGACATCGAAAACGCCACCCTCGTGCACCACATCGATCAGGCCATCCGTGCCCACGGCATCATGAAGCGCGACATTGACTACGTCGTCAAGGACGGCGAGGTCATCATCGTCGACGAATTCACCGGCCGCCTCATGCTCGGCCGCCGCTACAGCGACGGCCTGCATCAGGCCATCGAGGCCAAGGAGCACGTGCGCGTGCAGAGCGAGAACAAGACGCTCGCGACCATCACGTTCCAGAACTACTTCCGTCTCTACGGCAAGCTCTCCGGCATGACCGGCACGGCCATGACCGAGGAGGAGGAGTTTGCCGCCATCTACAACCTCGATATCATCGAGATCCCGACGAACAAGCCCGTCATCCGCATCGACAACTCCGATGTCGTGTATAAAAACGAGGCCGGCAAGCTGCGCGCCATCATCGAGCAGATCCGCGTCTGCCACGACAAGGGGCAGCCGGTGCTGGTCGGCACGGTGTCGATCGAAAAGAGCGAGCAGCTGTCAAAGCTCCTGCGTAAAGCGGGCATCCCGCATAACGTCCTCAACGCCAAGCACCACGAGAAGGAGGCCGAGATCGTCGCGCAGGCCGGTAAGTTCGGCGCCGTCACGATCGCGACGAACATGGCCGGCCGCGGCACGGATATCATGCTCGGCGGCAACGCGGAGTATCTGGCCAAGGCGGACCTGCGCAAGGCGGGCTTCACCGAGGAGGTCATCGCCGAGGCCACCGGCTATGCCGAGACTGAGGATGAGGAGATCCTCAAGGCCCGCACTCTGTTTGCCGAGCGCATGGCCGAGCACAAAAAGAGCATCGACGCCGAGGCCGACCGCGTGCGCGAGGCCGGCGGCCTGTATATCATCGGCACCGAGCGGCACGAGTCCCGCCGCATCGACAACCAGCTGCGCGGCCGTTCCGGCCGTCAGGGCGACCCCGGCGAGAGCCGCTTTTACATCGCGCTCACGGACGACGTCATGCGTCTGTTCGGCTCGGAGCGGATGCAGAGCATGATGGAGACGCTGCGCGTCGACGAGGACACGCCGCTCGACCACAAGATGCTTTCCAATGCCATCGAGCAGGCACAGCGCACGGTCGAGAGCCGCAACTTCCAGGCACGTAAGAACGTGCTGGAGTATGACGATGTCATGAACGTGCAGCGCAACGTTATCTATGAAGAGCGCCGCAAGGTGCTCGACGGCGAGGATCTGCAGGAGCACGTCCAGCACATGATCCGCACCGTTGTCACCGGTGAGATCGCCGGCGGCATGGCTGAGCATCACCCCGAAAACGACAAGGATCTGCAGGAGATCCTCGCGCCCATGGCAAAGCTCTTCCCGTGCGAGCTGCACTACACGGCGGATGAGCTGCGCAAGCTCACGCCCGACGCGCTCGCGGACGCGGTCTATGACTGCGCCATGAAAGCCTATGCCGCGCGCGAGGAGGCCTTTGGCCTGCAGCCGGACGGCACGCCGCTCATGCGCGAGCTTGAGCGCGTGGTCATGCTGCGCGTGGTCGACGAATACTGGATGGATCACCTCGAGGCCATGGACGATCTGCGTCAGGGCATCGGCCTGCGCGCCTACGGCAACGTCAAACCGGTCGATGAGTATAAGCGCGCCGGCTTTGACATGTTCGACGAGATGGTCAACGGCATCCAGACCTAGACGGTGCGCCGCCTGTTCACGGTGCGCGTGCGCCGCGAGCAGAAGCTCGAGCGCAAGACCGTCGCCCGCGGCACCGTGGCCAATGCCGGCGGGGACGACAGCGAGAAGAAGCGCCCCGTCCGCCGCACCAAGAAGCCCGGCCGCAACGACCCGTGCCCGTGCGGCAAGCTGCGTCCGAACGGTTTGCCCATGAAGTATAAAGACTGCTGCGGCAAGGATCAGTGATGCACGCAGAGATCACATTCCCGCTGCACGCACAGCGCGGCGCAGCGTATCTGACCGCGCCGAACATCCCGGCGCGCCACGCCTTTTCCACCCGCCTCGGCGGCGTGAGCACCGGCGTGCTCGAGAGCCTGAATCTCAGCGTCCGGCGCGGCGACACGCCGGAAAATGTGCGCGAAAACTGGCGGCGGCTCGGCGCTGCCGCCGGGCTCGACCTCACGCGCGCAGTATATGCGCAGCAGGTCCACAGCGCGGACGTGCGCATCGCGCACGCTGCCGACGCGCAGCCGCCGGAGCGTGAGCCGCGCTTTACCTGCGACGGCTTTGTGACGAATGAGCCGGGTGTTGCGCTCGCGGTCTTTATGGCCGACTGTCTGCCCGCACTGCTGCACGACCCCGCCGCCGGAGTCATCGGCGCGGTGCACTGCGGCTGGCGCGGCTCGGTGGCGGATATCCTCGGCGCTGCCGTCGCGCAGATGTGCGCCCTCGGTGCGCACCCGGCGGACATCCGCGCCGCCATCGGTCCGGGCATCGGCGCCTGCTGCTTCGAGGTCGGACCGGAGGTCGTCGCCGCAGCCGAGGCGCTGCTCGGCGCGCCGCTCGGTGCGCTCGTGCGCCCGCGCGCGGACGGCAAGGCCCTGCTCGATCTCAAGGGCGTCAACGCCCGGAGACTTGCGCAGCTCGGCGTCCCGGCGGAGCAGATCGCCGTGTCGGACGCCTGCACCATGTGCCGGCCGGATGTGTTCTGGTCGCACCGTGCGACCGACGGCCGCCGCGGCGTGCAGGCCGCCGTCATCACCCTGTGACCCAAGGGGGTAACCCATGAAACATCTTCATCTGACCCGACTGCTGGCGTTCGCACTGGCGCTCACGCTGCTGCTCGGCTGCGCCGCCTGCGGCAAGGACGACGCGGACGATACCGGCGAGACCGTCGGCAAAAAGGACACGCAGACCGCCGTCGAGCTTGACGGAAAGTTCACGCTCAATTACAGCGCGTCCGCCGGCATGAACCCGTACAAAACACAAAATACCGATAACCTCGCCATCTGCGGTCTCGTGTACGAGACGCTCACGGAGCTCACCGACGCTTTTGAGGCCGAGCCCGGCCTGTTTACGGAGTGGAGCAGTGACGACGGCGAGACATGGACGTTCACCGTCAACACCGAGCGCGCCTTTCACGACGGACACATGCTCACCGCGCAGGACGCGGCCTATTCCATTCGCACCGCCATGGCCTCGAGCCTCTATGCCAGCCGCCTGAGTGCGGTCAAGGAGGTCAAGGACAATGACGACGGCACGGTCACTGTTACGCTCTCGCGCGCGAATACGCAGTTTCCGGCGCTGCTGAACATCCCTGTCATTGAAAACGACGCCGGCGACAGCGCCTATCCGTGCGGCACGGGGCTGTACACGTATGCCGCCGACCATCAGAGCCTCACCGTGGCAGCCGACCATCCGGATGCCGACAAGGCGCCGGTCGAGGCGTTTTACCTCGCCGAGTACAAGTCGGTCGAGGAGATCACCTCTGCGTTTGACAACGGAGAGCTCGACCTTGCGCTCAGCGACCCGAGCTCCGGCACGGACCTGACCTTTTCGACCCAGAGCGACCAGCGCCAGTATGCCACGACGAACCTGCAGTACATCGGCTTTAACACCAACAGCAGCTTTTTCATGACCGCGCGCTACCGTCAGCCGTTCAACTATGTGGTCGACCGTGCGTTTGCCGTTGCGCTGCTGCACGACTGCGCCGTTGCGAGCGCGCTGCCCGTCCACCCGGCAAGCACGCTCTTTGACAGCTCCCTCAACGAGTCGCTGGCCTACGATCTGGACAAGGCGAAAAAAATGTTCGACGACCTGAAGATCGTGGACTATGACGGCGACGGCGAGCGCGAGTACATGCCCGACGGCTCGTCGCCGCTTGATATCAGCCTCTCGCTGATCGTCTATGCCGACAGCACGTTCAAGGTCAGTATGGCCAACAAGATCGCGGCCGATCTCACGAGCATCGGCATCCCCGTGAAGGTGCGCGAAATGAGCTGGGACAACTATCAGGCTGCGCTCAAGGGCGGCAAATATGATCTGTACTATGGTGAGGTCGCGCTCCCGGCGGACTTCGATCTCTCGGCGCTGCTCAAATCCGGCGGTGCGCTCAACTACGGCGGCATCTCGACCGGCACGTATGCCGATGTCATCAACGCCTATCTCGCCGCCCCGGACACCGGCCGTGCCGCGGCCTGCCGCACCATGCTGCAGACGATCTCGGACACGGCACCCATCGTGCCCATCTGCTTTGAAAAGCACTGCCTGTATGTGCATCGCGGTGCCGTCGGCGGCTTTTCTCCCACAAAGTACAACATTTTCCGCAACATCACGGATTGGAAGATCAGTCAGGCATGAAGCACGAGTGGATCGCACGCGCCAAGCGCTTTGCCACCTATGCGCTTGTCGGCTGCTTCGACACGGGCATGGACTGGGTGGCGTTTACGACCGCACATGAGCTGCTGCATTTCACGCCCATGCTCTGTCAGGCAATCGGCTATGCTGTCGGCACGGTCTGCAGCTATTTTCTCAACGGGCGCATCACCTTCCGCGACGGGCACATCGCCCGCTGGCGGCAGTGTGCGCGCTTTGCGGCGTGGAACGTGGTATCCCTCGCGCTCAGCGAGGTGATGATCGGCCTGCTGACGCATTTCGGCATCAATCCGTACCTTGCCAAGGTCGGCGTCACGCTCGAGGTCGCGCTGCTGAATTACTTCGGCTATAAGTATATTGTGTTCGCAGTCCCAAAAGAAACGGAAGGAGAGCAGGATTATGACAGATCGTCAGTTGATTAATCTGGCCGTGCAGGCCTCCCGCAATGCCTATGTCCCGTATTCCCATTTTGCCGTCGGCGCCGCGCTCGAGTGCCGCGACGGTACGGTCTTTACCGGATGCAACGTGGAAAATGCCGCCCTCGGCAGCACCATCTGCGCCGAGCGGACCGCCGCGTGCAAGGCCGTCAGCGAGGGACACCGCGACTTTGTGCGCATCGCTGTCTACGGTGACGGGGAGCACTACTGCTACCCCTGCGGCGCGTGCCGGCAGTTTCTGGCGGAGTTCGCGCCCGATATGGAGGTGCTGTCCGTCATGGGCGGCGGGCGCTATGTCAGCAACCGCCTGAGCGAGCTCATGCCCTATACCTTTAATTATTAAAGGGTGCGCCATGGAACTGGAACAACTGCGCATCTTCTGCGCCGTCGCTGCCTGCCGCAGCTTCACACGCGCGGCCAAGGAGCTCTTTGTCAGCCACTCGACGACCAGCCGCGCCGTGACTGCCCTCGAGCGGGAGCTCGGCGTGCCGCTGCTCACGCGCGACCGGCACACCGTTGCGCTCACGGGCGCGGGCGCGGTGCTTCTGACCGGTGCGGAGGCGCTTTTGCGCGACGCGGACGCTCTCGCGGACGCCGTGCGCGCAGCGGCGGAGCCGTCGGAAACGGCGGAAAAATGAATTGGTCGGACTGCACAAACTTTTTTGTGAATTTTCTACATTTCAGTGAAAAACCCTCTTGACATCCGAGAGGGTTTTTGCTATTCTTAGGGAGCGCCTGTGCGGAAACAGGTGCATTCTGCGATGAAGCGGGAGATTGCGGAGCTGATCTCCGGTAACTTCCGTGGAGTATGTCCGCTGCCGCGCCTTTGCACGGCAGACAATCGGGCGGTTGAGTCAGCCAGCACCAGCGTATATCACCTGCACGGCTGCATACCGGCGAGAGCCGGTTTGTTTTTCGGGCAGGGTTTGATACGCACGGAACGGTGTATGGTGATCTCATCCGTGCGAACCGGCGGAGCCAATGCCGCCCAAAAAATTCGTAACGGAGGAAACAACATGGCAACCACGAGCAACAAGAAAATGATCCGTATCCGCCTCAAGGCCTACGATCACCAGCTGATCGACAAGGCGGCGGAGAAGATCGTCGAAACCGCGAAGCGCACTGACGCGAAGGTCTCCGGCCCCATTCCACTGCCGACCAAGACCGAGATCGTCACCATCCTGCGTGCTGTTCATAAGTATAAGGACAGCCGTGAGCAGTTTGAGCGCCGCACCCACAAGCGCCTGATCGACATCATGAACCCGACCCAGAAGACGGTCGAGGCTCTGATGAATCTGGAGCTGCCGGCCGGTGTCGAGATCGACATCAAGCTGTAAGCACACCCCGTTAACCCTGCGCGAGAGCGCATATTTACAAACCCGAAGTCCGCAGCTTGCGTGTGCGGACGGGTCAAGTCAGCAGCCTCTGGCCATGAGCTAAGCGAGCTGACCAATAACCTGAAGGAGGAACATGTATGAAAACAGCCATCATCGGTAAAAAGGTCGGCATGACGCAGATCTTCGATGAAGCAGGCAAGGTCGTCCCCGTCACCGTGATCGAGGCAGGCCCCTGCACGGTCACCGGCAAGATGACCAAGGAAAAGGAAGGCTATGAAGCCGTCCAGCTCGGCTATGAAGACATCGCCGAGAAGAAGCTGACCAAGCCCGAGAAGGGCCACCTGGACAAGGCGGGCGTCGGCTATAAGAAGCACCTCAAAGAGTTCCGTCTCGAGGACTGCGCCTCTGTCAATGTGGGCGATGTCATCAAGGCCGACACCTTCAAGGAAGGCGACAAGGTCGACATCACCGGCATCAGCAAGGGCCACGGCTACGCCGGCGTCATCAAGCGCTTCGGCCAGGGCCGTACCCCGACCTCCCACGGCGGCGGCCCTGTGCACCGTCACGCCGGTTCCATGGGCTCGAGCACCGATCCTTCCCGTATCTTCCCGGGCAAGAAGCAGGCCGGTCACATGGGCGTGGATCAGGTCACTGTCCAGAACCTCGACGTGGTCAAGGTCGATCCCGAGCTCAACATGATCGTTGTGCGCGGCGCGATCCCCGGCCCCAAGGGCGGCATTGTCTATATCAAGAGCACCGTTAAGAAGCTGGTCGTCAAGAAGGGCGAAGCCGGCGTCAGCACCAACCCGCAGAAGGCCTCCGGTCGTAACCCGCAGAAGGCTTCTGCAAGAAAGTAAGGAAGGGAGAGAGCGAATATGCCTACTGCTAAGTTGTTTAATATGGCCGGCGATCAGGTCGGCGAAGTGGCGCTCTCCGAAGCCGTTTTCGGTGTTGAGCCCAACGAGTCCGTTCTGCACGACTCCGTGAAGAACCACCTGGCCAACTGCCGTCAGGGCACGCAGAGTGCGCTGACCAAGGGCGAGGTTTCCTACACCACCGCGAAGCCCTGGCGCCAGAAGGGCACCGGCCGCGCACGCGCCGGCTACAAGGGCAGCCCGGTGTGGACCCACGGCGGCGTCGCGTTTGCGCCGAAGCCGCGTGATTACAGCTACGTGCTCAACAAGAAGGTCAAGAGACTGGCCCTCAAGAGCGCGCTGAGCGCCAAGGCCGCTGCCGGCGAGATCCTCGTCGTGGACGGTCTGGCTGTCGAAGAGATCAAGACCGCCCCTGTCAAGGCGTTCCTGACCAAGATCGGCGCCGAAGGCAAGGCTCTGCTCGTGACCGAGCAGGTTGACGAGAAGGTCGTCAAGAGCTCTCGCAACATCCCCGGCGTGAGCAGCACCATCGCCACCATCCTCAGCCCCTACATGATCCTGACGCACCGCGTCCTGGTCGTTGACAAGGCTGCGCTCCAGAAAATCGAGGAGGTGTACGCATAATGAGAACCGCTTACGATGTCATTATCCGTCCCATCATCACCGAGCAGTCCATGGAAGACCTCGACATCAAAAAGTACGTGTTTGAAGTCGCCAAGGACGCCGGCAAGATCGAGATCAAAAAGGCCATCGAGTAGATCTTCGACGTGAAGGTCATCAAGGTCACCACCACGACGATCCACGCCAAGGAGAAGCGCGTCGGTGCCAATCCGTCCGGCATGACCGCCACCCGCAAGAAGGCCGTTGTGAAACTGTCCGCTGATTCGAAGAACATCGAGATCTTCGAGGGCATGGTGTAAGGGAGGAATTGAACAATGTCGATTAAAACCTATAAACCCACCACGCCTTCCCGCAGACATATGTCCGTTTCCGGCTTTGACGGTGTCGACAAGCACGCCAAGCCGCAGAAGGAGCTCGTGGAGGTCCTCAAAAAGCACGCCGGCCGCAACAGCTACGGCCGCATCACCGTCCGCCATCAGGGCGGCGGCAACCGCAAAAAGTACCGCGTCATCGACTTCAAGCGCGACAAGATGGACGTCACCGCGACCGTCCTGCGCCTGGAGTATGACCCCAACCGCAGCGCGTTCATCGCTCTCGTCCAGTACGAGGACGGCGAGAAGCGCTACATCATTGCTCCTGTCGGCCTGAAGGCTGGCGACAAGATCATCTCTTCCGCCTCCGCCGATATCAAGCCCGGCAACGCCCTGCCGCTGGCCAACATCCCGGTCGGCACCGTGATCCACAACATCGAGCTCTACCCGGGCAAGGGTGCGCAGCTGGTCCGCTCCGCGGGCGTCGCCGCGCAGCTCATGGCGAAGGAGAACGGCATGGCTACCGTCCGTCTCCCCTCCGGCGAGTACCGTAAGGTCCGCCTGACCTGCATCGCCTGCATCGGCCAGGTCGGCAACGTCGACCACGCCAACATCTCCATCGGCAAGGCCGGCCGCAAGCGCCACATGGGCGTTCGCCCGACCGTCCGCGGTTCCGTCATGAACCCGTGTGACCACCCGCACGGCGGCGGCGAAGGCAAATCGCCTGTCGGCCGTCCCGGCCCGGTCACCCCGTGGGGCAAGCCGGCGCTGGGTTACAAGACCCGTAAGAAGAAGAACGCGACCGACAAGTTCATTGTCAAGCGCCGCAACGCCAAGTAAGGAGGGAATAGGTAATGAGCAGAAGTGTTAAGAAAGGCCCGTTTGCCGCTCCCGAGCTGCTGAAGCGGGTCGATGAAATGAACAAGGCCGGCGAGAAGAAGGTCGTCAAGACCTGGAGCCGTTCCTCCACGATCTTCCCGTCCTTTGTCGGCCACACCATCGCTGTCCATGACGGCCGCCGTCACGTCCCGGTCTATGTGACCGAGGATATGGTCGGACACAAGCTGGGCGAGTTTGCGCCCACGCGTACGTTCCGCGGCCACGCCGGCAGCAAGACTGTTGGAAAGTAAGGGGGAGAGAACATGGAAGAACTGAAAACTGCACGTGCCCAGCTGGTGCACGCCCGTATCGCTCCCCGTAAGGTCCAGATCGTCTGCGACATGATCCGCGGCAAGGACACCAAGATCGCTGAGGCTTACATGGCCAACACGCCGAAGGCCGGCTGCGAGCTCATGCTCAAGCTCCTCAAGAGCGCCTGCGCCAATGCGGAGAACAACTTCAGCATGGACCCCGAGAAGCTGGTGGTCACCCAGGGGTTCGCCACCCCCGGCCCCATCCTCAAGCGGATGATGCCCCGCGCTCAGGGCCGCGCCTATCGCATCAATAAGAGAACCTCTCACGTGACGCTGGCCGTC
>OGZR01000853.1_pt1 | contig 10867 bp, 8 predicted proteins | sample 1576851 | NCBI WGS metagenome assembly OGZR01 (sample SAMEA3541492, study PRJEB24748) | human gut metagenome | biome: human gut; feature: human-associated habitat; material: faeces | place: China | collected 2012
CCTATGCAGACCTCTTTCTCAACCGCGAGCTGAGCTGGCTGCAATTCAACCGCCGCGTGCTGGCGGAGGCGGCCGACGAGACGCTGCCGGTCTATGAGCGGCTGAAGTTTCTGTCGATCTACTGCTCGAATCTGGATGAATTCTATATGGTGCGCGTCGGCGGTCTGCTCGACCGGGCGCTGCTGCAGCCGTGGCACACGGAGACCATCACGGGCCTCACGCCGCGCGAGCAGCTTCGCGCGATCTACGCGGAGACGGCGCGGCAGCAAAAAGACTTTGCCGCGCTCTGGCGCAAGGTGACGGCGGCGCTGGCAAAGCAGCGCGTCGAGATCCTCGACTTCGACCGGCTTGATGAGGCGGACGAGGTGCTGCTGCGGCGGCGCTTTGACGCGCTGCGTCCGCTGCTGAGCCCGCAGGTGCTCGACGCGGAGCACCCGCTGCCGTTTTTGCGCAACCGCGAGCAGTATGTGCTCGTGCGCTTCGCGGGCAAGCGCGGCGGTGCGGGACTGATCCCGACGACCCAGCTGCCGAAGTTTTTCCGCCTGACGATCGACGGGGTACAGAAGCTTGCGCTCACAGCGCCGCTGGTGGCGCATTTTGCACCGCTGGTCTTTGGTGAGCGGCGCGTGCGTGAGACGGCCATATTGCGCGTGACGCGCAGCGCCGACATCTCCGTGCGCGACATCATGGACGGTTGCGATGCGGATCTGCGCGCCGTGATGGAGCGCCTGCTGCGCCGCCGGAGACGGCTCGAGCCGGTGCGCGCGCAGCTGCAGGGCAAGGTCACCGACGAGATGCGCGAGACGGCGCGCACGCTGCTCGGACTGCCGAAGCGGCAGCTGTTTTGCACGAGCGCACCGGTGGATCTGTCGTTCGTGCTCACGATGCCGGGGGAATTCGACCTCACGGGGCTGACGTGTCCGGAGGTGACGCCTGCCAAAAACGTGGCGCTGCAAAAGGGCGACTACTTCGCCTATCTCGCGCGGCACGACCTGCTGCTCGCGCTGCCGTATCAGAGCGTGAACCCGTTTGTGGATCTGCTGTACGAGGCGGCGGACGACCCGGACGTCGTGTCGATCAAGATCACGCTCTACCGGCTCGCCGGCAGCAGCCGCATCGCGGCGGCGCTGGCCTATGCCGCCGAGCACGGCAAGCAGGTGCAGTGCCTGCTTGAGCTGCGCGCCCGCTTTGACGAGCAGAGCAACATCGACTACTCGCGTATGCTCGAGGATGCCGGGTGCGACATTCTCTACGGTCTGACGCAGTACAAGGTGCACACGAAGCTGTGCCTCATCACGCGGCGCTGCCCCGGCGGCATCTGCTACTACACGCAGGTCGGCACCGGCAACTACAACGAAAAGACCGCCGAGCAATACACCGACCTCATGCTCCTGACGAGTGATCCGGCCATCGGGCGCGACGCGGCCAGGACGTTTGACCGGCTCGCGCGCGGCGAGACCGTCGGTGAGACGGAATCGCTCTGGCTCGCGCCGGAGGGCTACAAGCCGCAGCTCATGGCGCACATCGAAGCGCAGATCCGCCTCGGCACGGCGGGCTACATCGGCATCAAGGTCAACTCCATGAACGACGCGGACATCATGGCGCAGCTCGTGCGCGCGAGCGCGGCGGGCACGGAGGTGGAGCTGTTCGTGCGCGGCATCTGCTGTCTGCGGCCGGGCGTGCCGGGGCGCACGGAGCACATCTCGGTGCGCAGCATCATCGGGCGGTATCTCGAGCACGAGCGCATTTTTGTCTTCGGCCGCGGGGATGCGCAGAGCGTGTTCATCGGTTCGGGCGACCTGCTCGAGCGCAACACCGTGCGCCGGATCGAGGCGTTTGCCGCCGTGACCGATCCCACGGCACGCGCGGAGGTGCTCGAGGTGCTCAGCGCCATGCGCCGCGACAACCGGCAGGCGTGGATCATGCAGCCGGACGGCTCGTATCTGCGCCCGGAGCCGACGGGCGAGCCGTTCGTGAGCCAGACATATCTGCACACGTATTTCGCCGGGCGCACCGTGCAAAAGCCCGCAGCCTCCGCCCCGTCTCAGCCGCAAAAAAAGCTGCCGTGGTGGCGGCGGCTGTGGAACTGGCTCAAAAATAACTGACGAAACAGACTTGACAAGCGCGCAAAAGCGCGTATAATGTATTTCACAATTCAACAGCCTTATCAAGAGTGGCGGAGGGACCGGCCCTGTGAAGCCCGACAACCTGCAGATTTCTGCAAGGTGCCAAATCCGGCGGTGCAAATCGAAAGATGAGGATCTTCGCCTTTTCCAAGCGCTCCGTCGGCTGTCGGGGCGCTTGTTTCTTTTGCCCGGCGTATCAGAAAGTGAGGAAATTTGCTATGGCTCATCATCTTTTTATATCCGAATCCGTGACCGAGGGATACCACGGACATCCCGACAAGATCGGCGAGCAGGTCTCCGACGCGATCCTCGACGCGATCCTGGCGCAGGATCCGAACGGCCGCGTCGCCTGCGAGTGCACGGTCACGACCGGTGTCGTGAACGTCATGGGCGAGATCACGACCGAGTGCTACGTTGACATTCCGAAGGTCGTGCGCCAGACCGTGCGCGAGATCGGCTATGACCGCGCCAAGTACGGCTTTGACTGCGAGACCTGCGCCGTCATCACGAACATCGACGAGCAGAGCGCCGACATCGCCCTCGGCGTCGACCACTCGCTCGAGAGCAAGCAGACCGGCGAGGACGCGCTCGACAACGGTGCGGGCGATCAGGGCATGATGTTCGGCTACGCCTGCGACGAGACGCCGGAGCTCATGCCGCTGCCGATCTCGCTCGCGCACAAGCTGGCCAAGCGCCTGACCGCCGTGCGCAAGCAGGAGCTGGTGGACTATCTGCGTCCCGACGGCAAGACGCAGGTCACCATCGAATATGACGAGCAGAATCACCCCGTGCGCGTGCACACCGTCGTGCTCAGCACGCAGCACGCGCCGGAGGTCGACATGGCCAAGCTGCGCGCGGACATGATCGAGCTCGTCATCCGTCCGACCATTCCTGCCGAGCTGCTCGATAGCGACACCCGCTATCTCATCAACCCCACCGGCCGCTTCGTCGTCGGCGGCCCGCAGGCGGACTCCGGCCTGACCGGCCGCAAGATCATCGTCGACACCTACGGCGGCAGCGCCCCGCACGGCGGCGGCGCGTTCTCCGGCAAGGACCCGACGAAGGTCGACCGCAGCGCCGCCTACGCCGCACGCTACGTGGCAAAGAACATCGTTGCCGCCGGACTCGCCAAGCGCTGCCTCGTGCAGCTGGCCTACGCCATCGGCGTGGCCGAGCCCGTGAGCGTGTTCGTCGACACGCAGGGCACGGGCACCGTGCCGGATGCGCAGATCGCCGCGGCCGTGCAGCAGGTGTTTGATCTGCGCCCGACGGCCATCATCCGCGACCTCGAGCTGTCCCGTCCGATCTATCGCCAGCTCGCCGCCTACGGCCACATGGGCCGCGAGGAGCTCGGCGTCCGCTGGGAGGACACCGACCGCGTCGACGCCCTGCGCGCAGCCGTCGCCACGGCATAAGCGAATCACCGAAAAAAATCTCCGCAGCCGAAGCTGCGGAGATTTTTCGTTTGTCCCCGGGACAAACGGAAAACAAAATCTCATTCGAGGCGGGCCTCGCCCCCTCGAGCTTCCCTGCTGCTCCGTCTCGCTACATATGTGCATACGTTTGCATACGTTTTGGGCAGTCACAAAAAATCTCCGCAGCAGAAGCTGCGGAGATTTTCCCATATTGATTCGAGAACCGGCACAGCGATCGCGTTGGCGAACGGCTCAATAGTAGGAATGCCCCCACGTGGCGTTTTCATAGCTCGTGAGAAAATCCGCATTTGCGTGCTCGATTGGCGAGAGCATGTTGTTGTCGAACGACGCGCCCGGCACCGTACCGTGATACCAGCTCTGCGCCTCAAAATACGCCGCGATCTGCTTTGTCTGGAAGATGCGGCCGTGGCGCGCGTAGATCTCGTTGCGCGCGAGGCAGCACTGCTCCCACGTGAGGCCCGCCACGTCTGCCTGCGTGAGCCGGCGCGTGGCGCTGTCCGGCAGGATATAGCCGCCGGCGGCCGGCTTCGGCGTGGGTGTCGGCGTCGGCGTCGGCGCTGCGCTCGGCGTCGGTGCGGCGGAGGGCTGCGCCGTGGCTGTCACGACCGGCGTCACGGCGGCGACCGGGTCCTTCGGCTTGGGCTTGACGTTGAGCGCGATGAGCAGCACGATCAGCGCCACGCCAAGCGCGGCAAAGATCGCAATGAGCAGCGCCTTGCTGCGCGGTGCGTCCTGATCCTCCGGCGCGGGCTCGTAAGGCGTGTCGTCCTCCCAGCCGGGCACCGGCGGGTCGTCGACCCCCGTGTTGTCGGGGGGCGGGTCTGCCTCGTCATCCCAGTCGCCGACCGGGATGTTCTCATCCTGCCAGCCATCCGGCGGCGTGGTCTCGTCCGGCGGCGTCTGCTCCGCCCCGCAGTAGGGGCACCAGACCGCATCGTCCGGAATATCTCGTCCGCAGTAGGTACACTGCATTGGCTTCACCTGCCCTTTCCCACACACGTTGTTTTCCTCAATATACCATGGTATACATTCTGCCGCAAGATAAAAAATGTCCCCCGGTGCTGCCGGGGGACAAATTGCGTCCTGTTAGCCTGCGATGCGCTTTGCGCCCACGTAGTTTTTCAGGTAGTAGCTCGAGCTCAGGTCGCTGATGACGACGCAGCCTGCGCCGGAGCTGCTGTGGATGAACTGGCCGTTGCCGATGTAGATACCGACGTGGCCGATGCTGGAGCTGTTGCTCGCAAAGAACACCAGGTCGCCGATCTGGAGGTTCGCCTTCTCGACGTAGGTGCCGTTGTTGTTGTAGATGCTGCTGGCCACACGGCTCATGGAATAGCCGCAGAGCTTGTACACGTAGTTGACAAAGCCGGAGCAGTCAAAGCCGGACGGGCTCATGCCGCCGTAGACATACGGCGCGCCCATGTACTGCTTGGCCGTGGCAACGATCGTCTCGCCGATGGAAGTGCTCGGCGTGCTTCCGCCGCCGTTGCCGCCCTCCGTCTTCGTGGTGGAGACATACGCGCTGTTGACATAGCCCTTGACACCGTTGATGGTGACGGCCGTCCAGTCGCCGCTCGTACCGGTGATCGTCAGCGGCGTGCCGTTGTTATACGTACCGAGGATGGAGTAGCTCGTGCCGGCGCCGGAACGCAGACGCACATCATTGCCCTTGATGTAGCCGGTCTTGCTGTCCGCACCGCCGGAGACGTAATCCGAGCGGATGTAGCCGCTCGTGCCGCCGATGGTGACCTTCGACCAGCCGTTTTCCGTGCCGGTCACGGTCAGCGCCGTGCCATTCTGGTACGTGCCGAGGATGGAGTAGTTCGTGCCCGGGCCGGAGCGCATATGCACATCGCTGCCCTTGACCGAGCCGTTGGAGCCGGACGCGCTGCCGCCGCTGCTCGTCACGCCCGACAGGGACAGATAATTCGAGTAGACATAGCCGTCCGTGCCGTTATAATCGACCTTGTACCATGCGCCGCTGACGCCGGTAACGGTCATCGTGGTGCCGGAATTGTAGGTGCCGAGAATAGAGCTGCTCGTGCTTGCACTGGAGCGCATACGCACGTAGCTGCCACAGATCGTACCGGTGCCGAAGCTGGCATCCATGTCATTGGCGCGTTTGAGGTAATCGGAAGATATGTAGCCGACGGTGCCGTTGTAGACCACCGTGGCCCAATTGCCGCTGGACCGCTCGGACACCACAACATGGGTGCCGGCCGGGAGCGTCGAGATAATGCCGTAATTCGTACCGGCGCCCGTTCGAAAGTTCACGGCCGTCGTCGTGGTCGCGCCGCCGGCAGTCGCCGCGGAGGCCGAAACGGCCAGCGTGAGCGCAAAAATCACGGAGACAACAGTTGTTTTCAGAAATCGTTTCGCCATAGAATCATCCTTTGCTTAGTTATTCGCAAGCGCGCGGTCCAGCCACACAGCCGCCACGTCCATGGCGTTGTACAGCCCGTCCTTTTCTGTCTTTTTGACCACACGGTCGCGGGACTTCAGATCCGGATCCGTCAGCTGGAGCTGCACGGAGACCCGCGTCGCCACGTCGAGATCTTTGACCTTCTTCGTGTCGAGGATCTGCATCATGATGATGTACTTGTCAGCCATGCTGCCGTAATAGAGCAGGTTGTCCTTGCGGCGCAGCGGATGGCCTTTGTAGCACAGTTCATTCGTTTTTGCTGCCAATGAGATACACCTCCGATACCACTGTTTTTGAATTGTAACACATTTCAATCATTTTGTCAACACCGCGCAGACCGGGCCGGGAAAGCACGACCCGGCTGCGGGGAAACACTGCGTTTATTCCGTGTCGCCCGTACCCTGCGTCTTGGAGAAGTCTCCGAAGATGCCGGTCGGCGTGCCGACATTCGGCGTCGGGAAGCTCTTGGTCGCCAGATCCTTATGGATCGGCTCCATGACCAGCTTCCAGATCTGTGCGGCGGGGTTGCCGGAGAAGTTCATATACTCGGGCATATCGTAGCCGGTCCAGACGGCGGCCACATAGTACGGCGTAAAGCCGACAAACCAGCGGTCGCAGTTGTTTGTGGTCGTACCGGTCTTGCCGCCGACAGGCATACCGCTCAGGCGGGCCTCGCTGCCCGTGCCGCTGTTGACGGCATTGCAGAGCATGTCGGCCATGTTCCACGCGGTATTGGCCTTGAAGGCCACGATCGTGCGCGCGGGGTTTTCGAGCACGATCTCGCCGCTGGAATCCTTGACGTAGGAATACGTGCGGCCATAGGTGAACACGCCGTCGTTGACGAAGGCGGAGTACGCCTGCGTCATCTCGCGCACGGTGATGCCGTTGGTGAGCTGGCCGAGGGCGAGCGGCGCGTAGTCGCAGTCGGACTCGGCAAGGCTCGTAACGCCGAGCTTATCCTTGAGAAACTCATACGATGCGCGCGGCGTGAGCTTGTCCAGGATCTGCGCCGAGACGGTGTTGAGCGAGCGCTGCAGCGCCTCGCGGATGGTAATGACACCGTAGTTGCCGCCGCCGGAGTTTTTCGGGTACCAGCTCGTGCCGGTCAGCTTGATATCCGCCGCGTCGTTGACCTGCGTATACTGCGTGATGAGGCCGAGCTCCATCGCGGGACCGTAGGTCGCGATCGGCTTGATGGACGATCCGGGCGGACGCTTGGACTGCGTGGCGCGGTTCGTGCCGAAGTTGATGGTCTTTTCGCCCGTACCGCCGGACAGGCCCTTGATCTCGCCGGTGTAGGGATCCATGACGGCGATGGCGGACTCGAACTGCTGGCCGGAGGCCGACGGGCGCTGCGGCATGTTGTCGAGGTTGGTATAGACGTCGTCGATCGCCTGCTGGATGCTCGCATCGTAGCAGGAATAGACCTGATAGCCGCCGGAATAGAGCAGCGTGCGCGCCGTGTCACGGCTGACGCCCTTTTGCTCGACGAGGTCGTTGAGCACGTCGTTGATGACGGCCTCGGCATAGTAGCTGTAGATAATCTGTGCGCGCTCATCGGATTCGCTGCGCACGAACACGAGCTCCTGCGCCACGGCCTCATCGTACTGCTCCTTGTTGATCCAGCCCTGCTCATACATCTGCTTGAGGATGGTCTCCTGCCGGGTTTTATTGTTCTCGCGGCTGATGAAGGGGTCGTACTTCGAGGGGTTGTTCGTGATGCCGATGATGCTCGCGCACTCGGCGAGCGTGAGGTCCTTCGGCTCCTTGCCGAAGTAGGTCTCGGCGGCAGTGTAGACGCCGTTGCAGCCCTCGCCGAAGTAGACGATGTTGAGGTACCACTCCATGATCTCTTCCTTATCATAGGACTTCTCGAATTCGAGCGCCTGGAAGATCTCGAGCAGCTTGCGCTGCACGGTGATATCGTCCTGCTTGGTGAGGTTTTTGATGAGCTGCTGCGTGATGGTCGAGCCGCCGAAGTCGTTTTTCATCGACAGGAACATGTTGATGAACGCGCCCGTCGTGCGGTACCAGTCGACGCCCTTGTGCTTATAAAAGCGCTTGTCCTCGATGGCGACGGCCGCATGCTCCATGTCCTTGGGGATGTCGGCATAGTCGACCCAGACGCGGTTTTCCGTACTCGAGAGATTCGTGAGGTTCTGCCAGTTGCCGTCGGCGTCCTCATACAGGATCGAGCTCGAGAGCGAGACCGTAAAGTCCGAGAGCTGCACGTCCAGATCCGTGGACAGGCAGTTTTTCACGTAGTACGCGAAGATGCACAAAAACAAAAGCCCCGTGACGAGCAGGATCAAAAAGATCGTGCCGATCACGCGCAGGATCGTGCCCGCGACGCTGACGGTCGCGTCCGCAGCCTGTGCCGCGCGTGGGGCGGATGCCGGTTTCGGTCGTTTTGCCATAGGCAATGGCCACCTCCCTGAGAATACATGTAAGCGGGGGAAACAGCGGGTCAGAGACCCGGTCAAAGTCCAGCGCATAAAAACGGTTAAATGATATTATAGCACACTCTGTCAACACCGGATAGCCCTTCGCGCATTTTTGTCCGGCGCGTATGGTTTGCGCGCACATTGGGCAAACTTTCCGGTGAAAGGAGCGTGGCATATGAAACGAACGCTGGCACTGACGGTCGTGACGGCGCTGTGCGCCGTGTCGCCCTTCGCCGCAGGCGCGGCGATCTCTTCCCTGCAGCAGCCGGACGCACCGGTCACCTCGTATGACGGTGCGCAGGCGGAATTTGTTCTGCGCGATTATGAGGGGTATGTGAGCGTGTTCGCCCCCGGCGGCGACCGCAAGCCCCTGCAGGTGACCGGCATCGAGACCGCCGGACTGCGCCGTACCGACCGCGAGCTGCTGCGCGGCGGCATCACCGTCGGCAGTCAGGAGCAGCTTTTGCTGCTGCTGGAGGATCTCGGCTCGTAAAAAGACTTGATTTTAGCCGCCGAATAGGGTACACTGAAATCAGAAAAAGATCACGACTGGAGGATACCCCGATGAGTGAAGCATTCGGCAGTGATTATCTGACGATCGAGGACGAGGACGGCAACGAGTTCGAGCTGGAAGTGCTCGACGAGTTTGAGCTCGACGGACAGAGTTATCTCGCGGCGCTCCCCGCCGACATGGACGAGGACGACCCCGATTTCGGCATCGTCCTGCTCAAGATCATCGAAGAAAACGGTGAGGAGCTCTTCGGCTCCATCGACGACGATGACGAGCTGGACAAGGTGTATGATTATTATATGCAGGAAGTCTTCGCCGACGAGGACGAGGCGGCGGACGCGGAGGAATAACTTTCTGCACAGTGCATAGCATGGGAGTAAGTCCTGCTGTGTGCGTGGAGCACGGTTTGTGCTCAGAGCCCATTTAAACCCACATCTCTCATAAGGGATGCCAGAACTTCCGCTGCGGATTGCAGGCCTCCCGGCCGGCTGAAAGATGCCGGTTGGACGTTGGAAGCAAAGAAACAGCAGAGAGGCGACCCACCTGCCTTTTTGTGCAGGTTGTAAATGGGCTCACACGGCATTGGCGGGCTGGCCGGCAGCGAAAGCTGCCGGCTTTTTTCTTGCCCAAAAGGGCAAGAAAAAAGCCGGATCTTATCCGAGGCGGATGAGGTAGAAAGGCCGCGCCACCTTCTCCATGAGGGAAAGGCTCAAAAAATGCGCAGCGCAATCCATTGACAACCTCTCCCGCCGGGCTTATCATAACCGCGGCGGCACGCGCTGCGTGCCGAATCCCACACAGACGAAAGGAAATCCGCCATGCTCCGCTTCCAGAACGATTACTCCGAGGGCGCCCACCCGAACGTGCTGCGCGCCCTGTGCGACACGAATCTCAGCGCCACCCCGGGCTACGGGCTCGACGATGACTGCCGCCGTGCGGCCGACGCCATCCGCGCCCGCTTTGCCTGTCCGGATGCCGACGTGCATTTTCTTGTCGGCGGCACGCAGACGAACCTGCTCGCCGCGGCTGCGTTCCTGCGCCCGTGGGAGGCCATGGTCGCAGCCGACACCGGCCACGTCAACGTACACGAGACCGGCGCGATCGAGGCCACCGGCCACAAGGTGATCGCCGTGCCCGGCGCAGACGGCAAGCTCACCCCCGCCGCCATTGCGGACGCCGCCGCGCAGCACTGCGCCCAGCAGGGCGTCTACGACGAGCATATGGTGCTGCCGCGCATGGCATACATATCCGACACAACAGAGCTCGGCACAGTCTACACGAAGGCGGAGCTGACCGCGCTGCGCGCTGCGTGCGATGCGCATGGGCTGTACCTGTATCTCGACGGTGCGCGCCTTGCGCAGGCGCTCACGGCCGCGGACAACGACCTGCGACCGGAGGATCTGCCGCAGCTGTGCGATGCGTTTTACATCGGCGGCACGAAAAACGGTCTGCTCTTCGGCGAGGCGATGGTCATCGTCAACGACGCGCTCAAGCCGGGCTTTCGCCGCGCGATGAAGCGCAGCGGCGCCATGCTGGCAAAGGGACGTCTGCTCGGCGTGCAGTTTGCCGCCGCGCTGGAGCAGGATCTCTGGCTCGACATGGGACGCCATGCAAACGCGCAGGCGCAGCGCATCGCGGCCGCGCTCTCGAATCTCGGCGTGCCGATGTATGTGCCCTCGCCGACGAACCAGATCTTCCCCATCCTGCCGGACGATCAGATCGCGCGGCTGCAGGAGCGGGTGGCGTTTCACACGAACACCCGCGTGGACGAAACACATCAGGCCGTGCGCTTCGTGACCTCGTGGGCAACGACCGACGCGCAGGTCGACGCGCTGCTGGCGGTGCTGAACGAAGTGCTGGGCTGAGCAGACACCGCAGGGTTTCCTGAATAAAACAAGGGGGCGGACGCCGCATGGCGTCCGCCCCTC
>OGZR01000866.1_pt1 | contig 10730 bp, 8 predicted proteins | sample 1576851 | NCBI WGS metagenome assembly OGZR01 (sample SAMEA3541492, study PRJEB24748) | human gut metagenome | biome: human gut; feature: human-associated habitat; material: faeces | place: China | collected 2012
CGCGCACCGAAGTCGATCGCGAATGCCAGCGGTTTTTCCGCCACGCGGTCCCCGAGAGTGTCAACATGCTCGTTGACGAGCGTCGCCGCACCGACCCCACCATTACCAAGCTGGGATCGGATATGTCGGTGCCCAATGCACGCCTTGCCGATGTCGTGGTCCTCTATCGCCGCACGCTGGCCGAAAGCGGGCTTGAGTCTGCTGCCTGGGGACACATCGGGAACAACCATCTGCATGTGAACATCCTGCCGCGCGATGCGCAAGACTACCGTCGTGGTGGAGAACTCTTTGCCCAGTGGGCTTCCGAGGTCACGGCCATGGGCGGTGCCGTTTCTGCTGAGCACGGCGTCGGCAAGATCAAGGCGGGCTTCTTGGAGACGATGTACGGCCACGAGGCCATGGTCGAGTCGGCGCATCTCAAACTCCAGCTCGATCCTGCCGGCCAGCTGGGTCGCGGCAACCTGTTTACGGAGAAGCTCTTGGATGAGCTCGTCCAGAAAGGGGGCGCGTGAAGATGAGTGATTTTCATATGGTGGTGTGCGTCAAGGCGGTGCCCGGAAGCACCGAGGTCAAGATGGACCCCAAGACCAATACTATCGTGCGTGATGGCAAGCAGGCGGTCGTTAATCCCTTCGATGCAAGTGCTCTCGAATGTGCGCTAGCGCTGAAGGACGACTTTATCGGCTTTGGCATGGACGTGCGTGTGACGGTGGTGTCGATGGGCATCCCCGCGACCGAATCGCTGCTGCGCGACTGCATCGCCCGCGGTGCCGACGACGCGCTGCTGCTGACCGATCGCGCCTTTGCGGGCGCCGATACCCTAGCCACCACCTATGCCCTCAAATGCGGCATCGAGGCACTCGATGAGGACTTTGACCTGCTCATCTGCGGCAAGATGGCAGTGGACGGCGATACGGCCCAGATCGGCCCCGAGCTGGCCGGCGCCTTTGGGGTCCCCTGCGTGACCGACGTGAGCTGTGTGCAGAGCGCGGGATTTACGACGTGTGGCTCGCTGGCGCTCGTTCACGGCTGCGATGCCGGCGAGGAGACGGTGTACCTGGAGATGCCGTGTGCGATGACGACCGCCAAGGAGATTGGCCAGCTGCGCATGCCGAGTATTGCCGGTATTCGCGCGGCCGAGGATGCAGACGTGCGTGTGGCCAGCGCTGCCGACGTAAACGCCGATCCCTCGCGTTGCGGCCTTGCCGGATCACCGACGCAGGTCGTGCGCTCGTTTGTGCCCGACCGTGACCAAACGTGCGAGGCCGTTGAGGGAACGGCGTCCGAGCAGGCGGTAAAACTTGCCAAGATTATTGAGGGGATGGCATAGATGAGCGGGCTGATTATCGATAGCGAAGCCTGTATCGGCTGCGGTCGCTGCGTTCGCGCCTGCGCCTCGGGCGGCATTGTGGTGGAGGGTGAGCGCCCCAATCGCTGTGCCCGCGTAACCGACGGCTGTATCCTGTGCGGTGGGTGCGTCGACGCCTGCCCCGTCAACGCCATCTCGATTGAGCGCGACGAGGCCGCCGGCGCGGCAGACCTTGACGCATATCGAGACATCTGGATCTTCGTGCAGACTGACGAGCACGATGCCGTTGCATCCGTGGCCTTCGAGCTCATGGGCAAGGGGCGCGAGCTTGCCGATGCCCGCGGCTGCCGTCTGGTGGCACTGGTCGGCATGAGCCCCGAGGGCTCACTCGGGGACCTGGAGCATCTGATTTGCGCCGGTGCGGACGAAGTTCTGGTCTGTCGTGACGAGCGCCTGCGTCAGAACGACGCGGAGGTCTACGCTCGCTTGATCTGCGATTTGGTAGCCGAGCGCAAGCCCGAGGCCATTCTGTACGGCGCGACCGCCTTTGGTCGCGAGCTGGCGCCCGGTGTGGCCGTGCGCTTGCAGACGGGTCTTACGGCCGATTGCACGGTGCTTTCTATGGATACGGAGACGGGTCTGCTGCAGCAGACGCGCCCGGCGTTTGGCGGCAACCTGATGGCCACCATTATCTGCCCCAACCACCGTCCTCAGATGGCAACGGTGCGCCCCGGCATCTTTAAGGCGCCCGAGTTTGACTATAGCCGCTCCGGCACGATTACCCAGGTAGTGCTTGCGGATGACGTTAAGGCCCGCGTCGAGATCTCGATTCCCGCCGAGGAGTGGGGACAGCAGGCCTCAATTGCCGATGCCGAGCGTCTGGTCGTGGTGGGCCGCGGCATCGGCTCCAAGAAGAATCTGCCCCTGATGCGAAAGCTCGCCGATGCCCTGGGTGCCGAGCTTGGTTGCACGCGTCCCATTGTGGAGGCAGGCTGGTTGGAGTATCGCCACCCAATTGGCCAGACGGGGGTATCGGTCTCGCCCAAGCTTCTCGTGAGTATCGGTGTTTCGGGCGCCATCCAGCATCTTGCCGGCATCGGTGGGGCGGAGTGCATTATCGCCATCAACGAGGACCCGGATGCCCCCATCTTTGGTGCTGCCCAGTACAAGGTTGTCGGTGATGCCGTCGAGGTCGTCGAGGAGCTGCTGGCCCAGTTTGAGCGCTAGGCACGCGCCAGCCAGTCGCGCATCTCGTCCTTTAGGCGGCTCCAGGTTGCCTGCGTGGCGGGGTCGGTAAAGGGCCGCGTAATGCCAAAGGGCGCGTCGAGCAGGCGGTAGATATCGCCTTGCTCGCGCGCCAGCGCGCGGCTTGCCGGATAGACGAGCTCAAACATAAAGCAGATAAGCCCCACCAAGAAGTCGGCGGGCTCATCGCGCTCATCGCGCGCGACGCAGCGGTGCTCGTCAAAGGCGGTAAGCGCCGGTGTCGAGAAGTGGCTGGCGAGAAACGTGTCCTCATCCACCTTGAGGACGGTGTCGACGGTGCTGTCGGCGATGGTGCGCATAATGTCGATCTTGTCGCCATCGCGCACGATGTCGCAGAAGCTCCGCGTGCGCTCGTCGAGCTGTGCGGGTAGACGGAAATCGCTGTGATAGGCGATGCTCGCTCGGATGAGCTCATCTTCTGCCGGGTCATCGATAAAGTCGCGGATGCTCATTACGGCGGGTGCATCGGCGGGATTCTCGCCAAAGAGGACCTCGATGCCCAGCACTGCATGGCTCATGCTCTCGGCGTCCTTAAAGGTGTCCCAGCGTCGCAGCTGCTCAAAGCGGCCCATATCGTGCAGCAGGCCGCAAAGCCATGCCAGGTCAATATCTTCTGACGACCAGCCCTGCTCGCGCGCTACGGCATCGCATGCCTCGGCCACGTGGTACGTATGCTCGATTTTGAGCGCGATGCGTGGGTTGGTGGCGTCGTAGGCATCGGTGTAGCTTTTGAAGGCCGCGCGCGCCCGGTCTCGATCGATAGCTGTCATAATGACTTCCTAAAAAGTTGTGTCTTTCGATCCGGTGGCAATTGTAGGTGAACTTTATTGCCACCGGTTGATATTTCTGCTGCGTTGCAAGGCGCGCTGCAGACGACTTACCAGAATGGGAGTGGCATGGTCCTTAGGATCTTTAAAATCGTCTGGCCAGTGATGCTTACCTATGTTGCAATAGGCGCGCCGTGCGGAATGATCATGGGGCAGACGGGAATGGAGCCCTGGATGGTCTTTGCTCTGAGCAGCACGTTTGTGACGGGCAGCGGCCAGTTTATGATCTGCAATCTTTGGCTGGCGGGCGTGCCTGCAGCATCGATCGTCGCGAGCGTTGCTGCCATCTCCTCGCGCTTTGCGCTTTACTCGGCATCGATCGCGCCGCATCTGACGGGTGCCTCGAAGCGTCAGACGCTGGCTGTTGCCGCGACACTTACCGAGGAGGCATATGGCATCTCGCTTGCCAAGTTGGTTGAAGGGGAGGATTGGGGCCCGCGCGAGTCCTTCGTGCTCAACGTGATTCTCATCGCAACATGGGGCGTTTCGTGTACGATGGGCGCCATCGTCGGCGCCGTTGTCGATGTTCCCACCGCCATTGCAGCCTTTGTCTGCACCTCGCTCTTTATCTGCCTGCTCTTTTCGCAGCGGCTGTCGCGCGGCAACGTTGTCGCGGCGGTTTCGGGCGCGGTGTCCGTCGCCGTATGCAAGTTCTTGGGCCTCACGAATATTGCCGTGCCGGCAAGCGTCGTGGCCGGCATTGCCATTGCGTTGGCGTGCGATGCTGTATTTGACGGAAGAGGTGCCCGCGATGCCCGTTAACGAGTTCTTGGTTCTGTGGCTGTCGTCGTGGGCTGCTATCGCGTTCTTTCGCATCGCGCCGGCGTTTGCCTTGCGCGGGAGAACGCTGTCGCCCCGCATTACCGAGGCCCTGGGTTATATCCCGCCCGCTGCCTTTGCCGCGCTGGTCGCCAACGACTTGGTGAGCCCCGGCGCGTTCGACGCGGGACCCTGGCCTGCCTTGGTTCCCTGGATTGCGGCTGCCGGCGTCGTGGCCGTGGCGGTCAAGACAAAATCGATGCTGTGGTGCTGTGTTTCGGGCATCGTGTTCTATATCGTTTTGAGCCTCATATAAGAGCGGGGCACGTTTAGCGCCCCTGTCCAACGAATCGAATTTCTCACCGAGCTGGTCTATTTCTTCTGGTACCATGGTCAAACTTTACTGTAGCAAAGCGTGACGTGGGCTTTTGTACCCCGTCAGCGGAAATGGGGGTTTCATGGCACAGGAAGCGACCGCCAACGAGCAAAAGAAATTCAAGGTCCCGCGCATCCCGGGCGACATCATGATCTATCCGATGATCGTCGGTCTTTTGCTCAACACCTTCTGCCCGCAGGTTTTTGAGATCGGCGGCTTCTTTACGGCTGCCTGCCGCGGTGGCTCCAATGCCATCGTCGCCGCGATCCTGCTGTTTGTGGGCGCCGACATCAGCTTTAAGTCCACGCCGGGTGCCATCAAGACCGGTATCGTCGTGCTGATCCCCAAGCTGGTCGTCGCAGCGGCTCTCGGCCTGGGCGTGGCATATTTCTTTAACGACAACTTCCTGGGTCTGAGCTCCGTGTCTATCATCGGCGGCATCACGTTTTGCAACATGGCGCTCTATACGGGCATCATGGGCGAGTTCGGTGATGAGTCTGAGCAGGGCGCCGTCGGTATCCTGTTCTTTACGGCTGCCCCCGCCGTCACGATGATCATCCTCGGTGTTTCCGGCCTCGCCAACATTCCCATTGGCACCATTATCGGCTCCATCTTGCCACTCGTTATTGGCATGGTTCTGGGCAGCCTGTTCCCGTTTATCAAGAACCTGCTGGTTCCCGGTGCCAATCCCGCGATTGCCGTCATCGGATTTCAGCTCGGTGCGTCCATGAGCCTGTCGAGCTTTATCACCGGCGGTATTTCCGGCATCTTGCTGGGCCTTGTCACGCTGTTTGTCGTCGGTCCCATCACCTTTGCGTTCGAGCGTCTGTGCGGCGGCAATGGCAAGGCCGCTGTGGCTTGCTCCACCATTGCCGGCACGGCTATGACCACACCGGTTGCCCTCGCCGAGGTCGCACCGCGCTACGCCGAGCTTGCGCCCATCGCGTACGCTCAGATCGCCACCGCCGTTATCATCACGGCGATCATGGCTCCGATTCTGACTGGCTGGGTCGACAAGAAGTTCTGCCAAGGCAAGGAGGATCTGTCGCCTGTCGGTGTCGAGGCCATCGAGGAGGCCGTCGCGACTGACATCGATGGCGAGTAGCAATCGATACCCATCAATGATGCCGGCGTGTGCAATTCGCGCCGTATGGGCGCCCGAACAGAAACTGTTTTGCAGTGATGTTCGGGCGCTCTGCTATTATCCCCTTTACCCCTGCGGAGTAAAGGGGTGTTTATTGCCCTGATTCGAATTGGGCGATTCTGACCACTTGGGTATTGAAGGGGTGGCGCTAGTGGTTAAGGCACTCAAGATTGAGATATTCGTGCTATGCATGATTGTTCTTATCGGGCTTGCCGTGCGAAGTCGTCGCTCCTTGTTCTCGAGCACCCAGCAGCTATTGTTTAGCATGCTGGGCTACACGTCTGCTGCCTACATTTTCTTCGATATGATCTGGACGCTCTCGGATGGCTTGAGCACTCCTGTAGGCATCACGGCCAACTGGATTTCCAACGCGGTTTCGTTTTCGCTCTTTGCTATCGCGTGTCTCATTTGGTTTATCTATTCCGAGACGGTGCAGGGTTCTCGCCTTTTGACCTCGCGCTATAGGGTGGTGCTTGTTGCGTTGCCTACGGCTCTGGTGGTCGTGCTGGCGTTTACCAGTTACTGGACGCACGCCCTGTTCTATATCGATTCGCAGGGCGTGTATCGTCGCGGCTTTGCCTATATGATCCAGCCCATCGTCAGCTACTGTTACGTTATACATACGTCCCTGCATGCATTTGTGCAATCTCGCAGGGTCGAGAGCCTGCAGACGAAGGCCATCTATCGAACCTTGGCATTTTTCGCCATTCCGGCCCTGGTGGGCGGTACCTTTCAGGTCGTATACTCGGTGCCCGGCCTTTGTGTCGGCATAATGATTAGCATGTTGCTGCTCTACATCATCTACCAGGAGCAGCTCATCTCGACCGACCCGTTGACTGGACTTAACAATCGCAACCGTTTTGAGACCTATATGCTGTCGCTCTTCTCAAATGTGGATCAGGCCGAAGATGTATATCTGCTTATGATGGACGCCGACGGCTTTAAGCAGATTAACGATCGCTATGGGCATGTGGAGGGCGACCACGCTCTTCAGGTCATATCCGCTGCGCTCAAAGAAGTCTGCTCGGCGTCTGGCGGCTTTATCGCACGTTATGGTGGCGATGAGTTCGTGGTGCTCCAAAAGGCAGTGGCGGAACAGGATATCATGCATCTGTGCGCGACAATCAACGATGAGCTCGCGCGCGCCGAGGTTCCGTATCTGTTGCGGATGTCCATCGGCTACGCACGGGTTGGTGATGGCGTCGATACCTGGCAAGACTTGCTTCGTGCTGCCGACGCGGAGCTCTACCGCGTAAAGCGCGAGAAGAAGAAAGCCGGCGTTCAGATACGCTAGGAAAAGGGGCACACGCTGGCGTGCGTGGCGGCCCTCGGCTCTCCGATGTACTCCATTAAACTAAAGTATGTGAATCCGCTCTGCTAAATAAGGGCAGTTCATTAGGCCTTTTTGGGCCTGTTGACGATGATGATGCCGCCGCAGACCAACAGCAGGGCAACAAGTACGGTCACAGGGCTCGTGCCAGCGCCCTCGCCGAGCAGCAGCGCGCTTAACAGTACGCCAAAGACTGGATTCATAAAGCCAAAGACCGACACACGGCTGACGGGGTTGACGGCAAGCAGACGCGACCATAGCGAGTACGCGACGGCGGAAATGAGTGCCATATAGATAATGAGCGCGATGGCGGGGGCGATTTCAGTGGGGGAGAGCGCGCCGCCCATCAAAAAGCCGATGGCGGTGAGGACCAGTCCGCCGACCAAGAACTGCCACCCGGCAAGCAAGACGCCGTCGTGCTTGCGCGAGAAGATGCCGATCAGGCAGGTCGAAAGAGCACCCGCGACAGTGGAGGCTAGGATAAAGCCCTCGCCATCGAGCCTGAAGCCAAAGGTGCCATCTGCGCCCGAGAGGTTGACGAGCGCGACGCCGGCAAAGCCCAGCGCACAGCCAAGCACCTTGGCCGTATTGAGCTTCTCGGTGTGAAATGCTAGGGCGGCAAAGAGGATTGCGAGGAAGTTGGCGCTGGCCTCGATGATGGAGCTCGACATGGCGCTGGCGCACGAGAGGCCCAGATAGAAAAAGAAGTACTGCCCGATAGTCTGGAAGAGCGACAAGACAAAGATGGGCTTGATGTCGCGAGCCTGCGGAATGAGGGGGCGGCGTTGGGCCGCACTCATCCCAACGATAACCAGGGCGCCGGCAAGCGTGAAGCGCAAGCCCGCAAAGAGCAGCTGCGAGGCGCTATCGTGCGCCGGGATACCAAAGAGCGCGTAGCCGATCTTGATGCAGGGAAACGCCGATCCCCAGAGTGCACAGCAAACAAGACAACCCAGGATGAGTCCGGGCAGGGTGGCGAGATACGGCTTGCGGCTTTCCATGATGTCCTTCCTGCATGCGCGAAGCAAAAAAGAACCCGCCACCGGATGCGTCGGTGGCGGGTGTTGTTACCCGAGGGGATTGTACCCGATGGGAAAGGTTTAAGCGAAGTAGGCCACGCCGCTCTCAAAGATCGGCATGAACTTATCGCCGGGGACATGCTCGGGCACGTTGCGGTACAGGTTGTCGCCGCGACGCTCGGCATGGCCCATCTTGCCCAGGACGCGGCCGTCGGGGCTCGTGATGCCCTCGATGGCGAGTGCGGAGCCGTTGGGGTTGACGGAGAGATCCATGCTGGGCTTGCCGTTCTCGCCCACGTACTGCGTGGCGACCTGGCCGTTGGCGATCAGCTGGGCGAGCACTTCGTCATTGGCGACAAAGCGGCCCTCGCCGTGGCTGATGGCGACGGTGTAGGGGTCGTCCAGGCTGCACTGCGACAGCCACGGGGACAAGTTGGACGAGATGCGGGTACGCACCAGACGGCTCTGGTGGCGACCGATGGTGTTGAACGTCAACGTGGGCGCATCGGGCGTGGCGTCGACGATGTCGCCGTAGGGCACCAGGCCGAGCTTGATCAGGGCCTGGAAGCCGTTGCAGATGCCCAGCATCAGGCCATCGCGGGCCTTGAGCAGGTCGTGGACTGCCTCGGTGACCTCGGGAGCGCGGAAGAACGCCGTGATGAACTTGGCAGAGCCGTCGGGCTCGTCGCCGCCCGAGAAGCCGCCGGGGATCATAACGATTTGGCTTGCACGGATGCGGCGGGCAAGCTCGTGGGTGCTCTCGGCGACGGCCTCGGGCGTGAGGTTGTTGATCACGAAGGTGTCGGCCTCGGCACCGGCGGCACGGAAGGCGCGGGCGCTGTCGTACTCGCAGTTGTTGCCGGGGAACACGGGGATGATCACGCGCGGGCGGGCGATCTTGGCGCCGCCGTACACGTGGATATCCTTGGCGCGGAAGTCGATGGTCTCGACCTCGGGGGTCTCGCCGGCGCTGCGGTAGGTGAAGACGCCCTCGATGCCGCTCTCCCAGGCCTCCTGGAGCTCGGAGAGCTCGATGACTTCGGAACCGGTGTCGATGACATAGCCCTCGACGGTGGTGCCCAGGGGCTCGACGACAACGCCGTCGGCGACCTCGGGCAGCTCGGCATCCTCGGCGAGCTCGACAATAAAGCTGCCGTAGAGCGGGGTGAAGAGGCTCTCCACGTCTACATCCTCGGCAAGCTCGATGCCGATCTGGTTGCCGACGCACATCTTAAAGAGGCTCTCGACGCCGCAGCCGTAGCCGGGCGTGGAGACGGCCAGGGCGTCGCCGTTGGCGGTGAGCGCCTCGACGGCGTCAAACGCGGCGAGCAGCTGCTGAGCGTCGGGGCGGTAGTCCTCACCATAGGTGGCGGGGGCGATGCGCACGACGCGATGCGTCAGACCCTTGAACTCGGGCGAGACGGCACGGGCGGCCTTGCCCACGGCCACAGCGAAGCTGATCAGGGTCGGCGGAACGTTGAGCTCACCGGCCTCGTCCTCAAACGAGCCGCTCATAGAGTCCTTGCCGCCGATGGCACCGGCACCCAGATCGACCTGGGCCATAAGGGCGCCCAGGACGGCTGCCATGGGCTTGCCCCAGCGCTCGGCCTCGGTGCGCAGACGCTCGAAGTACTCCTGGAAGGAGAGATAGGCACGCTTGTGCTCAAAGCCGGCAGCCACGAGCTTGGCGATGGACTCAACCACGGACAGGTAGGCGCCCGCAAACTGGTCGGCCTCCATCAGGTAGGGGTTGAAGCCCCATGCCATAGCGCTCGCCGTGGTGGTCTCGCCGTCCACGGGGAACTTGGCAACCATGGCCGAGCTCGGGGTGAGCTGCGTCTTGCCGCCAAAGGGCATGAGCACGGTTGCGGCACCGATGGTGGAGTCGAAGCGCTCGGACAGGCCCTTGTTGGAGGCGACGTTGAGGTCAGTGACAAGCGAGGTCATGCGCTCGGCAAGCGTGGTGCCGGCCCAGCTGGGCTGCCACACGCTGCGGGCACAGACGTGGGCGACCTGGTGCTTGGGCGCGCCGTTGGAGTTGAGGAACTCGCGGGACAGATCGACGATGGCGACACCGTTCCAGGCCATGCGCATGCGCGGCTCGGCGGTAACCTCGGCGATAACGGTCGCCTCGAGGTTCTCCTCGGCGGCGTAGCCCATGAACTCCTCGACGTCACCGTCGGCGACGGCGCAGGCCATGCGCTCCTGGGACTCGGAAATGGCGAGCTCGGTGCCGTCCAGGCCGTCGTACTTCTTGGTCACGGTGTCCAGGTCGACATACAGGCCGTCGGCAAGCTCGCCCACGGCGACTGAGACGCCGCCGGCGCCAAAGTCGTTGCAGCGCTTGATCAGGCGGCAGGCGTCGCCGCGGCGGAACAGACGCTGCAGCTTGCGCTCGACCGGGGCGTTGCCCTTCTGGACCTCGGCGCCCGAGGTCTCGATGGACTCGGTGTTCTGGGTCTTGGAGGAGCCGGTGGCGCCGCCGATGCCGTCACGGCCGGTGCGGCCGCCCAGCAGGATGATCTTGTCGGTGGGGGCGGGGCACTCGCGACGCACGTGGTTTGCCGGGGTAGCGCCCACGACGGCGCCGACCTCCATGCGCTTGGCAACGTAGCCGGGGTGATAGAGCTCGTTGACCTGGCCGGTGGCAAGGCCGATCTGGTTGCCGTAGCTGGAGTAGCCGGCGGCAGCGGTGGTTAC
>OGZR01000873.1_pt1 | contig 10679 bp, 8 predicted proteins | sample 1576851 | NCBI WGS metagenome assembly OGZR01 (sample SAMEA3541492, study PRJEB24748) | human gut metagenome | biome: human gut; feature: human-associated habitat; material: faeces | place: China | collected 2012
CGATCATCGGGATGCGCTTGATGATGCCGGCGTTGTTGACCAGCACGTTGATGTGGCCGACCTCGGCGGTGATTTTCTTGACCATCTCATTGACGGCATCCTCGTTGGTGACGTCGCAGACATAGCCGTGGGCTTCGATGCCGGCTTCCTTGTAGGCGGCCAGGCCCTTGTCGACCAACTCCTGCTTGATGTCGTTAAAGACGATCTTGGCGCCGCAGTTGGCCATAGCGGTGGCAATGGCAAAGCCGATGCCATAGGAAGCGCCGGTGACGAGGGCGACCTTACCGGTCAGGTCGAAGGATTTCGGGGTGCAAACAGACATGATGCAAAACCTCCTAAGTTTGTAACAGTCATATATTCCGGCGCCCATCACTGGGGCGCGAGAATTAAAGTAAATAGTTGCGCATATCTTGCGCAAGCCGGCGCAAAATATGTGCGTTTCTTGCGGTCAGCGCAAATCAGTTGTGGCGATATTATCCATATCATCGAACTCCATGTTCTCGCCGCCCATGGCCCAGATAAAGGTGTAATTCGATGTACCTACGCCGCTGTGGATGCTCCAGGACGGGCTGATGACCGCGTCATAGTTGTGCATGACAATATGGCGGGTCTCGGTGGGCTCACCGCACATGTGGAAAACGACCTGGCCCTCGGGGACCTCAAAGTAGGTGTAGATCTCCATGCGGCGCTCGTGGGTGTGGCTGGGCATGGTGTTCCAGTTGCTGCCGGGCTCCAGAGCGGTCATACCCATGGACAGCTGGCAGGTCTTGAGCACGCTGGGATGGATGAACTGGTTGATCGTGCGCTTGTTGCAGGTCTCGACGCTGCCCAGCGGGCGCTTGGCGGCCTGCTCAATGGTGATGAGCTTGTTCTCATAGCTGCAATGGGCCGGGGCAGAGACCATGTAGAACTTGGCCGGATGCTCCGGGTCGTCGCTCTTGAAGGTGACCTTCTGGTTGCCCTTGGTCAGGTACAGGCAGTCCTTGTAGTTCAGGTGATACTCCTTGCCATCCGCCGTGACCGTGCCGGCACCGTCACCAATGTTGAAGATGCCGATCTCGCGGCGCTCCAGGAAATAGTGGGTGCCGAAGTTGGCCCATACATCAATGCCCTTGTCGATGGAGACCTCCTCGTGCACAGGCATGCAGCCCAGCGTGACCATACGATCCACGTGGCTGTAGACGGCGACCATCTCATCTGCCTTGTACAGGCCGGTGATGAGCATTTCGTTGCGGGTCTCCTCGGTGGTGTAGCGCTTGAAATCACGCTGGTTGCAGGAATAACGAATATCCATACGGGAAATTGCCTCCTCATAAAGATGATTGTTAAAAAGCAAACATATTTTGCTATCGTTACACCTATTATACAGCATTCTGCGTCCACAACATAGTGGTAGAATTGTACAATTCTCGATTATTATTCTTGTACAATCTAACGATGAATATTTTTCACTTTACAAATTAGCAAATTTCAACTATACTCATGTCAGTGTCTTGGCCGCAACGGCGCGGCCCGGCCCGATCCGGCAAGCCCGGATCGGGCCCGACTATTGTCAAACAGAGAGGGAACAGCCCATGCTTACACTGGATAAAATCTACCATGCTAAGTTCGTCTTGAAGCAGGTTGCCCGCAAGACCGACCTGATCGCCGCCACACGCCTGTGCCCCGGCACCGATCTGTACCTGAAAACCGAAAATTTGCAGGTTACAGGCAGCTTCAAGGTCCGCGGCGCGTACTACAAAATCAGCCAGCTGTCCGCGGAGGAGCGCGCGAAGGGCGTCATTGCCTGCTCGGCAGGCAACCATGCGCAGGGCGTGGCGCTGGCCGCGACCCGCATGGGCATCAAAAGCGTTGTCTGTATGCCGGACGGTGCCCCTATTATGAAGGTAGAGAGCACAAAGCGCCTCGGTGCCGAGGTCGAGCTGGTCAAGGGCACCTACGACGACGCGCATGACCGCGCCGTGGAGCTGCAGGAGCAGACCGGCATGACCTTCATTCACCCTTATGATGACGAGCTGGTCATCGCAGGGCAGGGAACGATTGGTCTCGAAATCCTCGACCAACTGCCCGATGTGGACGCAGTCATCGTGCCTATCGGCGGCGGCGGTCTGATCTCCGGCGTGGCGTTCGCCATCAAGAGCCTGCGCCCCGAGGTAAAGATCTACGGCGTGCAGGCCGCGGGTGCGCCCAGCATGGAGCACGCCTTCCACGACCACAAATATGAAACGCTGGACAGCGCCGTGACCTTTGCCGACGGCATTGCGGTCAAGACGCCCGGCGAGACGACGTTCGACATGGTCAGCCAGTACGTGGACGAGATCGTTACGGTCAGCGAGGACGAGATCGCCGCGGCCATTCTGGCGCTGATGGAGAACCAGAAGCTCGTCGCCGAGGGCGCAGGTGCCACGCCGGTGGCCGCCGCACTGTTCGGCAAGCTGCCGCTGGCGGGCAAGAAAACGGTCTGCCTGATCTCCGGCGGCAACATCGACGTGAACATTCTGTCCCGCGTCATCACCCGCGGCCTTGTTATGAGCGGGCGCAAGACGAACCTGATGATCGCGCTGGAGGACAAGCCCGGCCAGCTGAGCCTGGTCAGCGACATTGTCTCTGCCTGCGGTGCGAACGTCGTCAGCGTCCACCATGACCGCAGCGATGCGAACATGGCCATCACAAGCTGCTTCCTGAAGCTCGGCCTCGAAACGCGGGATGCCGCGCAGATCGAGACCATTAAGCAAAAGCTGACGGAGGCAGGGTTTAAGCTGGTGACGGAGCGCGCCTGATTCTTATGCTATGTAGGGGGCGAACATTGTTCGCCCCTACAGGGTGGAGAAATTTTATACCTTGACGCCCGCCGCCAGCAGCTCCACAAACTGCTTGGCTACGCGCGGGCTGCGGCCACCGGCGCGCAGGGCAAAGGCGGCACCCTTGATAAAGAGCTGGTCGCTGGGCATCTGGACATTGTACTGCTTCGCCAGCTCCAGCAGGATGCGGTCATAGCGGTCCTTGTCAGGTTGCTGGAACGTCACCGTCAGGCCGAACCGGGCCGACAGGCTCATAAGCTCCTGCCGGGTGTCCATCGCGTGCAGGTCGTCGCCGCTGCGGTCCGCCATCGTCTCCTTGACGAGGTGGCGGCGGTTGCTTGTGGCGTAGACCGCCACATTATGGCTGCGCCCGCCGACGCCGCCCTCCAGGATCGCCTTCAGCGCCGCAAAGTTGTCATCGTTGGAGGCAAAGCTCAAGTCATCAATAAAGAGGATGAATTTCAGCGGATTCTTAGCCAGCTCGTCCATCAGGGCGGGGATCTGGTAGAGCTGGTTCTTCTTCACCTCGATCAGGCGCAGGCCGTCGGGCGCAAACTCGTTGGCAATTGCCTTGACCGTGCTGGACTTGCCCGTGCCTGCATCGCCGTAGAGCAGCACGTTATTGGCCGGGCGGCCCTCCAGCAGGGCGCGGGTGTTGGCAATGACCTTCTCGCGCTCCTGCTCGTAGCCGGGCAGCTCGCTCAGACGCTGCGGATCGGGGAAGCGCACCGGCACCAGATGCCCGTCCTCCAGCGCAAAGACATGGTGGCGGGCAAACATGCCGTAGCCCTTCTGGCCCATGGCCGCACGGCGCGCCTCATAGGCCGCGTGGTAGTCGGCGTCGGGCGTTGTCTCCCACCGCGGCAGGAACACTGCCGCGCCGGGGAACACCTCGTCCAGCGGCGCACGGCCAAGCGTCTGCAAAAAGTTCAGCTCGCTGTTCAGCGCAGTCTCCAGCACGGGCCCGGCATCCTGCCCGGCTGCCACACGCAGGCAGAGGTTTTCCTCCTCAAGCACGGCATCCAGCAGGGCCTCGGTCCAGTTGGTGCCGCGGGCAAACAGCGCCGCCTCAAACGCGGCGACAGCGCCCGTCAGGGCGTCCTCATCCGCCGCCAGCGCTGCGTGCAGAGAGCGCAGCGGCTCCGCCGTCAGCAGGCCGCGGAACACCACAAGCCCATCCAGATGGGCCAGCCATTCATTACGAAGCATATTCATATTCCTTTCCCAAGAGATACACTCTTTACCACCAGTATAAACGCCGTGGCAAAAAGTTGCAAGATTTGTTGCAGAATTTTCAAACAAGTCTTGACAAATCTGCAAAAGTACGGTATAGTTTATCACACATTCAGACAATGCGTGGATGGGAAGTTAGTAACGGTCCCGCACCCTGCAGAGAGCTGCCGGTCGGTGCAAGGCAGCAGGGCAGCAGACCGTGAACTGATCCCGGAGCAGACCACCCGAAATCACAGTAGGGCGGTACGGGCGCACCCGTTACAGTGCCGGGCCTTGTTGGAGGCCCATGAGGTGGGGGCACTGCCCCAATAAGAGTGGTACCGCAGAGCTATACACAGGCTTTGTCTCTTGGAATACAAGGGGCAAAGCCTGTTTTGTTTTATCCTTTGCCTCTCTTACGGGAGGCCGCCGCGGCGGGATGAGGTCATCCCGCCCCACAGACCCCCGGCAGGCCGTGCTAAAACCAGGAAGGAGCAGAAACATGAAATTGACCGGTTCACAGATCTTCGTCGAAGTGCTGGTCGAGCAGGGCGTTGACACCCTGTTCGGCTATCCCGGCGGCGCAGTGCTGAATCTGTACGATGAACTTTATAAAAACTCGGACCGCATCCGCCATGTGCTGACCGCCCATGAGCAGGGCGCGTCCCACGCGGCGGACGGCTACGCCCGCGCCACGGGCCGCACCGGCGTCGTGCTGGCCACCAGCGGCCCCGGTGCCACGAACCTCGTCACTGGCATTGCCACAGCCTACATGGACAGCGTGCCGATGGTCGCTTTCACCGGCAACGTCGCCACAACGCTGCTGGGCAAGGACTCCTTCCAGGAGGCCTACATTGAGGGCATCACGATGCCCATCACGAAGCACAACTACACGGTGCGCCGGGTCGAGGACCTGGCCGACACGATGCGCGCAGCCTTCCGCATTGCGCAGTCGGGCCGCAAGGGTCCCGTCCTCGTCGATATTCCCAAGGACATCACGGCTGCCTCCTGTGAGTTCACCCCCAAGGCTCCCGAGCTCATCCGCACCGTGACCCGGTATAATGAGGAGGACGTCAAAAAGGCCGCTCAGATGATCAACGAGTCGGAGCGCCCGATCGTCTACTTCGGCGGCGGCGTCCGCAGTGCGGCGGGCTGCCAGCCCCTGCGCGATTTGCTGGAAAAGACCGGCATGCCCGCCACCTACACCCTAATGGCCGCCGGTGTCCTCAGCTACGGTGAGCCGCACAACTTAGGGCTGCTGGGTATGCACGGCTGCTACGCCGCCAACAAAGCCATTGACGAAGCCGATTTGGTCATTGCCGTGGGCACACGGTTCAGTGACCGCGTGGCACTGAACCCCGACAGCTTTGCCAAGCGCGCGAAAATCATCCAGATCGACATTGACCCCAGCGAGCTGGGCAAGAATGTGGACGTCGATTTAAGCCTGACCGGCGACGCCAGCTACATTTTGCAGGCCATTCTGCCCTACGTCGAAAAGACCGAACACAAGCTCTGGATGGAGCAGATCCGCGGCTGGCAGAAGAACGACTACAAGCCTGTGGACAGCGACACCGAGCTGAAGCCGCACCAGATCATTGATGAGATCTGCAATCAGGCAGGCCCCGAGGCCGTTTACGTCACCGACGTCGGCCAGCACCAGATGTGGGCGGCGCAGTATCTGCACCACACGAAATCCCGCGGCTTCCTGACCAGCGGCGGTCTGGGCACAATGGGCTTCGGCTACGGCGCGGCCATCGGCGCACAGATGGCGCTGGGCAGGGATGCCCGCGTCGTCATGCTGACGGGCGACGGCTCGTTCCACATGAACCTGAACGAGGCCTGCACTGCCGTCAGCTACGACCTGCCCATCATCACGGTGATTTTCAACAATCAGGTGCTCGGCATGGTGCGCCAGTGGCAGACGACCTTCTACGAGAAGCGCTACTCCGACACAGACCCGCACCGCAAGACCGACTTTGTCAAGCTGGCCGAGGGCTTCGGGGCCAAAGGCTACCGCGCTGCAACGCCCGCCGAGTTCAAGGCGGCGTTCGCCGACGCGATGAAGCAGAAGGGCCCGAGTTGGATCGACTGCCGCATCGGCAAGGACGAAAAGGTCCTGCCGATGATCCCCGGCGGCGGCACCGTCAACGACATCATCATGGAATGAGGTGACACGCATGGAACAGAACAACAACACCCGGCGGGTCATCAGCCTGCTGGTTGACAACAGCAACGGCGTTCTGGCGCGCATTTCCAGCCTGCTCTGCCGCCGCGGCTTCAACATCGACAGCCTGACGGTATCCGCCACGAATGACCCCGCGGTCAGCCGCATCACGGTCACACTGCGCGGCACCGAACAGGCGCTGAACCAGCTGATTTTACAGACCGAGCGCCTTGAGGTCACCCGACAGATCTTTGAGCTGGACCCCGACAAGAGCCTGCAGCGCGAGCTGCTGCTTTTAAAGGTAGAGTGCGACACCCAGAACCGCGCCGAGCTGCGGGAGATTTCCAGCATTTACAAGGCAAAGATCATCGACCTGTCGCCCGACAGCATGATTTTTGAACTGACCGGCAAGCCGGATAAGATCGACGCCTTTTTGACCATGTTCAAGGGCTACAACATTCTGGAGCTCTGCCGCACCGGCGTCACCGCGCTGGAGCGCGGCGGCAAGCACGAACACATGCAGAAGCTCGCGCAGGAGGTCGGGGAGGCGCAGCTGCCCCTGCCGGGTACGCATTGCCATTGAGCTGCTCGTAAATTTTCAATGCCTGTAGGGGCGGATTCCATATCCGCCCGCCGTAGGCTGCACTGCACGGGCGCATATAGAATGCGCCCCTACGGATTTTTATTTTCGTTTCCCATTTAAAATTTAAAAATATAAAAATTATCAGCAACAAAAAGGAGACACCACCATGGCTATCAACAAGTACTATGATTCCGACTGCAACCTCGGCGTGCTCGACGGCAAGACCGTTGCCGTTATCGGCTTCGGCTCCCAGGGCCACGCTCATTCCGAGAACCTGGCCGAGAGCGGCGTCAATGTCGTTGTCGGTCTGCGCAAGGGCTCTGCCCACTGGGAGAAGGCCTCCGAGTTCGCTGCCACCCATGAGAACTTCAAGGTCATGGAGGTCGAGGAGGCTGCCAAGGCCGGTGACGTTGTCATGATGCTGGTTCCCGACGAGCTGTGCGCCGACATCTACAACACGCAGATTGCCCCCTACATGACCGAGGGCAAGGCACTGGCCTTTGCCCACGGCTTCAACATCCACTTCAAGACCATCACCCCGCCGAAGAACGTTGACGTCATCATGATCGCTCCCAAGGGCCCCGGCCACATCGTCCGCCGCCTGTACACCGAGGGCGAGGGCTGCCCGTCCCTGATCTGCGTGGAGCAGGACTACACCGGCAAGGCTAAGGAGATCGCTCTGGCCTACGCCTCCGGCATCGGTGCCGGCCGCGCAGGCATCCTCGAGACGACCTTCAAGGAGGAGACCGAGACCGACCTGTTCGGTGAGCAGGCAGTTCTCTGCGGCGGCGTCTGCGAGCTGATCCAGGCTGGCTTCGACACGCTGGTCGAGGCCGGCTACGCCCCCGAGATGGCCTACTTTGAGACCTGCCACGAGATGAAGCTGATCGTTGACCTGATCAACGAGGGCGGCTTCTCCAAGATGCGCTACTCCATCTCCAACACCGCCGAGTACGGCGACTACCGCACTGGCAAGCGCCTCATCACCGAGGACACCCGCAAGGAGATGAAGCAGGTCCTGAAGGAGATCCAGGACGGCACCTTCGCCTCCGAGTTCCTGACCGAGATGAGCCCGAAGGGCGGCCGCAAGACCCACTTCCTCGCACAGCGCCGCATCGCCGCCAACCATCCCATCGAGAAGGTCGGTGCCGAGCTTCGCAAGATGATGAGCTGGCTGAAGAAGTAATTGTAAGATAACGCTCTAAGCCTTCCCCCCGAGGGGGAAGGTGGCCCCGCAGGGCCGGATGAGGGCAGAGCTCCCGCAGCATCCCGTTTACGGGCAGCGGCGCAAGGCCGCCCCTCATCCGCCGCTTCGCGGCACCTTCCCCCGCAGGGGGAAGGCATTTTATATGAAAACGGAGAAAACCTTATGAACAGCGATAATGTCAAAAAAGGCCCCGAGCGGGCACCGAACCGCAGCCTGTTCTATGCGCTGGGCTACACCCCGGAGGAGCTGGACCGCCCGCTGATCGGCGTCGTTTCCGCCTACAGCGAGATCGTCCCCGGCCACGCCCATCTGGATAAGATCGCCGATGCCGTCAAGGCTGGCGTGCGCATGGCAGGCGGCACCCCCATCCTCATCCCCGCCATCGGTGTCTGCGACGGCATCGCTATGGGCCATGTGGGCATGAAATACTCCCTCGCCAGCCGTGAACTGATCTGCGACAGCGTTGAGACGATGTTCATGGCCCACCAGCTGGACGGTCTGGTACTGGTCCCCAACTGCGACAAGATCGTGCCCGGCATGGTCATGGCCGCCGTCCGCATGGACGTGCCCGCCGTGGTCTGCTCCGGCGGTCCGATGCTGGCAGGCCGCTATGGCGGCGAGGAGGTCAGCCTTTCCAAAATGTTCGAGGCTGTCGGCGCGTACAAGGCCGGTATGATCGACGACGCTCAGCTTGAGGACTGCACCTGCAACTGCTGCCCGGGCTGCGGCTCCTGCTCCGGCATGTACACGGCCAACAGCATGAACTGCCTGTGCGAGGCCATCGGCATCGCGCTGCCCGGCAACGGCACGATTCCCGCCGTCTACGCCAAGCGCCTGCAGCTGGCCAAGCACGCCGGTATGGCCATCATGGACCTGGTCAGCCGCGGCGTGACCGCGCGCCAGATCATCAACGAGCGCTCCATCCGCAACGCCCTGACCTGCGACATGGCGCTGGGCTGCTCCACCAACACGGTGCTGCACCTGCTGGCGATTGCGCAGGAGGCGGGCTGCCCGATTGACCTGAAGCTCTTTAACGAGATTTCCGCCAGAACGCCGAATCTCTGCCATCTGGCCCCCGCCGGCCCCACCCACATGCCCGACCTGTATGAGGCGGGCGGCATCCCGGCGGTGCAGGCTGAGCTGGCGAAGAAGGATCTGCTCGACCTCGATGTTCCCACCGTCACCGGCAAAACGCTGGGAGAGAACATCCGCGGTGCGAAGATTCTCAACGACAAGGCGATCCGCTCCATCGACAACCCGTACAGTCAGACCGGCGGTCTGCAGATTCTGTGGGGCAACATTGCGCCGGACGGCTGTGTCGTCAAGCGCAGCGCCGTTGCGCCCGAAATGCAGGTCCACAGCGGCCCCGCGCGCGTCTTTGACAGCGAGGACACCGCCATTGCGGCTATCTACGCAGGTGACATCCACCCCGGCGACGTAGTGGTCATCCGCTACGAGGGCCCCAAGGGCGGCCCCGGTATGCGCGAGATGCTCAACCCCACCAGCGCACTGGCGGGCATGAAGCTGGATACCACGGTGGCACTCATCACGGATGGCCGCTTCTCCGGTGCGTCCCGCGGCGCGGCCATCGGCCACGTCAGCCCCGAGGCAGCCTCCGGCGGCCCCATCGGTCTGGTCAGGGAAGGGGACACCATCGAGATCGACATTCCGAATGCGTCCATCCACCTGGCCGTCAGCGACGACGAGCTTGCCGCCCGCAAGGCCGCCTACGTCCAGCCCGAGCCGAACATCAAGACCGGCTGGCTGGCACGGTACGCAAGGTTGGTCACCAGCGCCAATCTGGGCGCGGTGCTGAAGTAAATTCCATAAAAAACAGGATGCCGTTTCGCAAGACAGCATCCTGTTTTTTTATTGCTCTGTAGGGGCCGGGCATGCTCGGGGGAGGGCAGCTTTGCCGTTGGCACCCCTTTAACGGTTGATTTGTAGGGAGGGGTCTTGACCCCTCCGCGGCGGCCAGAGGGCTGGCCGCCCTACGTCTCCGGCAAAAGCGCATACCGCGGTTATTTTGCCTCTGCGTGCGCCCTCGCCAATTCCAGATATTCTTCTTCGTTGGCCTTGATGGCGGCAGCCTGTGCCGCGCTGACGGGCCGCACGACCTTGCCGGGCACGCCGATGACAAGGCTTCCCGCGGGAACCTGCATGTTCTCCGGCACAAGCGCCCCCGCGGCGATCAGGCAGCCGTCCCCGATGACCGCGCCGTTCAAAATCGTCGCGTGCATCCCAATCAGGCAGCCGTCGCCCACCGTGCAGCCGTGCACAACGGCCCCGTGCCCGACGGACGTTCCGCGCCCCACCGTCACATCCAGCCCGGGGCCGGTGTGCAGCACGGCGTTGTCCTGCACGTTGGAGTTTTCCCCAATGGCAATGCGCCCGGTGTCCGCCCGCAGCACCGCGCCGTACCAGACGCTGCTGTTTTTCTCAAGCCGCACGCTGCCCGCCAGTGTGGCGTTTTCGGCCACAAACGCCGCGCCGTTGTCGGCAGGGACCTGGTGGTTTATTGTGATGAAAGCCATACTATTGCATCTCCGTTCTTTTCGCACATTTCCGCACGTTGTAGGGGTCTGTGTCCTCGACGACCCGGGCCGTTCACGGCCACCGTCAGGTTCCGCGGGCGAGCACTGCTCGCCCCTACAAAACTAAGGCAACACCGCATAATTCCCGCCTTACGGCTTAAGCACCGCTCCGGCGGCT
>OGZR01000888.1_pt1 | contig 10520 bp, 8 predicted proteins | sample 1576851 | NCBI WGS metagenome assembly OGZR01 (sample SAMEA3541492, study PRJEB24748) | human gut metagenome | biome: human gut; feature: human-associated habitat; material: faeces | place: China | collected 2012
GCAGGGCGTCGCGCGCGCCGCCGTGGAAACGGTGGCGGAGAACGCGAGCGACGGCGTCATCGCGCCGCTTTTCTACCTTATGATCGGGGGTGCGCCCTTGGGTATGGCGTACAAGGCGGTGAACACGCTCGACAGCATGGTGGGCTACAAAAACGAGCGCTACATCGACTTCGGCTGCGCCTCGGCGCGCCTCGACGATGCGGCGAACTGGATTCCCTCGCGCTTATCGGCCTTGCTCATGATCGCCGTGTGCCCGATCGTCGGTCTCGACGCGCGCGGGGCGGCGCGCATCTGGCGCCGCGACAGGCGTCGCCATGCGAGCCCGAACGCGGCGCAGACCGAGTCAGCGTGCGCGGGCGCGCTCGGGCTGCGTCTGGCAGGACCCGCGGTGTATTTCGGCAAGCTCGTTGAGAAACCGACGATAGGCGACGCGTCCCGCGAAATCGAGTGGGGCGACATCGCCCGGGCGACAAGGCTCATGCTCGCCGCGTCCGTATGCGCGCTCGTCGTCTTCGGTGCCGCGCGTGCGGCGGTCGTGCTCGCCGTGGGGGCGATGGCATGAGGGAAGACCACGCCGCGCCCCGGGTTGCCGGGGGAATCCTGCGCGCCCGTGCGCATGGGGGTAGCACGCAATCGCTCGGCATCGCTTGCGAAGGGGGCGCCTCCGACCTCATTGACTTCTCGGTGAACGTGAATCCGGCAGGGCCCTCGCCGCGCGCCCTCGCCGCAGCTTGCAAGGCGCTTTCTCGAATCGACGCCTACCCCGATAGGGAAAGCCTCGCCCTCGTTCGCGCCCTAGCGCGCGCCCAGGGCATACCCGAAGATACTATCGTCTGCGGCGCGGGCGCGTCCGACATCATCTGGCGGCTCGCCGCGGCGGTGCGCCCGAAACGCATCGTCGTGTGCGCGCCGACGTTTTCTGAATATGCGGAGGCGGCATCGTACTACGGCGCATGCGTGCAGGAGTTCCCGCTCTCCGAAGCGGACGACTTCGACGTGCCCGCCTCCTTCGCCCGCGCGATTGGGGGGCCGGGAGACGTGGCGTACCTCTGCAATCCGAACAACCCGACGGGGCGCCTCGTCGACCCCAGCGTGATCGATGCCGCGGCTTGCCGCTGCGAGCAGGTGGGCGCGCTGCTCGTCGTGGACGAGTGCTTCCTCGGATTTGCGCCCGACGCCCGCGAAAGGAGCGTGGCTGCACGCGCCGCGTGTTCGCGCCATGTGGCCGTGCTCTCCGCGTTCACCAAGCTCTACGGAATGGCGGGGTTGCGGTTGGGATATCTGATCAGCGGAAACGCCCAACTCATCTAGGGGATTCGCCGGGCTGGGCAGGCGTGGCCCGTCTCCTCGGTCGCCGAGGGCGCGGGCATCGCCGCCCTGGAAGACGTTGAATACGTCTCGCGCACGCGCGATGTATTGGCAGGCGAGCGAGCGTGGCTTTCCCACGAGCTCTCCTCGCTCGGGCTTTCCGTCGTGCCGTCGGATGCGAACTTCCTTTTAGTCCGCACGCCGGCGAAAGACATCCCCGAGCGCCTGTATAAACAGGGGGTTTTGGTCCGCACGTGCGACTCGTTTTCGGTACTGTCCCGTTTCTGGTGCCGCGTCGCGGTGCGCACGCGCAAGGAGAATGCCCGGCTTGCGATGGCGTTCAGCCGCGTGCTTCGGGCGGAAGGCGCATCGGGCGAAGGCGAACCCGACGAACGGGGCGGTGCTTCTTGCGGCGGCGCTATGGCGGGCGCGGATGGCCGAGGCTCGGCGAAGGAAGTCGATACCCGTGGGTAGGGCGAAGCCCATCATGATCCAGGGCACCATGTCGAACGCGGGGAAGAGCCTGCTTGCGGCGGGACTGTGCCGTGTGCTTTCGCAGGACGGCCTGCGCGTGGCTCCCTTCAAGAGCCAGAACATGGCGCTCAACAGCGGTGTCACGGCCGACGGGCTAGAGATGGGGCGCGCCCAGATCATGCAGGCCGAGGCGTGCGGCATCGCGCCCGACGTGCGCATGAACCCCATTCTGCTCAAGCCCGAAAGCGACCACCGAAGCCAGCTCATCGTGGCCGGCAAGGCGCAGGGAGCCTTCGCTGCGAGGGACTACTTCGCGCGAAAGAAGGCGCTCATGCCGCAGATTTTGGAGGCGTTCGATTCGCTCGCGGAGGATAACGACGTCATCGTTATCGAGGGCGCCGGCAGCCCCGCCGAAATCAACCTTTCCGAAAACGACATCGTCAACATGGGGCTCGCGCGCGCCGTGTCCTCCCCCGTGTTGCTCGCGGGCGACATCGACCCAGGCGGGGTGTTTGCCCAGCTCTACGGTACGGTCGCGCTCTTTGCGCCCGAGGATCGCGCGCTTTTGCGGGGACTTGTGGTGAACAAGTTCCGCGGCGATGTGGAAATCCTGCGCCCGGGTTTGGCCCCGCTCGAGAAGATGTGCGGGGTTCCCGTCGTGGGTGTCGTGCCGTATCTTACGCTCGACCTGGACGACGAGGACTCGCTCCCGCCGCGCCTATCTGCCCGCGAGGCGCGCGGTGTCATCGACGTCGCCGTCGTGCGTCTTCCGCATCTGTCGAACTTCACCGACTTCGACCCGCTTTCGCGCGTGCCCGGCGTGGGCGTGCGCTATGTTTCCTCGACGACCGATCTGGGCCGACCCGACCTGGTGGTGCTTCCCGGCTCAAAGACCACGCTCGACGACGCGCGCTGGCTTGCGGCTAGCGGCATCGGAGCCTGTGTACGCGCGCTTTCGGGCGCGGGCACACCGGTGCTCGGCATATGCGGAGGCTACCAGCTCTTGGGAGACGAGCTTTCCGATCCGCACGGCAGGGAAGGCGCTGGCACCGCGCGCGGGCTCGGGCTCATCCCTGCAAGTACGGTGTTCAAGGAGGAAAAGCGCCTCGCCCAGTCGGAGCTGCGCATCACGGGCGCCCAAGGCGCGTTCTCGGTGTGGAACGGCATGACGGCGCGCGGGTACGAGATTCACGACGGCGAAACGACCGTCTCCTGCGCCCCTGCGGGCACGATTGGCGGCAAACCGGAAGGCGCGGCCTGCGGTAACGTGTTCGGAACCTATCTCCACGGCCTGTTCGACGAACCGGGGGTGGCGCTCGCCCTCGCGCGCTCGCTTGCGCGTATACGCGGCCTGCCCGAGAGCGTCGTGGGTGCTGCGGGCGCGGCGTCCGCGGCCGATCACCGTGCGCGCGAGTTCGACCGCCTGGCCGACGGCGTGCGCGGGGCGCTCGACATGGAGTATGTCTACCGCATTACCGAGGAGGGCGTATGATCCACGTGTATCATGGCGACGGCAAAGGCAAGACCACGGCGGCGATGGGCCTCGCCCTTCGCATGCTCGCCGCAGGCCGCCGCGTCGTCGTCGTGCAGTTCCTGAAAGACGGCGAAAGCGGGGAGGCGCGACTGCTCGCCGAGCATTTCGGCGTGCCCGTGTTCGCGGGGAAGGTGTCGGAAAAGTTTACCTGGTCCATGACGTCGGAAGAACTTGCCGCGACGTGCGAGCTGCACGATGGGAACCTTGCTTCCGCGCTCGCCGAGCTCAAGGGCGCGCAGGAGGGGCTGCTCGTGCTCGACGAGGCGCTCGACGCGCTTTCGAAGGGGCTTGTCGACGAGGAGCTCGTGGACCGCGCGCTCGATATGTCCGCGCGCGGCGTCGAAGTAGCGCTCACCGGGCGCGCGCCTTCCCGCAAGATCGTGGAGAAGGCCGACTACATAACCGAGATGCAGTGCGAGAAACACCCCTACGCTCAGGGGATATGTGCAAGGGAAGGAGTGGAGTACTAGATGGATTCCAAGGAGATGGCGCCTGGCGACATCGAGCGGCGCAGCTTCGAGATCATCACCGAAGAGCTCGGCGGTTCCCGCCGCTCGAAGAGCCCGTCGTGAAGCGCGTCATCCATACCACTGCCGACTTCTCGTACGCCGATTCCCTCGTGTTCACCCATGACGCCGCGCACTGTGCGCTCGACGCACTGCGCGCAGGGGCCACGGTGCTCACCGACACGAACATGGCGCTCGCAGGCATAAGCAAGCCCGCACTCGCGAAGATCGGCTGCAAGGCCGTGTGCTACATGGCCGACCCTGATGTCGCCGCGGCTGCGCGCGCCGCGGGTACGACTCGCGCCGTTGCGAGCATGGACAAAGCTTGCGACATCGAGGGTCCGCTCATCGTGGCCGTCGGCAACGCTCCCACAGCACTTCTGCGCCTCGCCGAGCTCATGGACGCGGGGAAGATCGCGCCCGCGCTCGTCGTTGGGGTGCCGGTCGGGTTTGTGAACGTGGTCGAGGCGAAAGAGGAGCTACTCGCGCGACGCGTGCCGGCCATCGTCGCGAGGGGTCGCAAGGGCGGCTCTACCGTGGCGGCCGCCATTATGAACGCGCTGCTCTACCAGATCACGCGCCCAGGCGGCCCGAAGTGACGGCGCCCGCATCCGCGCCGGCGCTGCGCATCTTCGCCGGCACCACCGAGGGCCGCCTTCTGTGCGAATGGGCGAGCGGGTCGGGCATCCCCGCCCTTGCCTACGCGGCAACCGAGTACGGAGGCGAGCTTTTGGGCGAACTTCCGGGCATCGAGGTGCATGCGGGCAGGCTCGACGAGGCCGACATGGAGCGCGAGCTTTCCGGCGCGCGCATCGTCGTCGACGCCACGCACCCCTTCGCTACGCTCGCAAGCGGCAACATCCGGGCCGCTTCGCTCGCCGTGGGTGCACGATGCCTGCGCCTTGCGCGCCCGGCTGAGGCGCTACCCAAAGGCGTCGTGTCGGTCGCGTCGATCGCCTGCGCGGCGCGCTTTCTCTCCGAGAACCCGGGTCGTGCGCTTCTCACGACGGGGAGCAAGGAGCTTGCTCCCTACACGCGCGTCGCCGATTTCACGGAGCGCTTCTTCGTGCGTGTGCTCCCGCTGCCCGGTGCTATAACGAAGTGCATCGACGCGGGGTTTTCGCCGTCGCACGTCATCGGTATGCAGGGGCCCTTCACCCGCGAGCTCAACGAGGCGATGCTTCGGCAGGTGAGCGCCCAGTGGCTTGTGACCAAGGACTCGGGTACCGTAGGCGGCACGGCCGAGAAGCTCGCCGCCGCGCGCGACGCGGGGGCGAGCTGCATCGTGGTCACCCGTCCCGCCGAGGGAGGCGGGGCCCTTTCGCTTCGGGAAGGGGAAGACGCGCTCTTACGGGAGTTCGCGCGCTAGGCGCTTGCCGCGCCTGCGCGCCCTCCCGCCCGCGAGGAGGAGCGTCCCGAGCAAGCTCGACCCGTACAAGCCCGTCATCCATCAATAGCTCGAGGACGACGCCCAGAACTGGCGCAAACAGCCCTTCAATAAGTTGCGGTGAAATAGTGTCTGTTTTTGCTGCTAGATAGCATATTCAGTCCCTAATTCACCGCAACTTGTTGGTGGTGGCTTACTGGTAGCTGGTGGTGGCTTACTGGTAGCGTAGGCACTCCACCGGGTTGAGCTTTGCCGCGCGGCGAGCGGGGTAGAAGCCAAAGATTACGCCGATGCCGACGGAGACGGCGAAGGCCAGCAGCACCGTGGCGATTGAAAAGCTCGGTGTGATTTGCCCGCTGGCGCCGAGCTCGCTGAGAACCCCTGATCCTGCGGCAAACATCGCGAGGCCCCAGGCCAGCAGATAGCCAATCAGGACACCCAGCAGGCCACCGGTGACGCACAGTGCCGAGGATTCGGCCAAAAACTGAGAGGTGATATCACGTCGGCTTGCACCAAGCGCGCGGCGAATACCGATCTCGCGGATGCGCTCGGTCACGTTGGTGAGCATCATATTCATAATGCCAATACCGCCCACGAGCAGCGAAATGCCGGCAACCGCTCCCATGATGAGCGAGAAGGCGCCCATAAAGGAATTGAGGGAGTCGATAGCGCTTTTCATGGAGCTTACCGATACGCTATCGTACTCGTCGTCCTTCGAGATGCCCTTTATGCTACGCACCTTGGACTCGATGGTCTTACAGAGCTTATCCATATCCGTGCCTTCGGCGGCGAGCGCCGTCACGCTCGGAAACGACGGATTGTCATCGCCGTAGAGCTCGGCGATCGCGGCCCGTGGCATGTACAGGTTCAGCGAACCCATGGATTCGTTGCCACCATCGATAACGCCGACAATTTGCACTTCTCCGCTCGACACCTTGATGGTCTTGCCGAGTGCGTCCTGTTCGTTACCGTACAGCTGCTCGGCACCGCCGCGGCCGATGAGCGCCACGCGCGCACCGGATTTTGACTCGATATCGTTGTAGGTGCGCCCTGCGACGATCTTGCTGGCGCCCACGGCATCGAGCATGTCGCTATCGACGCCGTGTGCCATGACGGTATAGCTTTTATCCCCGACCTTGTACTCGGAATAGGCGCTATCGACGATGCCGATCTGCTCAATCTGCGGCACCAGTTTGCGAAGCTTTTCCACATCCGAATCGGTGAGTTCTTGGGACGAATAGATCTCTACCATGCGGGCTGCATTGAGGCCCAGGCTGTTGACCAGGCTGTTTTGGATGCCGCCGATGAGCGAAGTCATGGCGATGACCGAGGCGATGCCAATGACGATGCCAAGGATGGTGAGCAGGCTGCGTCCCTTGTTGGCCTCGAGCGAGTGAAGGGCTTCTTGGACAAGATCGCGGGTGCTCATGCCTTCGCTCCTTTCGGCTGATTGGTGGTTGCAGAAATCGCGGGCAGGTTGTTGACGGCCCCGCGTAACGTATTCGGTGTATGCGCGACATATGCGCCGTCATGGATTCGCCCGTCACGGATGGTTACGGCTCGATCGGCCGCGATGCCGGGGTCATGCGTGATGAGTACGATGGTCTTGCCGCGTTTCTGGAGCCTGTGGAAGGTTTCCATGACGAGCGCCCCGGTTGTCGAGTCTAGATTTCCCGTTGGCTCGTCGGCCAAAATGATGGGCGGGTCGTTGACGAGGGCGCGCGCGATGGCGACGCGCTGCATCTGTCCGCCCGAGAGTTCCGATATTCGGTGGTCCCAATGGTCGACCGGCAGTGTGACGGCTTGCAGCGCGTGCACGGCGCGCATCTCGCGCTGGCTACGCGGCACATTGGTGTAGGACAGCGGCAGCATGACGTTTTCGATAACCGACAGGCGCGGCAGCAGGTTGAAGCTCTGAAAGACAAAGCCAATGCTCAGCGCGCGCACCTCGGTGAGCTCATCATCGTCGAGTTCGGCGACGTTGAGCCCTTGCAGGTAATAGTCGCCCGCCGTTGGTTTGTCCAGGCAGCCCAGGATATTCATGAGCGTCGACTTGCCTGAGCCCGAGGGGCCGGTGATGGCGACGAACTCGCCGGGATCAACCGCCAGGCTCACGTTGTGCAGGATGTGGGCGCAGCCGGCCTCGCTCTCGAAGATGCGGTGCACGTTGCGGATGTCGATGACGGGACGCATTACATGCCCTCGTCGGCAGACGTATTGTCGCCGCCGTCTGCCGTCATGCCTGTGCCGGTATCCGTCACGATGGTGTCGCCGTCGCGTAGCTTGGTAACCGGGACGTCTGGGTTGATTTCGTTGCCCTGGTCGTCGCGCTTGACCTGCGTCTTGCCGACTACAGCCTCGTTGTCGTTTTGCGTCACGACGGTCACCTTCACGCGGCGCGTCTTTTTACCCTCCGAATCGGTGGCCAAATTGACGTAATAGTGCTCGCCATCTTCGGTCATGAGCGCCATCGTCGGCACCATAACCACGTCGTCGAGCTTCTCGGTCACTACCGAGACCTCGGCAGTCATACCCGGCTTGAGGCGACTGTCGGGTGCTTCGATGAGGATGTCGACGTTAAAGGTCACGCTGCCGCCGCTACCGGAGCCGGAGTCAGAGTTTGCCACCGAGGCGATAGCCGTGACGGTGCCCTGACTCACGATATCGGGAAACGCGGGATAGGTCACGTTGGCGCTTTGGCCCACGGCAATTTTGGCGATATCCTTTTCGCCCACCTGAACCGTCACCTTCATCTTGGACAGGTCGGCGATTTGCATGCACTGCTTGCCGCCGCTCGTGTCGCCTTCGCCCATGATCGTGCCTCCGGTCACCGTGGCACCGACTTTGGCGTTGAGCTCGACGATGTTGCCCGAGCTGGGGGCCTTTACGGTGCGCTCGGCCGCCTTTGCAGTTGCCTGCTCCAGCGTTGCCTGGGCCGAGGCGAGGTTGCGCTGGGCGGTCGAGACGGCATTTGCGTTGGTGCTTGCGTCCGATGGGCCGGTCGATCCGTCACCGTCCGTTGCCGGTGCGGCCTGTGCGGCCGCGAGCGTCGCCTTTGCATTGTTCAGGTCTTCCTGGGCGGCCGCGACCGCGCGCTGCGCCTCGGAAACAGCGTTATCGAGCGCGTCGTTCTTAATAGTCATGAGCACGTCGCCCTCGTTGACGCTCTGTCCGGCCTGCACGTTGATCTGCGCCACCGTACCATCGACGGAAGGGGAGACGACCGAGGCTGAAATAGGCTTGAGCTGTCCCTTGGCTTCGACTGTGGTGGTAAACGTGCCTTCGGTGACCATGTCGGTCACCGGTCCGTTGGTGCCTGCGGGTTGCGCGTTGATGACCAGCGTTGCGATGATGGCAATGAGCGCGATGGCAACAACGACACCGACGGCGATACCGCGTCGGATGAGCTTTTTGCGCCGACGCTCGGCACGCTTTGCCTTGAGCTTTGCATAGGCTTCTTCATCGGAAATCTCGGCGGTATCGTTCGTGCGTCCGCTCTGCTTTTCGGCATGTACGTTTGTAATCAAAGGAATCGTTTCGGTGGCACCTTCGGGCGTGTACTCGGCATCATCCGGGCCTGGGGTGATGGTGGGGACATTCGGCATAGCGTCTCCTTTATAGAAAGTTCCTCAATAAGTATATGCGCCCGTCGCGTAAGGCGGGCGCATATGGCGGATTCTTTCGGAACTGTTAGATTGGTCGCAGCGGCTCCACGTTGTATGAATGTGCGCGTTGCACTACGAGTGGACAACCACGCACAGGCCGACTTTGATGCAATCGTGCAGCGCCTTGGCGTCGGCCAGGCGAAGGTTGATGCATCCGTGGCTGCCGCACCACTTGTAGGAGTTGGGATCGTCGAAACTCTTGTCGTTTTGCCACGTTGCATCGTGGAAACCGACCATGTTTCCCTCAAACGGCATCCAATAGCTGACCGGGCTCTCGTATTTGGGCTTGCCGGTCTCGGGGTCCTTGGCACCGATGAGCTTGCTGGCGCCATTGTTGCTGTTGATCTGCCAAACGCCTTCGGGCGTGGCGTCCTCACCCGGCTTTCCCGAGATAAAGTTGGCCTCCCACACGATATTGCCGCTCTCGTCGTAGTAGCGCGCGTGCTGCTCGGACAGATCGACATCGACGTATGCCTTCCAGTCGGGCTCTCCCTTTGCGGTAAAGGTGTCGGCCTTCTGGGAGTACTTGATCTCGATTTCGCCGGTCTGTTTGTTGTTAATGGCGTCCTCGACCTGCTTGGCGAGCGAGCTGCTGTCGATGCACCAACCAAAGTCGCCGCCTTCGACGGCGCACTGCTTGCCATCGGCGCGCGTCCACCAGCGAGTGGAGCCCACGGTATTAAAGCCGTTGGCGAGCTCGGCTGCCCAGCTGCTGATCTGCGACGTATCGAGTGTGGGGTTGGCCGGATCGGCAAAGCTTATCCACTGCAACACGGAGCTGCCATCAACCTTGCCGGCATCCTCGCCGTTGAGCTTGAGGGTCACGTTGACGCCCAGGAAGTTGTTGGCGGCATCGCATGCGGTCTGAATCTGATCATCGGTCAGCGTTCCATTGAGCGGTTCATAGGCATCGTTGCCGAGCTTGGAAAGATCTACGGTCTCGGCCAGCGAGGCAAGCTCGAGCTCGGCATACTTAATGACATGCTCGCGGTTGAGTTTTTCGTTGGAGCGCGCCTTCTCGACGGTAAACTTGCCGGCCTGCTCATCATAGGAGCTATTGGCCTCGAACGTGCCCGAACGGCCCTCGTTAAACTCATCGATGGCGGTGCCCAGATCCTTCTCAAACTGCTTTTGGTCAAAGGTATCGGAGAGCATGGACAGGTCGACGTCTTGATCAAGATCTACTTCGTTGGAGGTAGCGGTTGTTTTGGTCTTGCCGCTTAAGGATTCTACAAGGCGGACCGGCCATACAAAGGCTTCGTTGTGGTTGATGATCTCTTTTGCGGCAGCTTCGCCGTCGACGATGGGCTCATCGGACTCGGGCTGATAGGTCCAGCTAAAGTCATCGCCCGCCACGGTGAGCTTATAGTGCTTCCACGCTGAGTTGACCTTGGTGGCGGCAGACGAAGCGTTGGAGAACGAGACGTCGACGCCGGCGATGGTGGTGTTGGGGTAGGCTACCTGCGAAAACGCTACGACGCCTACGATATAGACAATGCCGATAAGACCCAGGAGGACAAAGAGCGTCGTCTTTTTGCCCGACTTATTGTTCCCGGTGGGTTTGCGCGCGGGGCCGCGATCGCTTCGACCGTGCGTGGGGGGCTGCTTGGGCGTATTGCCGTTTGCCTGGCGCTGCTGACGTTGCT
>OGZR01000892.1_pt1 | contig 10504 bp, 5 predicted proteins | sample 1576851 | NCBI WGS metagenome assembly OGZR01 (sample SAMEA3541492, study PRJEB24748) | human gut metagenome | biome: human gut; feature: human-associated habitat; material: faeces | place: China | collected 2012
ACTGACCGACCTCAAGGAGAAGAACGAGGTCACCGTCGAAGCCAGGTGCCGTTACTCCAACACTGGCGAGGGCCTGCACCGCTCGGTCGACCCGTCCGATGGCAACATCTACCTGTACTCCCAGTTCGAGGTGCCGGACGCTCGCCGCGTCTACGCCGTGTTCGACCAGCCTGACCTGAAGGCCACCTTCGACTTCAAGGTGCTCGCTCCCGCCAGCTGGATCGTCACCTCCAACATGCCGGTTGCCACCATCGAGGACGATCCGCGCGAAACCCTCGACGGCACCCTCGGCGACAAGCCGAACGAAAGCACCCGTCTGTGGGACTTCGAGCCGACCCCGGTGATGAGCTCCTACCTGACCGCCATCTGCGCCGGCCCGTACGCCGAATGGCACACCGAATACCTGAACGAAGACGGCCGTACCGTGCCAATGGCCCAGTACTGCCGACAGTCGTTGGCCAAGGCCTTCGCGAAGGACGTCGACTACCTGTTCGACATCACCAAGAAGGGCTTCGCGTTCTACGCCAAGACCTGGGGCGTGCCCTACCCGTACGCCAAGTTCGACCAGATCTACGTGCCCGAATACAACGCGGGCGCCATGGAGAACATCGGCATGGTCACCATCCGCGACTCCTACGTGTTCGAATCCAAGGTGACCGACGCGCTGGCCGAGCGCCGCGTGGTGACCGTGCTGCACGAGCTTGCGCACATGTGGTTCGGCGACTATGTGACCATGAAGTGGTGGAACGACCTGTGGCTCAACGAGTCCTTCGCTGAATTCACCTCCACGCTGGCCACTGCCGAAACCACCGAATGGCATGACGCTTGGGCCACTTTCTGCTCCGGCGAGAAGAGCTGGGCGCTGCGCCAGGATCAGCTGCCCACCACGCACCCGATCGTCGCGCCGATCAACGACCTCAACGACACTTACGTCAACTTTGACGGCATCACCTACGCCAAGGGCGCCTCCGTGCTGAAGCAGCTGGCATTCTACGTGGGCCGCACGCAGTTCTTCGAAGGTATCCACAACTACCTGAACCGTCACGCCTACTCCAACGCCACCCTGGCCGACCTGCTGAGCGAACTGGAAAAGACCTCCGGCCGCGATCTCAAGGCCTGGAGCGCCAAGTGGCTGGAGGAATCCGGCATCAACACGATCGCCACTGGCCTGACCGTAAACGCGGACGGCACCATCGCCGAACTGAAGCTCACCCAGAGCGCGCCGGCCGAACACCCGGTGCTGCGCCCGCATCGCCTGGCCGTCGGCTTCTACAACGAAGACGCCGCAACCGGCAAGATCGTGCGCACCGAGCAGTTCGAACTCGATGTAGATGGCGAAACCACCATCGTCGAGGCCGCAGCCGGCAAGCCGCGCCCGGCATTCGTGCTGGTCAACGACGATGACCTGACCTACACCAAGATTCGTTTCGACGCCGAATCCCAGGCATTCGCCGAAGCCAACCTGCATCGTTTCGATGATGCCCTGGCCCGCGCCGTGACCTGGCTCGCCTTCTGGGATATGACCCGTGACGGCGAATTCCCGGCCGAACGCTTCGTGGACATGACCCTGCGTCTTCTGGCCACGGAAACCGAATCCACCACCTTCCGTTACGCGCTGGCCTGCATGAGCACCACCGCCCACCACTACGTGGCGCCCGCCCGCCGCGACGATGTGCTGCGCCACGTGGCCGCCGAACTGTGGACTCTGGCCAACGCCGCCGAAGCCGGCTCGGACACCCAGTTCCAGCTCGTCACCGCCTACTTGGGCTACGGTGAGGAGGGCGACGCCGCATTCGCCGCCAACGCACACGGTCTGCTGGACGGCACCGTGCGTCTCGAAGGCCTCGAAATCGACAACAACTTCACGTGGACCATCGTCCAAGCGCTCACCTCCGTCAACGAGATGACCAACGACGACGTGGACGCGCAGCTCGCCAAGAAGGAGACCACGGAAAACCGCGAGTTCGCCTACGGCGCCCGTGCCTCCATGGCCACCGCTGAGGCCAAGGAATGGGCTTGGGATCAGGCGCTCCACAACGACGAGCTGACCAACTCCCAGCTCGAGGCCGTGGCCCGTGGCTTCTCCGCCACCCCGCGCTCCGATCTGGCCGAGCCGTTCGCCGCCAAGTACTTCGAGACTGTGGACTGGGTCTGGGCCAACAAGACCTACCACATGGCCGACGCCCTGCTCAACGGCCTGTACCCGGGCTACGCCGATCCCGCCACGCTGGTCAAGCTCGGTGACGCCTGGCTGGACGAGCACATTGCCGCCGACAATGCCCTGAAGCGTCTGATCGTCGAAAACGTGGCATCCTCCCACCGCACCCTCAAGGTTCGCGAATACAACGAAGCGCTCTGATTTCCTTCTGGCTCCCCTCGGGCGCGAGGGGAGCTGTCGCCTCAGGCGACTGAGGGGAGTCGCTTCCGCGAGAAGCTACGTCCACATTCCAACATAAAACCCGCAACCAATCCTCAACAGCGTATTCTCGCTCAAGGCCGGCAATATGCCGGTCGATGAGCGACAAGGATACGGGGAATGATTGCGGGCTTTTCCATAACTTCATTACTGCTGATTCTGTTGGCCGGAATCGGCGCAGGATTCGTGGGCTATGCGGTAGGCGCATCGTCACTGGTCTCATACCCGGCCCTGCTCGCGTTCGGCATTCCGCCTGTATTGGCAAACGCTTCTAACACCGTTGGCGTGGTCGGCACGGGCATCGGTGGCGTGATGGGTGCGCGCAAAGAACTCAAAGGCCAAGCGGTACGCTCCATTACGTATGTGGTCATCGGCGCATTCGGCGGGGTGGCCGGTGCGTTTCTGTTGCTCAAACTCGACCCGAGTGTCTTTGAATTTGCCGCACCAGTGCTGATTTTGCTGAGCTCGCTGATCATCGCCATCAATCCGCGCGGCCGCATGCAGGCCAAGCAAGCCGCCGCGGATGCCACCGCGCAACTCAAGCACATCGAAGCCACTGAAGCCACTGAAGCCACTGAAGCCGCCAAGCGCGCAACCACCCCTACCGCACCTCACCGCCCGCCGGAACAACTCGTGCAGCCCATGAGTCAGGATTCCTGGTGGGTATGGCTGGGCGTAGCGGCGGTCGCCATCTACTCCGGCTACTTCGGCGCGGGCGCCGGTACCTTGGCTCTCGCCGTGCTTGATGCCGCCAAAATCGGCCCATTCCACAAGATCAATGCATTGAAAACCCTGATCGGCACAGGCGCGAACATCAGCGCCTCAGTGGTATTCATCATCCAAGGCGCGGTCGATTGGCCGGCCGCCATCATGCTGTGCATCGGATGCTTCATCGGCGGGTACATCGCCCCGTCCATCACCCGCAAGATTCCCGCAAACATCATGCGCGCCGCCGCCGTAATCGCCGGCATCATTCTTACCATCGATCTGGGGCTCAAAACCTATTGATTCGTGCCTTACACTGATGCAGTGAAGCATACAGCATGGCCGTCAACCGCAGCGTGGTCGCAGACCCCGATAAGGTGGCCAATGTCTGGCATTTGGCGACTGCGGAACCTGAGCGCCTAGAAACCAGCGCGGCAGGCGAAGCGGTGAACGACTTCCTCGATCCGCCAGACACGTCGCAGATTCACGGCATTGCGTGTCATGCTGATTGGCGGTTCGCGGCGCGAGCAGGTGCTGTTCGCCGGCGTTATGAAGGAGCTACTCGCGCCCATCAACAATCCGCGATATGTCATCATCGGTAAGGAATGGGGCGTGCGCGCTTACTGCGTGAGCTTCCCCTGCCCGTCCGTATTTGCCCGCCGCCAGCAGGACGCCGAGATACTGAGCCGGCAGTTGGACCGCTGCCTGACGCATTGCACCATGGTATACGCCCGCACTGAGGAAGGTCGGCATACGCTACTTCGCTGCCAAACGCGTTCTTTCCTCAACCGCGACGAGCAACTGCCGCACATACTGACCACAACATCGGAGTAATAGATCGTTGCATTCATGGCCGAGACCACCCCGGTAGAGGAGATGCCGTTGGGCATGTTCATCGCATGGCTCAGCGTGTTCCTCGCCGTCGTTCTGTTTGGTGTTGCTTTGCCGGTTATCGATGTACGCTGGGTAGTTCCGTTCGTCGTATTTGCCGCTGTATTGTTTACAGGCGCGTTTGCCGGCCCGTTCTTACTAGTGCGATGGCTTCGTTCCCGTGCCGGAGTGCATCGGTCCGCCCGGCATGCCCGCTAACGAATGTATCTCATCATTCATCCGCCGAACAAGATGAATATGCGGGTTTGTGGGTGATGCCATTGCGGCTGTTGAATGCTGATTTCCGGTTCTGGAGCAGATTCCGTGGCGGTTTTTTGCCGAGTCGGGTCCTAGGGTGGAGCACAACGACTACGATGGTGCGGGTAACGCGATACAAGGAGTGGAACTTCATATGCCGAAGATGTTTGGAACCGATGGTGTTCGAGGACTGGCCAATAGGGATTTGACCGCACGTCTGGCGTTGGATTTGGGCGATGCCGCCGTGCGTGTGCTCGGCGACGCCGGCACCCAAGACGATCAGCCTGAGGGGCGCCGCCGCGCGCTCGTGGGTCGTGACACCCGTGTGTCCGGCGATTTTCTGGCTTCCGCCCTGTCTGCGGGCATGGCCGCCGGCGGATTCGACGTGATCGACGCAGGCATCATCCCGACCCCGGGCATCGCGTTCCTGACCAGCGTGCTCAACGTTGAGATGGGTGCCGTGATCTCCGCCTCCCACAACCCGATGCCCGACAACGGCATCAAGTTCTTCGCACGCGGCGGCTTCAAGCTGCCCGACCAGAAGGAAGACGACATCGAGGCCGTGCTCGGCCAGGACTGGGACCGCCCGACCGGTGCCGGCGTGGGCCGCGTGAGCCACGACCAGACCACTGCCACCAACCTGTACATCGATCATCTGGTGGCCACCATCGCTCCGCTGAACGATGACAAAACCCAGCCCAAGCCGCTCAAGGGACTGAAGATCGTGGCCGACTGCGCCAACGGCGCCACTTCCGTGGTGGCTCCCGAAGCCCTGCGCCGTGCCGGTGCGGATGTAATCGTGATCAACGCCTCGCCGGACGGCTACAACATCAACAAGAACGCCGGTTCCACCCACCCCGAGCAGCTGCAGGCCATGGTCAAGGCCACCGATGCCGTGATGGGCGTGGCCTTCGACGGCGACGCCGACCGTTGTCTCGCCGTGGACGAAGACGGCAACATGATCAACGGCGACCAGATCATGGGCATTCTGGCCCGCGCCAAGCAGCGCGAAGGCAAGCTCAACCACGACACCCTCGTGGTCACCGTGATGAGCAACCTCGGTCTGAAGCTCGCCCTGAAAGATATGGGCATCAAGACCGTGGAAACCGCCGTGGGCGATCGTTACGTGCTTGAGGAAATGCTCAAGGGCGATTACTCGCTCGGCGGCGAGCAGTCCGGCCACGTGATCAACCGCGAATTCGCCACCACCGGCGACGGCACCCTGACCGCACTGACCCTGTGCAACGAGGTCGTCAAGTCCGGCAAGAGCCTGAAGGAGCTCGCCGCCGACTTCCCGCAGCTGCCGCAGACCCTCATCAACGTGCCGAACGTGGACAAGAAGGCCGCCTCCACCAACAAGCGCATCCAGGATGCCGTGGCCCGTGAGGAGGAACTGCTGGGAGACACCGGCCGTGTGCTGCTGCGCCCCTCCGGCACCGAACCGCTCGTGCGCGTGATGGCCGAGGCCGCCACCCAAGCCTACGCCGACGAAGTCTGCACCCGCCTCGCCAAGATCGTCGCCGAAGAACTCGCGCTGTAGCACCCTTCCCTAAGGAAAAAAACAATGTTTGGAAAGAACGCCAAAGTCGACCTCGAACTCAACCGTGATGTCGAACAACTCATCAAAACCGGCGGCAAGGAGAAGCTCCTGCCCATCGTGCAGGCCGGCGAACCGGTGTTGCGCCAACGGACAGTGGCCTATAATGGCCAGCTTTCCAAGCGTACGCTCGCCAAACTCATCGATACGATGCACACCACCATGCTGGAGGCACCCGGCGTGGGGCTCGCCGCCACCCAGATCGGCTTGGGGCTCGCGCTCGCCGTGGTCGAAGACCACGTGCGCGACGACGAGGATGATCCGCGCGAAATCGCGGAATTCCCCTTCCACGTGATCATCAACCCGAGCTACAAACCCACCAGCGACAAAACCGCCTCGTTCTACGAGGGCTGCCTGAGCTTCGACGGATACCAAGCTGTGCGCAAGCGTTGGCTCGACATCACCGCCGAATGGGATGATGAAGACGGCAAACACCACAGCGAGCCGCTGCACGGCTGGCCCGCACGCATCTTCCAGCACGAAACCGATCATTTGAGCGGCGAGTTGTATATCGATCGCGCCGAAATCCGTTCGCTGACCACCAACGAGAACCTCGAGGACTACTGGTGCGAAGACCCGGTGCCCACCGAGGCCGCTGAAGAGCTCGGTTTCGCACTATGACCGACCGTGCATGGTTCGACGCCGCCAAGGGAGACATTCCCCAATGGGCGGCGTCCATGCCCAAGGACGCCGATGGCACCACCATCGACTGGGACTGGGTGCGTTCTCTGGACCTGGCGCATGGCGTCGGCACAATACCGGAATCCACCCCACAGTCCATCCACGACGCATTGAAGGCCGACTACGCCACACGCGAGCGTCTGGAATCGATCATCGCCCAATGCAACAGCGCATTCATGACCGATTTCGACCGGTTCATCGGCTCCTATCGTCTGCCTCGCGCGCTCGCCTACGCCAATCGTCGGCTCAACGACAACATCAACACGCTGTTGCATCTGGGCGAACAGCAACACCTATGGGCGGTCAGTCGCGAACGGCGGGGGAGGGCCACCATTGCCGTGCTCAAGCCGTACTCCGGCAGCGGCCCGTCGAACGATGACCAAGGCATGCTGGATCTGAGCGGCGAAGCCGGTGGCACATCTGCCGGAAACACTGCCGCCGAAAACAGCGATGTCAAGTTCCCCACAACAGTCGCCTTGGACGATGTCCAAGATCGTACGGCAGCGATTCTTGACGCACGCGCCGAACGGCGTAAGGCCCAGCGCTTCCAGAAGCGGGCGGGCGATGCGACGATGGCCCGCGCCAATCTCTCCGGCGCGACTTCGCCGGGTGGTGCCGCTCTGCCGGGTGGTGCCGCCGCGTCTGGCAACGCTACCGGACACCATCCCAAGCCCGACTGGCGCGACGCCTACCTGCCCGGCCGCGACGTGGATGCGGTGATGGGCATCGACATCGAAACCACCGGCATCGATCCGGCACGTGACTACATCATCGACGTCGGCTTCGAGTTCATGAACATGGCCAGTCCGCGCCCGGCCGGCGAACCCGAGACATACGCCTATGAGCAGGGCTATTACGCCGCCGGCGACGCCTACGGCCAGTCCCGCCTCGCTTTTGGCGTGCCGCCGGAAAACGCGGCGCTCGGCAACGCCCTCATCGCCAAACTCACCGGCATCGATGTACGCGGCCGCAGCAGCGAGGCCGGGTACCGACTCTTCGACGAATGGCCCCAAGCCCAGGCCGGCCTGCTCGCGCGGCTTACCCAGCAGCCGTACGTGGCGCATAACGCCACCTTCGAACATAGCTGGTTCATGCTGAACGTCGCCGGATACGCGGAAAGCTACCGCGCCGGGCGCATCACCATCATCGATACCCTGCCGATGAGCCGGCAGTGGGACCCCGGCGCGGTACCCACCAACGAGCATCCTTACGGAGACAACACGCTCGACGCCTACGCCAAACGTCAGGGCGCGCTTGATTCCGCCCACAACGAACGCCACCTGGGCCTTGAGGATTCGCACATCATGCTGGTGGCCATGAAACACCATCTGGCGGCGCTGAAAGCGCAAGGGAAAGGGCCGTGGGGGTCCACCGGCAGGGCGGGCGTCGGCGGCAAGTCCTGCGGTCGTAAGCGGTGAGTACACTATTGGTCTCGTGAGTAACTATCAGGACAGCCGACAGCAGCGTGAGAACCGCCGCCGCACCATCGTGCGTGTGGTGTGCGTGGTCATAGCTGTGGCCATGCTCGGCTCCCTGGTCATCCCGGCGATTTACGCGGGGCTTTGACGTTGCCTTCGCATATTCGTGCCCGCAGTTGAACACGTCTGATGCGAGGGATTCGTGAGGTCGCCCGGCCGGTTATCGGCAAGGCAGGCCCGGAACCTTCTGACAGCATGGATTGCAGGCGGATGCGCGTGTGGCGCGGCAATGCCCGCCAACGCCAGAGGAATGTGCGAAGGCTGTCAACAAGGACGTGACTTCCCAAGGAATCTCAAAGAATCAACAGTAAGGTAAACCACGATGGCAGAATTTGACTTTACCCAGGCGATCGGCGAAGCCCGCGCCAAATACGAATCCATCGCCAAGGCGCTGGACGTCGACCGACTCAAGGCCGATATCAAGGATCTCGAAACGCAGGCCGCGGCCCCGGGCCTGTGGGATGACCCGGAAAACGCCCAGAAGATCACCAGCCGGCTGTCCGCCGCGGAATCGCAGCTGAAGCGTCTGAACTCCGCCTCCCAGCGCATCGACGATGTGGAAACGCTCGTCGAACTCGGCCACGAGGAGGGCGATCAGGACTCTCTGGACGAGGCGCAAAGCGAAATCGGCGAGATCCAGAAGGATCTCGACCAGATGGAGATTCAGACCCTGCTTGACGGCGAATATGACGAACGTTCCGCCGTGGTGACCATCCGCTCCGGTGCCGGCGGCGTCGACGCGGCCGACTTCGCGCAGATGCTGCTGCGCATGTACCTGCGCTACTGCGAGCGTAACGGCTTCAAGGCCAAGGTCATGGACACCTCCTACGCCGAAGAGGCGGGCATCAAGTCCGCCACCTTCCAGGTGGACGCCCCCTACGCTTACGGCCGACTGTCCGTGGAAGGCGGCACCCACCGTCTGGTGCGCATCTCCCCGTTCGACAACCAGGGTCGCCGCCAGACCAGCTTCGCCGCCGTGGAAGTGGTGCCGCTGGTCGAGGCCACCGATCACATCGACATTCCGGATACGGACATCCGCGTGGACACCTACTGCTCCTCCGGCCCCGGCGGCCAGGGCGTGAACACCACGTACTCGGCCGTGCGCATCACCCACCTTCCCACCGGCATCGTGGTGACCATGCAGGATGAGCGTTCGCAGATTCAGACCCGCGCCTCCGCCATGGCCGTGCTCCAGTCCCGACTGCTCGTGCTGCGCCACGAGGAGGAGGCCAAGAAGAAGAAGGAGCTCGCCGGCGATATCAAGGCCAGCTGGGGCGATCAGATGCGCTCCTACGTGCTGCACCCCTACCAGATGGTCAAGGATTTGCGCACCGGCTACGAAACCAGCCAGACCCAGGCCGTGTTCGACGGCGACATCAACGCGTTCATCGAGGCCGGCATCCGCTGGCGCCACGAACAGCGCCGCGCCGCCGAAACCGAGGAGTAAGCAGCATTATGGCGCTGATCTCACTGGACAATGTGTCCAAGATCTATCCCAAAGGCACCCGACCGGCGCTTGACGACATCAACCTCGATATCGAACGCGGTGATTTCGTGTTCCTTGTGGGTGCGTCCGGTTCCGGCAAGACCACGCTCTTGAGCCTGCTGTTGCGCGAGGAAGAGGCCACCAACGGCGAGATTCGCGTGGCCGGCAACGATCTGCGGCGCATCACCAACCGTCAAGTGCCGCAGTACCGCCGTTCGCTGGGCTTCGTGTTCCAGGATTACAAGCTGCTCAATAACAAAACCGTGTGGGAGAACGTGGCGTTCGCCCTTGAGGTGATCGGCACACGGCGGTCCACCATCAAATCGTTGGTGCCCAAGGTGCTGAATACCGTGGGACTCACCGGCAAGGAAAAGAACTATCCGCATGAGCTCTCCGGTGGCGAGCAGCAGCGTGTGGCCATCGCCCGCGCCTACGTGAATCACCCGCAGATTCTGCTGGCCGACGAGCCCACCGGCAACCTCGACCCGACCACTTCGCTGGGCATCATGGAAGTGCTGGACGCCATCAACCGCACCGGCACCACCATCGTCATGGCCACGCATAACGAAGAGATCGTCAACTCGATGCGCAAGCGCGTGGTCGAACTGCACAACGGCAAGATCGTGCGTGACGAGGCTCATGGCTCCTACGATTCCGCCCTGTTCTTCCCGGATGCCGAAGTCGAAGCCAAGTCCGACACCGCCCATCATGTGCTGGCGGCGGCGACCAAGGCCATCGAGGGCAGTGACGAGCCGTCTGAAGGCATCGCCCGTTTGGTCAATTCCGTGCATTCCGGCCGCACCGGCCGCTATGGCGAGACGTTTGCGCCGCTGGAAGACACGCTGACCTGGGGCAAGGGCATTCCGTTGGATGAGCAGGCCGCCGCCCTGGAAAGCACCCAGGCGTTCGACCCGTTCAAGGACGAGTCCGCCGCGACCGCCGCGGTTGCCGATACGTCCGTGTCATCCGCCGCCGAGCCGCCGGCCCCGCCGGAGCCGCCCGCACCGCCGGAA
>OGZR01000894.1_pt1 | contig 10501 bp, 10 predicted proteins | sample 1576851 | NCBI WGS metagenome assembly OGZR01 (sample SAMEA3541492, study PRJEB24748) | human gut metagenome | biome: human gut; feature: human-associated habitat; material: faeces | place: China | collected 2012
AATGCTGATAGATACTGTGTTTTAGCGGATAATCAGATTTTTATTGTGTTTTTTACTCAAAAATTTTATTACCTTTCTTATTTTTTTCATATGTCTATTTTCCATCATCATTCCGAATCTCATCAATAATCCGACCAATATTACATGTAATCTGCCCTTTACACTGATGAATATCCTCATTGATTTTCTTTTCCTGTTCAATAGCAATCTCTATATTTTTCGCCAGTTCTCCAATCGCAGCATTTTTCTTCGGATTGATTCCTGTTCTGGCAAGTAACAACTTATAGATAAATGTCTGATGTCCATCTTTTTCATTCTGGATAATCTGTTCAGCATTTGGCTCAATATCATCTTCGTATGAATTTTCATAATGTAACAGCAGAAATAATTCAAATGCCGGATTACTAACCGCTAATATATTCTTCTTTTCACCTTCAGCTACCAATTCATCATAATCAAGTACCTTCTCTTCAAAAATGTCTCCATCAAATACAACAATCATCTTATCCCGTTCTTTATCAAACGCTATTTCTGGATTTTCTTTCTGATTTTCTGCAAACTCAATCAAACGTCTTGGAAATGAAATGTCCCTGTCTCCCTCTGTTTTTTCAAGTAACCGGATATCGATCAATGGATGAATATTTAACTCTTTTCGGATATCAATTAACTTTTTGAAATACCATGTTTCAGTATTTGCACCCTCACATATGAAAAAGTACTTACGATAAGGCTCAATCTGTTCTTCTTCATCTGTAGTTCTACTATTCCAATTCGTATAACTTCTTACTGGAGCCAAGGCTACTCCTCCTCTCTAGGTGCAGAAATACTTTCTGCACTGTCGCGGCAGTCGTCAGGTGTCTGTGCAAGCACATCCGTCTGACTCGTTGCTCGCGCAAAATCGAATGTTGAAAATACTGGTATCGCACCATACCTGCCTTCCAGATATGCCTTGCTCAACACTTTATCGTATCTCTCCTTGAAACGATCTAAGGAATAAATAGAGCTTGCATTTTCTGCGTTACGTTCTACAAACCAGATTTCATCCCTTCTAAAAATAGCCTGATCCATAATGGATGATTCATGTGTAGTGAACAATAGCTGCATACGCTGCTCATCATGTAGCTGCATAAACAATTGCAAAAATCGTTCTGTCAGCTTCGGATGTAAGCTTCTCTCCAATTCATCCACAACATAAAGAACATCTTCTCGTTTATTCAACAGCATATCCATCAAATCGAATAATCTTCTTGTTCCATCAGACTCTTCATCAAAACCGAACTCATAAAATGACTTATTATGATGCAACCGGATTGTTGTGACCTTCGGTTCAGAATGTCCTTCAACTTCGATATTAAAGAAAGTTTCCTTCGACCTCATCGTCATTCTGAATGATGGTTCTTCCTGCTCTTCCATTCTATTTTTTACATGCTGCATCATCTTATCAAATACTGATTTCGGCAATGCATTTGATAACTCATCCAATGTAATTTCTTCAATTTTTACCTGGCTGATACCCGTATCAAATGTTTTGATCAATTTGTTAATCAGCTTCAGCGAATTATCATCATAATAATATTCCAAATCAATCAATGGCGTATCCGGTGTGATAATCGAAATATGATTCTGAATCCAATCATATACATCCCGGAAAAACAATAATTTAGATCGTGTGCTATATTTTTTTCCACGATTCATTTCTGTCAGGAACAAAGATGTTTCATTTCCTTCAAAATCATCTGCATAGGTTTCAAATTTATTTTTTTCTGTGTTTGTCAGCGTAATACCATCATTTAACACCGGACGTTTACTTCCTTCTCGTTCAAAGAGACATTTTGCTGAACCGTTCTGATATAATTCATATAACCATTCTCCGGTTACTTTTCGTCTGCTTAAAACTGCAGAAAAACCATAGGCATAAAATTCGTCACCTACAGTAATCTGAATTTCAAAACTACTTTCTCGTTCCTTATTCTCCTGCCGATTCTTACAAAACATCTGTGTAGCTTCTATCGGAATACCATTGCAGACACTATCTTTAAAAAATTTAAAGAACAATGCCAGATTGGTCTTTCCAGATGCATTTGCTCCATAAACTACTGCATATTTTAATAACTGGGTACTTTTTATCTTTAACCTGTGATTTGCATTTGTTCGTATTTTATTTGAGGAAATCATTGTCAGCTCTGCTGCTTTATCAAAAGATTTAAAATTTTCAACACTTACTTTTACTAACATTCTTATACACCTCCACCTTTATTATATGTTTTACTCTTCTCTCAGTCAATGTAAATTTTCTTATTTAGAGATTTTTTCGTTATATATTGTTTCTTTTTCTATTTTTAACAATTTTATTTTGAGTTATGCATATAATATCAATGTATAAGTCAGTTTTTTGTAGCGACACTATTTTACTAATGCCGCTACATGAAATATTACAATAAATAAAAACTTCTAATTCTTTTTTCTTCTATCTCTCCCAATCCATCCTTCCTGTCACATTCAACATCTTTTCTTCTCGGAAGCTGAGCATCTTTCCATTAGTTCCACCGACAATGATATGATCCAGCAATTCTATCCCCAATAGCTGTCCGCACTTCTGCAGCTTTCTCGTAACAATCATATCCTTTTTTGATGGTTTCACATTACCACTGGGATGATTATGAAGTCCAATGATTGCAGAAGCATTTGCCAGAATACTGCTCTTAAAAACTTCTCTGGGAATTACCAAAGATGCATTGATTGTTCCAACACTGACCAGATTCATATTGATTACCTGTCCATTATTTTTCATATTCAGGATACAAAATACTTCTCTGTCATATTGCGATAACTCCTTCGCCATCAATTCTACAACAGCCTGTGGACTGTCCAACGTCTGCTCACTATAAAGAGATGGTTCTTTTACCAGACGGATATTCACAACTTCTAGTTCATTCTCCATTGTTCTGATCTCCTTTTGGAAATTCTACAACCAGAAGAACATTACTCTCTGAAGATTCCACATATGATTTCAATTGTGATAATGTCATTTCCAAATATTTAGGTTGTTCCACCATAATCTGCTCCTTTCGTTTCTTCCTTTACTTCTGTTTTCCCTGACAAATAGCTTATCACTTTGTTTGCCTTAATGCTTTTCTGCAACTCACTGATAATGAACAGATCTGCTACATTCACTCCAGGCAAAGCAAGCATCTCATCCATCGTCATATTGACAATCTCTTTTTCCGTTCCGTATCCGGCATCAAATAAACGCTGTAATACTTTTATTGTTTTCTGATTCTTTCCCATTTCAGCATCAAAGGGCAGCTTATCGCCGCCCTCTGTTTTACTCCTCCTCTTCTTTCTTTTCTTCAATTCCTAATCTCTTAACCTGTTTCTTTTTATTCCAGATACGAACTCCTGTGATTCCGGCTGCTGATAATACCAGAATGGCTATCCATAAAGCTGCATTTGCTGTATCTCCTGTTTTCGGAGGGTTACTGGTCTTTGTAGTAGTACCCGGTGTCTCTGGAGTTGCTGTTTCCGGTACTTCTTTGATGGTTACAGTCTGACCTTCATCGTTGATGTCCTTATGCTCTGTTACCTTTTTCGGTTCTTCCGGATTTGTCATATTGTTACAACGCATTTTATTTGATGCCATAATTTGCAGAATTCGGAAAATTAAAATATCCCATTTTTAGCCTTGTTATAACGGTAATAATTTTTTCTATTACTGTTATAACAAGGATTCCAGGGGTTCGGGGATGGAAGATCCCCGTATTATTTCTGCACTATTTATTTTTCTGAAAATGGCATATTATAATGTGCTGATCAACAGTCATATCATACAGTTCTTCAAAGGTTACAAGCTGCTTTCCTCCAAGAGTGCTGCCATCGAAAGTAAACTCAATCTGCACTTCCATGTTTTCCTTGTCCGCTGTAAATTCATAATCATTGGTAACTTCTTTTCCATCAATGAGCAGCTTTGCATTTTCTGCCTTAACCATCTGCCAACCAGACAACTTGTAGTTCGTACCGATTTCCAGTCCTTCTAAAGTAACCGTATCCACAATCGTCAGATCTTTTCCGGCTTCGATTTCTTTCTTACCATTCTTATCAGTTGCTGTGGTATGAATCAAAATCTTTCGCTCGGTAATCAGGACTGTCTGACCTTCATCATCAATGTCCTTATGCTCTGCAACTTTTACAGGTTCTTCCGGATTCTTCAGATCGTATAATTCTTCAAATGTAACCAGATTCTGTCCGCCAAGTTCTGATGCATCAAACATATAAGAAATTTCTACTTTCATTTTTTCATTGTCAGCAACAAAGGTATAATCACTTTCCACACGCTTTCCATCAATGAGCAGTTCTGCATTTTCCTCTTTCAGCATCTGCCAGCCTTTTAACTGGTACTTTCTGCCTTCTTCCAGACCGTCAAGCGTAACCGTATCTACAATCGTTACTTTCTTTCCTGCAACAATTATTTTTTCGCCCGTTTCTTTATCCGTTGCTGTTGTATGAATAGTAATCTCTTTTTCATACTCATCGGTCAGTGTTCCAAGGTCGATTGTTACTTTATTTCTGCTGACAACAACTTCAAATGCTGGAATCAATTTCATACCTTTGTTGGATTCACAAGCTAACTCCTCAATCTCATAAGTGTCATAAAGTAATGCACCTTTACTGTCATCCGGCTCAGAAGTTCCGAACCAGATTCCGTCCTCACTGGATTTCCCGGCATTTGTATTTCTCTTATGAGATGCCCAATTGGAAGCAGTTGAAAACTGACCGTTCTTATCTGTCACTACGATATGGCTCTCTCCGGTTGTTTTGCTTGTAATCTTAAAAGGAACATTTGCAAGCCTCTTATGTGTACCTGCTCCAATCTTTACTCCTTCTAAATCTCCACGTTTAATCTGGTTGTAAATGGAATGGCTTTCGTCTGTTAAATCTACGATTTTTCCATTTTCCGTAATCGAAAATTCAATCGCTTTTGCCCCGTCAGTCAGATAACCTTCCGGTGCTTTGGTTTCTTCCAGTTTGTATTTACCATACGGAAGTAAATCTGCCGTCGTTGTTGCAATTCCGTCAATCCCTGTCTGAATCGTCTTAACTGTCTCGTTCTTTTTGTATAGCTTTCCTTCTACCAGAACCGAATTTTCGTTCAAAGAAATAATTGCAAATGCAGTATCTTTTAATGTGGCACTTCCCTGTGCTTTGGTATCTTTTGTCTCTAAATCACGTTTCTGAATCTTCACACCACCTCGGATTACCTGGTCAGATACGGAATACTGGTTGCTTCCGGAAAGAACTGCAAGTTCTCCGTCCTCTGTGATCTGTGTCAGATACATTCCTTTTATCTGTTCTGTACTGTCTCCTGCCTGCATATAAGCTCCGTCCAGTAAATATCCGTCTGGTGCTTTTGTCTCCTCAACAGTCAGTGTTCCAAGTGGTAATACGCTTTTTTCATTCTGAATGTAAAATGCATCTCCCGATACTTTGTAAGCATCTGACAGTTTTGTCACATAATGAATACTTCCGTCACTGCTCTTTTCTGCCACCGTTTTTGTAACCCAGGTACGTGTTGCTTTCTCTGGCAAATTGTCTTTTGTATAAAGTCCGTCATAATAATGCCAGGTAAACTCTGCTCCTGACAGTGCTGCATTTCCCTGTGCGGTTGCTTTTCCTGTCTCCATATCAATCTTGAACAGATCTACCAATGTCTCTGTTACTTTCGGAACATCGGAAACATTTAATACGGCTGTCTTTCCGGCTTCAACTTTCAGACTGCGTACTGTCGTATCCAGCTTATATCCTTTCGGTGCAGAAAGCTCTTTGATATAAACAGTCCCTGCAGTCACTTCAACTTCATTCGTATCGCCATTTTCATTTGTTGTAAGTGTTCCAATCTGATTACTACAATTCTGGTCTAAAAATATGCCAAAGGTTGCTCCAACAATGGAATACATCGCATTTCCATTTGTGACAATCTCATTTGCAGTTGTCTTTTTTACCTTCGCATTTCCGACATTCAGTTCTGCCCAAAACTGTCCAAGATCCTGTCCTTCACCAGTATAGATATATCCGCCACATTTATAGCGACCTTTGTTTGCCTGTACAAATACTCTCGCTCCTGCATACACTTCATTCTGAATATCCTGTGAAATCTCAGAATAAGCAGCTCGGACATTATCGCACTTCCAGCCCAACTGTTCACTGAGTCTCTGCCATACTACACACTGTTCCAGCAGATATCCCTGATTTGCATTCAGGTTACTATGACTGCCTCTATACTGCTTTACATACTCCAGTGACAATGCCACATCTTCGATCTGTGTAGCACTCATGCTAGCACTTGCATCGTGTCTAGTTTTATACCCATTTTTGAATCCGGTGTTAATATCTACACAATAGGCGGTTTCGCCCTCTACTCGCATGTGACCTTCATTGAATGTAGAATGAATGGTTCCATCATTCATCACATGTTCAATATATCCGACTCTCTCTGAGGATTCCGTCCAATACTGTGTTTCCGCTGCTTGAACCGATGTGATCGGTAATGCAGTTAAAATCGTGGTCAGGGCAAGAATCCCTGTACACACTCGTTTCCATATATTCTTCATTTTCTACAATTCCTTTCTTTTCAATCAAAAAAAGACGTCCGTCTGGAACGCCTGCTGTTGCTTTATGCTGTTTGCTTCCTGCTGTCATGCAGGGTATGGGAATCTCTGACCTGCCGAAAGAGAAGAGGTTCCCGGCTCCTTATTGTCTTTTCGGCTGGTAATCTGCTGGTAAACCAAAGGGGTAGGGTGTGGGGAGGGGAAACAGAAAAAGACTGATTTCTCATTAACCGCCAACGGATAGACTTCTCCCTTGGTGTCAAAATGCCTATCGTTCCCTGCTTTTTTCCCGTTTCCGGTATAATTCCAGTGCTTTGATAATGGTTTCTTCCATTTTCTGCTGTGTAGTTCCCGATGGAAAGTATTTTTTCAGTCGATTCTTCGGGATTTTCCACTGCTCTACCTGATTTGGCTTTTCCTCTGCCATAATCGACAACAAAACATCTTCATTCAATCTACCCTCTGCTGAAAATTTGCGGATTTTAATTGCCTGTGCATGACTTGGGGTACAAACCTCCGACTCCATGGTGTCGTACAATATCTCCTGTTCCTCTTTCGGCAAATAAGACAGCTCCACCGCCGGACGCATAGAAATCTTTTTGTCATCGACCATTTCAAGGATTTCCGGGATAAGTTCCGTAAGGCGGATATAGCGACGGATTTGGTCTTGGCTTTCTCCAACTTGTTCACCTAATATTTCTCTTGAAGTTTTACCTTTAAACTTCTGTGCCAGTGGCACAGAAGTCAAATCTCTCCTCTGTCCCTGTCTCTTCATAGCATCTAGCTTCATTTTATAAGCAAATGCCTTTTCGGATGGTAAGATTTCTTCTCGCTGAAGATTGCTGTCAACCATGACAATGACTGCTTGGTCATCACTAAGATTTCTTACAATGCATGGCATTGTCTCTTTTCCAGCCAGTTCACTTGCCATTTTTCTACGGTGTCCAGAAATCATTTCATACCCGCCCGTTGGCTTTTCCCTGACAAGTGCTGGGACTAATACGCCATGGTCACGCACGCTTTCGATAGTTTCCAACATCTTATCATCCATTTTTACCTTAAACGGATGATTCGGGAAATCTGTAATTTCATAAATAGAAATATCTTTTACATACTCCTGATCCTTATGGTCTCTTTCTTCCTGCGTTGTAAAAAGGTCATCTGCTGAAGGAAGATTCATGTTTATTTCTCTGCTTTTCGCCACACTGAATCACCTCCCTCGTAAATTCTGCATACGCCTTTGCAACAGTTCCATTCTTGTCATACTCATAAATGCTCTGTCCTGCTACACTGCTTTCTGCCGCTGTGATAGCCACTGGAATAACCGTTTTAAAAATTCGGATATGTTTTCCATAATTCTCTCTAAGGCTATCCTCTGTTGTCCTTGCAAGTTTTGTCCTCATATCTGCAAGTGTCAACAATACTCCATCAATCTTCAGACTGGGATTTAACTGTCTCTGTACCTTAGCGATTGTTTTCATTAACTGTGTCATGCCCTTTAGTGGAAGATAATGAGCCTGCACCGGAACAATTACACTGTCTGCGGCAGCTAATGCATTGATGGTCAACATACCAAGGCTAGGCATACAGTCAATCAGGATATAATCATAATCTTTTTTCAAATCTGACAGATACAGCTTTAGTGTCTGCTCTCTGCTCATGGCATTTACCAATGACATTTCCATGCCTGATAACTCGATGTTGGTCGGAATAATGTCTACTCCTTCTTTATGGTGTAAAATGCCTTCATTATACACAAACGGTTCGTCTTGTAATATCTTCTTCATTTGTGTTTCTAATGTAATCGGAAGACTGTCTGCATCAGTCCACCCTAATGCGGTTGTTAAATCTCCCTGTGGATCAGCATCGACCAATAATACTTTTCGCCCCTGATGTGCAAGACCGATTCCCAGATTTAATGTAGTTGTGGTCTTTGCTGTTCCTCCCTTCTGATTTGCAAGGGCAATTACTTTACACTTGGTCATATAGTTTCCTCCTTCCTTGAAAAATTTAATAGCCAATCCTTTTTACGGAACTGGCTATGTATAAAAATGGGCATGAAAAAACCGACTGACTCGTAATTTGAATCAATCGGCTATGTAAAATTTTTATATTACTCTTCATATAATTCTCTTAAATTTATTTTATTATTAGTTTTTATTTTACCGTTTATGTATTCCGATTTTTTTACAACTAATATTTCAGATTTCTTTCGTCCATTTACCACACTATAATTAAGATCAAATTTTTTTGTATCATAATCTTGATATAACCTTACAATTTCATCCGTCAAATCATATGTTACAATCCAATCACACTTAACGCTCTCCGTAATTTTCTTTGCTAATATTTGATGATCTTTTTCGCTAAAAAAATTTTTATACAACTCAGGCCCCTTGTGATAGTACGGAGGATCAAAATATACAAATCCTTTTTCATATTTCGGTATTACATTATCAATAAAGGATATAACTTCTTTATTTGTAACCTTAATTCTCTTTTTTTGGTTACATATTTTTTCCATTCTTTGAATTAATTCTTTTTTATTATATCTTGCATCGATTAAATAATTACCTTTCTGATCAAATCCCCCTATTGGACCTGCTTTTAAAATACCTGATCGATTTGTTCTATTTAAAAAAAATGTGGCAAATGCAAGTTCTATTGAATATTTGTGCCCTTCATTTAAATATATATCTTTTTGCTTTCTCCACTCTTCAATACTTACTGGTGTTTTTTCAATCAAATCCAATAATCTGTTGCTTTCGTGTATCAAAGCTCTCCAAAATGAATAAATTGCCTTATCGTAATCATTTATTACAATTTCATCAACTTCATCTTGTAATAATAATTCTATTGCTACCCCCGCACCTCCTGCAAAAGGTTCTATATATACTGGATTTTGATTTCCAGTATTTTTTATTAACATCTTTATAAATGGGGCTATCTTGCCTTTTCCACCAGGATACCGTAATGGTGAACTATTCACATTTTTACCTTCTCTCTATTTTTATATAGTTATTTTAGGAAGCGATTTTCTTTCTAATTTTTCGTTCATTATCTCAATAAACTCCTCAAAAAATGGTTCCATTATATCCATATTATTTTTTGTAAAGTAATTGACATACTGTTTGAATTTTTTATCTGACTTTGCCCAGTTCTTAAATTTTGACACGCTCTCCTTTTTCAATGTTTCAACAGAATAATCTTTAAGTCCATATCTACTAAAATCATTTAAAAATGAATCTCTTTCTTTATCAAATTTAAAAAAGAATTTATCATCTCCTGGTAAATCATGTATATATTTTACTATTTCTTTTTCTAATGGCATATTGTATCTAGAAGGTAATTGTATATAACTGGCTTTTTTCCCTTTTATATCCTCTAAGTCTACTTCTGAATCAAACACAACTATTGAATTTTCCAATAGCTTTTCCCCATTTTTTATTAATTTTTTATATGTTATACAGCTTGTTCCTTTATTATCAGAATCCATATCATGTAAAAAATCAATTTTCTTTAGTATATTCCGTGAAGAAATTATTTTTTTCAAATAATCTACTGCCACTTCATCTTCGCAAAGTACATTTATTTTATATGCCTCTGCTAAACTACTCATATTTTCAAATGTCAACTCCTTATACGCAACTTCATAACTTGGATTTTTTAAAATATTATAATTATTATTTCTAACAAATGCCGTACTGATCATATTTATAACCAAACTATCTTTTGTTTGAAATTCTTTTTGTTTCATTAATGCGTACTGAATTAAATATAATGAATGTGTTGTTAAGACTACTTGAACTTTATTTTGCCTAGACCAATTCATTATATAATCCAAAAAATTTCTCTGTGCAACAGGATGTAATGATGCCTCTATTTCATCTATACATAAT
>OGZR01000897.1_pt1 | contig 10478 bp, 10 predicted proteins | sample 1576851 | NCBI WGS metagenome assembly OGZR01 (sample SAMEA3541492, study PRJEB24748) | human gut metagenome | biome: human gut; feature: human-associated habitat; material: faeces | place: China | collected 2012
GGCACCGCCATGTGGCGGTGCCGCTTTGCTGTTGAAATATGCTGAAATATCTTGGCTTGATTTATTCTGCGTCCCTATAATACTATGCAAATTTGGCAAACCATGAAGAATGAGTTAATTCGTACGCCTTCACACTTATTACATCATCATTGTCAGAGCCATAGCGCAAAGCGGCAGCACCACAATACTGATAAAGGTCGTTATAACGACAGAACCGGCCGCGAGGTCCTCGTCATAGCCAAACTGAACGGCAAACACCGAGGTGATGGCGGCACAGGGGCAGGCCTCAAGCAGCAGCACGACCTCGGCCACCATGCCCTGCACACTTAGCAGCCGGAACAGCAGAAAGCTCACCAGCGGGATGAACAACATACGTATCAGAATGATGCGGTATATCTCACGGTTGCCCAGCAGCTTTTCCGGCTTGCTGCCGGCAATCAGCATACCGGTGATAATCATCGAGAGCGGTGTGTTCATGTTGCCGACCAGCTGCAGCGGTTGGCGGATAAGCTCCGGCACATTGACCCGGCACAGGTACAGGGTCAGGCCCAGCAGAACGGACCAGAGCACCGGCGTTGTCAGGATGCTGTGCAGCACCTCTTCGGTGCGGACCTTCCCGCTGACCATCGCATAGCCAACGGTCCACAATAAAATATTGAACAATGTCACATAAGCACTGGCGTACAAAAGCCCCTCGGCCCCGAACAGCGCCTGAATCAGCGGAAAGCCCATATATGCCGCATTGGAAAAGATGCAGGCAAACCGCAGGATCGGCGTGTTTTTCTCCTTGCCGATGCGCAGCGTCAGCAAAAAGGTAATGACCAGCCTTGGCGTGCGGCACGGCATGGTCGTGTACGGCAAGGATAAGCTGGATGAGATCTCGCTGAGCGCACCGACCAAGGTCTGTGAGATCAAGGACGGCTGGTTCAAATCCTATGGTGGTGCAGAAAAGGCTGCACTTTCCACCTGCCAGTCACCGCAAAAAGGAGAGATGTGAGCCACATCTCTCCTCGGCGTGTCGAAAAACCTCCCTCTGCGAGACAGACTCCCCCGATACGGGGGAGGTGGCGCTTGCGCCAGAGGGGGGAGCGGTGCCCCGAAGGGGCGGAGGGAGAGAACCTTGCCATAGCCCGAAATGTTTTGGGCAACCGTACAGTTCTCTCCCCCACCGCCTGCGGGCGGAGCCCCCTCGCAGAGGGGGCCAAGGGGTGAACGCACCGTCTTTTTGCGGTGAAGAATGATTTTAATTAAAAAGTGTAGACCTTCTCCGGCAGATGCCACTTCCGATCCGAAATTTCGGGCATATCCTGACCGATCTCGTGGATGCAGTTCTTGTGGGCGATGAGCTTGCGCTTGACGTCCTCACGCTTCAGCGGGCGGCGCAGCAGGGGGGGGAATCCGGCAGATAGAGCTGACCGGCTGCCGGATAGTTGCTGGCACGCCGGTAAGCGTCGATCTTCTGCGATCATTGCTGATTCATACGCAGATCTTCTTTACCTTCCCTTATTATTATGCAAACGGATTTTCTGTGGGATACGGCAGGCTCTTGGGCTGGTTGTAGGCAATGTCCGCAATGCCGAGGAACTTGAACACTTCAAACAGCGTCTTGCCATAGTGACCGAAGGCAACGGCACCGTGGTGCGGGTAGCGCTTCTGAATCAGGACATGGCGGTAGAAACGGCCCATCTCGGGAATGGCGAAGATGGCGATGCCGCCGAAAGACCGCGTTGCAACGGGTAAAATTTCACCCTGAGCGATGTAGGCGCGCAGCTGGCCTTCGCTGTCGCACTGCAAACGGTAGAACGTGATGTCGGACGGCGCAATGTCGCCTTCCAACGTGCCGCGGGTGAAATCGGGGTTACTGCCGGCGGGTTCCAGCAGGCGGTGCTGGATGAGCTGGTACTTGACGGCGCGGTCACTGCACATCTTGCAGGACGGCGTGTTGCCGCAGTGGAAGCCCATGAAGGTATCGGTCAGCTTGTAATGGAACTTGCCGGTGATGTCCTCATCATAAATGTACTTGGGCACGCTGTTGTTGATGTCCAGCAGGGTGACGGTGTCGCCGGAGGCACACATGCCGATGTACTCGGACAGGGCACCGTAAATATCGACCTCGCAGGCCACGGGGATGCCGCGGCTGGCAAGGCGGGAGTTGACGTAGCAAGGCTCAAACCCGAACTGCGACGGGAAAGCGGGCCAGCACTTATCGGCAAAAGCAACATACTTTTTGCTGCCCTTGTGGTTCTCGGCCCAGTCGAGCAGGGTCAGCTCAAACTGCGCCATGCGGGTCAGCAGGTCGGGGTAATAGTGCCCCTCACCCATCTCGGCGGCCATGTCCTTGCAGACGTCCGCGATGCGCGGGTCGCCCGCATGCTCTTTGTAGGAAACGAGCAGGTCAAGCTCGGAGTTTTCCTCAATCTCAACACCCAGCTCATACAGACCCTTGATAGGGGCATTGCAGGCGAAGAAGTCCTGCGGGCGCGGGCCGAAGGTGATGATTTTCAAATCACGCACGCCCAGAATGGTGCGGGCAATCGGCACAAACTCGGCGATCTTGTCGGCAATTTCCTCCGCCGTGCCGACGGGATACTCGGGAATATAGCCCTTCAGATGGCGCATGCCGAGATTGTAGGAGCAGTTCAGCATACCGCAGTACGCATCTCCGCGGCCATTGATCATATCACCGTCGCCCTCGGCTGCCGCTACGAACATGCAGGGGCCGTCAAAGTGCTTGGCAATCAGCGTTTCGGGCGTTTCGGGGCCGAAGTTGCCGAGGAATACGGTCAGCGCATTGCAGCCTGCGGCGGTGACTTCGGCCACGGCTTTTTGCATGTCGTGCTCGTTCTCGACAGTGGTCTTGCACTCATACAGGTCAGTGCCCTTGGCGGCGCAGGCGGCAGAGATGGCAGCGCGGCGCTTCTCGCTCAGGGCGATGGGAAAACAGTCACGGCTGACGGCGATGATGCCGAGCTTGACCTCGGGGATGTTGGATGATTTCATGGTTTTGCCTCCTATATATTTACACATTTTGCAATGGCGGGCGGATATGGAATCCGCCCCTACAGGGATGCCGTGGAACTTTCCTGTATCGTAGGGGGAGCATTCTATATGCTCCTAAATATGTACGTTTTCCCCCACCAATCCGACATACGCCCCGGCCTTGGCCTCGGCGCTGTCGGGATGAGCGAACAGCCACTTGTTGCGGGCCCACAGCTGCGGGTCATCGCCGCCGTCATTCTTGATGGCGGGCTTTGCGGTATTGGTGCCTTTGGGCAGAGCGACCAGCACGCGGAAGCCCTTGGCTGCGTCCACATGGCAGGGCGCGTAGTGCAGCGTCGTGGCGTAGACTTCCACCAGTGTGCCTGCCGGGACGCGGAACGCCTTGACCTTGGCGGTGTCCAGCTTGCCGCCCGCGATTTCCTCCTGCCTTGCAAGCAACAGCACAAAATCTTCGGTACCCAGATTGAACTCGCTGTCGCGGTGGTATTCCAGGCAGTTCAAATAGGTGTTGTGACCGTTGCACCAGCCCAGTTGGCAGGGCATGCCGCCGAAAAGATGCTCCGACACTTTGACGGCGGCGGGCAGTTCCTGCAGGGCTGCGTCCTCGGCCATATAATCTGTAGCTGCGGGCAGCGGGGTGTTTGCCAAGGCGGCCAAAATTTCCGCTTTGGCGGTATCCAGCCCGGTCACAACGCGGCCATAGGGCTTGAATTCCGGGTCGATTACAGAAAAAATCTTCATTGCAGTGCCTCCATTTCCGCAAAGGATACTTTCAGTGCCGGGTACAGCTTGTGCCACACGGCGTAGCGCGCGTTGTATTTTTCGACGAGCGCGGCGTCCGGCTGGGTTGTGCTCTTGGCGTGGACGAGCGCCTCGGCGCAGGCCTGCACGCTGGGGTATGCCCCGCAGGCCACCGCCGCCAGCATCGCGCCGCCGTAGCCGGGGCCTTGCTCGGTCTGGGGCAGCGTCAGCGGAATGCCCAGCACGTTCGCCAAAATCTCCCGCCACAGCGGGCTTTTGGCGCCGCCGCCGCAGAGCGTGCTGGCTTTAATCTTCACGCCTTGTGCCCGCGCAATCTCCACACAATCGCGAATCGCAAACGCCACACCTTCCAGCACCGCCTGGGTCAGCGCGGCACGCGGGGTGTCCATCCGCAGCCCGACGAACGCACCGCGCGAGGCAGGATCGTTGTGGGGGCTGCGTTCGCCCATCAGGTAGGGCAGGAAGTAGACGTCGTTCGCGCCCAGCTTGTCCGCCGTAATGGGTGTCTGCTCGGCAGCGTAGTCAGTGGTGTGCAGCACTTCTTCGCTCCACCACTTGTTGCAGGACGCAGCCGAGAGGATGCAGCCCATCAAATGATACCCTCCGTCCGCGTGGGCGAAGCTGTGCAGGGCGTTCTGCTTGTCGACGCCGAACGTATCGCTGGTGATGAACACCGTGCCCGATGTGCCCAAGGAAATATTGCACTTACCGCCGCCCACCGCGCCGCAGCCGACAGCCGCAGCGGCGTTATCGCCCGCGCCCGCGCAGACGACCACATCCGCAGGCAGGCCCAGCGTTTGGGCGGCTTCGGCAGTCAGCGTGCCGACGGGCTGCCAGCTCTCAAACAGCTTCGGCAGCTGGGATTCCTGCACGCCGCAGATGTCCAGCATTTCCTTGCTCCAGCATTTGTGCTCCACGTCCAACAGCAGCATGCCCGATGCGTCGGAATAGTCGGTGCAGTGGACGCCGGTCAGCTTATAGTTGATGTAATCCTTCGGCAGCATGATTTTTTCGATGCGGGCGAAGTTGTCCGGCTCGTTCTCCCGCATCCAAAGCAGTTTGGGTGCGGTGAAGCCTGCAAAGGCGATGTTTGCGGTGTAACGGCTCAGCTTGTCTTTGCCGATAACGCCGTTTAAGTAGTCGACCTGCCTTTGGGTGCGGCCATCGTTCCAAAGGATGCAGGGGCGGATAACCGTGTCATTTTTGTCCAGCACCACCAGCCCGTGCATCTGGCCGCCCGCGCCGATGCCCTTGACCTGAGACGCATCAAACCCGTCCAGCAGCGCGGGGATGCCGTCGCAGACCGCCGCCCACCAATCGGCGGGGTCCTGCTCGCTCCAACCGGGATGCGGGAAGGCGATCGGGTATTCCCGGCTGACGATGTTGGCAATGCTGCCCATTTCGTCCATCAGCAGCAGCTTCACCGCAGAGGTGCCGAGGTCGATCCCAATATAGTACATATCTTTGTCTCCTCCTTACGGAAGATTTATCCGTTGACGCCAAAAACTTTTGTATAGTCGGCCTTGAACTTCTCAATGCCGGCATCGGTCAGCGGATGGTGAAGCATCTGCTCGATGACCTTGTACGGCACCGTGGCAATGTCGGCACCAGCCAGGGCACAGTCGGTCACATGGATGGGATTGCGCACGCTGGCGGCGATGATTTGAGTCTCGATGTCCGGATAGTTCAGGAATATATCATGGATAGTCTCGATCAGATCAATGCCCGGCTGGCCGATGTCATCGAGACGCCCCAAAAACGGGCTGACATACGTGGCGCCCGCGCGGGCTGCCAGCAGCGCCTGGTTGGCGCTGAAAATCAGCGTGCAGTTCGTAGGGATGCCCTCGCCGGACAGCACCTTGATGGCCTTTAACCCCTCGGCGGTCATGGGGATTTTGACCACCATGTGCTTCGGGTCCAGCGCGTAGATGGCGCGGCCCTCGGCGATCATGTCCTCGGCATCGGTTGTGGTCGCCTTGACCTCGCCGGAGATGGGACCGTCCACGATGGTGGCAATCTCTTTCAACGTTTCGGCGTAGTCGCGGCCCTCTTTGGCAATCAGGCTGGGGTTTGTGGTGACACCGGCGATAATGCCCATGTCGTTGGCACTGCGGATCTCGTCGACGTTGGCGGTATCAATGTAAAATTTCATACGGTAAAACCTCCTTATTTCTGGCCGTAATAGGCGTTGGGTCCATGTTTTCTCATAAAATGCTTGTCCAAAACATGCTGTGGGGCAGGCTGTGCATCGGGGTCAATGGTCAGAGTCAAAATTGCCATCTTTGCGACTTCTTCCAGCACTACAGCGTGGTAGACAGCCTGTGCCGCGTCTTTGCCCCAGGTAAAGGGACCGTGGCTGGCACAGAGAACACCGGGTACATGCACCGGGTCAATGCCGCGGTTTTGGAACGTCTCGATGATGACCTTGCCGGTGTTCTTCTCGTAGTCCTCGTCGATCTCTCCAGGCGTCAGCTCCCGCGTGCAGGGGACAGGGCCGTAAAAATAGTCGGCGTGGGTCGTGCCAAAGGCGGGCAGGTCGCGCCGCGCCTGGGCAAAGGCCACTGCGTGGGTCGAGTGGGTGTGTACGATGCCGCCCAGCGCCGAGAACGCCTTGTACAGTTCCAGATGCGTTTTCGTGTCGCTGCTGGGTTTCAGCTCGCCCTCGATCTTGTTGCCGTTCAAATCCATGACAACGAGCATTTCCGGTGTAAGTTCGTCATATTCCACGCCGGACGGCTTGATGACAAACAGGCCCTTCTCGCGGTCAATGCCCGAGACATTGCCCCAGGTGTAGGTTACAAGTCCTTGGCGGGGCAATTCCATGTTGGCTTCATAAACTTGCTGCTTTAATGCTTCCAGCATAGGTTATCCTTTCTGCTTTAACGCTAAATCGTTCAAGAACAGCTGCTGCTCCGGACTTTCCGCCGCTGGCTGGCGTTGACCGGCAGCCGGCGCATGCAAGCCCTTATTTTACAACGGCGCGTTCGGCTTTCAGCGCGGTTTGGTATTGGGTCAAAAAGGCGGCAAACCCGGACTGCTCGGCAGGGTCGGGGAACAGGGTCGTGCTTTGGGCGTCGGCAAAAACGCAGCGGTTCAAATACGCGGCCAGCGTTTCGCCGTCGGCGCGGTGCAGACGATACGCAGCCAGCAGGGCCATGCCGTAGGAACCGCCCTCACCGGCTGTTTCCATGCAGGTCACAGGCGCGCCCGCCGCAGCAGCCAGATACCGCTGGGCCACGCCCGGCGTTTTGAAGATACCGCCGTGGCCGAGCAGGGTATTCACAGCCACATTTTCTTTGCGCAGAATTTCCAGCCCCATCGCCAACGTGGCAAAGGCAGAATAGATGTTGGCGCGCATAAAGTTGGCCAGCGTAAACGCACTGTCCGGGCGGCGCAGCAGCAGGGGGACGCCCGCGTCCAAGTGGGTGACGCTCTCACCGGAAATGTAGTTGACGGGCGTGATGCCGCCGCAGTCAGGCGCACCGTGCAGCGATTCGTTAAACAGGAGGGTAAACAACGCACCTTTGTCGATGTTTGCTCCGCACAGTGCCGCGCTCTCGGCCAGCAGATCGACCCAGGCGTTCAAATCGCTGGTGCAGTTGTTGCAGTGGACCATGGCGACCGCCGCGCCGTCGGGGGTCGTGACCATGTCGATTTCCGGGTAGACCTTGGACAGCGGCTTTTCCAGGACGACCATGGCAAAAATGCTGGTGCCTGCGCTGACATTGCCGGTGCGCGGGGCGACACTGTTTGTTGCCACCATGCCGGTGCCGGCGTCGCCCTCCGGTGGGCAGAACGGTATGCCGGGCTGCAGCGTGCCGGTGGGGTCGAGCCGCTTCGCCCCCTCGACGGTCAGCATACCGGCGTCCTCGCCTGCGGGCAAAACGGTAGGCAGCAGTTTGACAAGATCCACGGGGCAGCCTTGCTTGTCTGCCAGTGCGTTAAATTTTGCGAGCATTGCGGTATCATACCCGCCGGTGGTGCTGTCAATCGGGAACATGCCGCTGGCATCGCCTTCGCCCAGCACCTTGCGCCCGGTCAGCTGCCAGTGTACATAGCCTGCCAGCGTGGTGAAAAAGTCCAGCTGCGGCAGGTGTGGCTCGCGGTTCAGCATGGCTTGGTACAGGTGTGCTGCGCTCCACCGCTGCGGGATGTTGAACCCGAACGCCGAGGTCAACTCTTCTGCTGCCGCGCCGGTCATCGTGTTGCGCCATGTGCGGAACGGTACCAGCAGTTTGCCCGCAGCATCAAACGCCAGATACCCATGCATCATAGCCGAAACGCCAATGCACCCCACTGTGGTCAGCGGCTGGCCACACTTGGCCAGCACATCCGCAGCCAATGCCGCGTAGGCAGCCTGCACACCCTGCCAGACTTCCTCCAGCGGGTAGGTCCAGATGCCGTTTTCCAGCCGGTTCTCCCAGGTGAAATCGCCCTGGGCCACAGGCTTGCAGGTATCGCCCACAAGCACAGCTTTGATGCGGGTGGAACCCAACTCAATGCCGAGAGAACACTGCTTTAAGTCAATCATAGGAATCCTCCTTGACAAAATAAAGGATGGTCTTTATCATAAAACTATCTTAATGTTCGGAAAGGAGCGCACCCATGGGAACCGTTTTCAATAAAAAGGAGCTTTTGGTCCTCTTGCAGGATTTTCACTGCCTTACGGGGCTGCGCTCCGCCGTTTTTGATTCGTATGGAATCGAAGTGCTTGCCTATCCGCCGGAACTGCCAGCTTATTGCCGCTTGATCCGCAGTGTGCCTGATGGTAAGACCGGCTGTTACCTGTGTGACCAGGCGGCTTGCCGCAAGGCAACGCGGCAAAAGCAGACGATCATCTACCCCTGCCATGCGGGGTTGATCGAAGTGATCACGCCGGTCCAAATCGATGGTGCTGTTGTGGGCTTTTTGCTGTTGAGCCACATTGTACAGGGGGCCGATGAGCAGAGCGAGTGGAGCTATGCGCAAAAATGCTGCTCGGCTTACGCAATTGATAAAACGGCACTGCAAAAAGCCTATAATGCCTTGCCGCGCACGCCCTATCCGGTGCTGAAATCAGCAGCGGATCTGCTGGCTTTGGCGGCGGCTGCATTGTACCAAAAGGGGCTGACGCGGCTGGCAGCGGGCAGTGCGCAGGAAAAGCTGAGCCGCTACCTGGCGGAACATCTGGATGAGACATTGACAAACGAAACGATCTGCCGTAATCTTTCGTTAAGCCGTACCGGGCTGTACTATCTTTCCCGGCAGCTCTATGGCTGCGGCATCAACGAGCAGATCACGCACCTGCGCATCCAAAAAGCGATGAAGCTTCTTTGCGATACGAATCTGTCCAATGCACAGATCTGCCAGCAGATCGGATTCCTGGATGACAATTACTTTTATCGTGTTTTCCGTAAACAAACCGGTCTGACACCACGCCAGTACCGTGATTCTATCTTAGCAGATACAGCAAAGACTGAGTAGAGACGATTGTTTTCAATACTGGATTATTGTTCAAACAATTCTGAGGGAAGAGGCAATATTGAATTGTCGCCGGTGACGTACTATAATAAACCCACATACGGTAAGTCGGCACGGCGCAATTTTGACCGCTGCCTTACGGAAAATTCGCAGCTGCGGAGTATAAACTGCTATGAAAAAATATAAGATCGCGGTGGCCGGGACCGGCTATGTGGGGCTTTCGATTGCCACGCTGCTTTCCCAGCACCATCGTGTGACGGCGGTGGATATCCTGCCGGAAAAGGTCGCATTGATCAACGCGCGCAAATCGCCGATCCGGGATGATTACATCGAGAAATATCTGGCTGAGAAAGAGCTGGATCTGACCGCTACGCTGGACGCAAAGGCAGCCTACGCCGATGTGCCGGAAAATCTCATCGAGGCCATTGTGGAGTCCAACCGCACCCGCAAGGACTTCATCGCTGGCCGCGTGCTGAAGCTGGCCGGGTACTACGGCTACGATCAGGAAAATGAGTTTGACGAAAGCCGCGAAAGGCCCGTCACGATCGGCGTCTACCGCCTGACGATGAAGAGCAACAGCGACAACTTCCGCCAAAGCTCGATTCAGGGTGTCATGAAGCGCATCAAGGCCAAGGGCGCACAGGTCATCATCTATGAGCCTACGCTGGAGGACGGCAAGACCTTCTTCGGTTCGGCAGTGGTCAACGATCTGGACAAATTCAAGCGGCAGAGTCAGGCCATTCTGGCCAACCGCTACGATGCCTGCCTCAACGATGTGCAGGACAAGGTCTACACAAGAGATCTATTCGGCAGAGACTGAAACGCCTTTCTGCCGCTTTTTGACGGTGGAGTAAGGCTCTCAATGCCATTACCGCACAATATCCCTGTGACTTTTAAAGAGAGGAACACCTGTTATATGAAATATGATTATCTGGTAGTCGGCTCCGGTCTGTACGGTGCCATCTTCGCCCATGAGGCCAAGGTCCACGGCAAATCCGTGCTGGTCGTGGATAAGCGCCCCAACATTGCGGGCAACATTTATACCGAGAACATCGAGGGTATCAACGTCCATAAGTATGGTGCGCACATCTTCCACACCAACAACAAAAAGGTCTGGAACTATATCACCCGGTTTGCCGAGTTCAACCGCTTTACGAACTCTCCTGTTGCCAACTATAAGGGTGAACTGTATTCGCTGCCCTTCAACATGTATACCTTTAATAAGATGTGGGGCGTGGTTACGCCAGAGGAGGCTG
>OGZR01000907.1_pt1 | contig 10386 bp, 5 predicted proteins | sample 1576851 | NCBI WGS metagenome assembly OGZR01 (sample SAMEA3541492, study PRJEB24748) | human gut metagenome | biome: human gut; feature: human-associated habitat; material: faeces | place: China | collected 2012
CCGCTCTACGCCGTGTACGCGCCGGTCAAGCGCGAGCCCGCCACCGCCACGCTCATCCCGTACTTCGCCTGGGCCAACCGCGGCGAAAACGAAATGACCGTCTGGCTGCGCGGCTGATATTTGCTCTCGGCTACTCTGTTAGCCATGGGCATCACGACATGTCGGCTCGAAGGGCCGGTGGACTTTTACTCGGTCGGGCAGTTTGTGTCCGGACCGGGCTGGCGCCATCTGCGGCGCATCATCGACACCTTCGAGCTGATGTTCGTGCGTCGGGGCGTCCTGCCGATGCGGGTGGGGGAGCGGACCCTGCATATCGAGGCCGGCCAAATCGCACTCTTGCCGCCGAATGTGGAGCATGCGGGCGCCGACATCATCACGTCTGACGTGGACTTCTACTGGATGCATTTCAAATTGCCGGATGCGCGCATGCTCCCCGATGACGCGGGTCTGCCGCAGGACGACCATTGCCTGTTGCTGCCCGATGAACGCACCCTGCCCGACCCCGACCGGCTGGCGGTGATGTGTGGGCAGCTCATCGACATCTATGCGCGATTCGGCCCGTATTCCAACGCTTACTGCGATTACTTCGCCACCGGCCTGCTGCTGGAAGTCAGCGCGCAGGAGCGGCTGAAGGCGGACTTCGCCACCCATCGTACGCTCGCCGGCTACCGGGGCGACGGCAAGCCCATCACCAGTGCCGACCGCGTCCGGCAGCAACAGGAATGGGCCATGCATGTCGATTCGGCCGGTGCCGCTGGCGATCCGTCCGGCCTGGCGCCGATGCTGGCCATCCGCTCGTGGATTATGGCCAATGCCTTCGACGACATCACCGTGGCCAAAGTGGCCGCGCGCTTCCACTATTCACCCAGCTATCTGACCGCGATGTACCGGCGCGTGTTCGGCGTGGGTGTGGCCGAGCAGATCATCGAATATCGCATCGACCGTGCGCGCGAACTGCTCAGCTCCGGCGCTTCCAGCGTGGCGGATATTGCGCGAGAAGTGGGCTACGCCGATTCCAAGTACTTCATGCGCGTCTTCAAGCGCCGCACTGGCCTGACCCCCGGCCAATACCGCGACGCTTTCCCCGCCCGCCTCTACAACACCGTGTGATTAGGGAAGGTCATGGTCCTAACCCTAGTAAAAGGGCGCATGGGCGCCACTACCACGTGGGAGCGCTGGGAACGGTTTGACGCATGCCGAAACCTCGCACGTCACGCCGCACGGCACTTGGGCAGTGGGCGCGGCAGTCGGGAATCGCCGCCCTATTTCGGCGTTTCAGCGTTACCTGTTTGCCGAACCGACAGTGGACTCGCGCGGAACCAGTGTGTATCCAATGGTGGCGCGCGTGGCCGGCATGCCAGCGGATTCGTCGGCCCTGCCGTCGCCCTGGTCGCGCTGCTCCACGCGGCGGGTGATCATATCAAGCGCGAATTGGGCGAGCTGATCGAGATCCACTTGGACGGTGCTCAGCGTCGGTGTGGTGTACGAGCCGGCCGTGGAGCCGTCGAAGCCGATGACTCTCACACCGTCGGGCACGCGGATGCCGTAGTCGGCAAGGCCTCGGATTACTCCGAATGCGGCATAGTCGTTAATGCAGAAGATGCCATCGATGGCCGGGGTGCTTCCCTCTGCTTGCGTGGCGTCCGAGGAACAGGACTCAGCAGTGTCATCAGCCGATTGTGCGCGAACCGCGAGCATCGCCTCGGCGATGGCATGACCGGCTTCGATGCCGCTGACGCTACCGTAACCAATGAAGTTCGTCGATTCGTCATACGGCAGCCCGGCATCGAGCAACGCGCCGCTGGCCCCGCGCAGGCGCAAACCGCTGGAACTTTCCACGTGCGCCAGTTCGGTTCGTGGCGAATATCCGTCGCCGACGATGGCGATGCGGTGGCATCCGCATTCGATGAGATGCTGCACTGCCGCCCGCGCGCCGTCCTCGTTCGGGAAATTCACTGTATCGAACGTGGGCGTTTCCTCGCAGGCGTCAATCAGAACCAGCGGTCGGCCGTGGTTGATCGCGGAAAGCGGCACACCGGCATTCAGGCCCGAAGCGTGGATAATCTCGCCGTCGAACAACTGCCCGGAGAACGGGTTGTTGGCCAGCGCGTGTTTGGCGGCATCCGGAGAGTACCGGGTTTGCTCCACGAACGGCGTCAGCCCGCGCTCGGTGGTTTCGGTGACGAGCGATTCGACGAGTTTGGAGTAGAACGGCGAATCGAATTCGTTGACGATGATGTGGATGATGTTGCTGCGGCCGGACTTCAGCATGCTGGCCGTCAGATTGATGCGGTAATCAAGCTTTTCGGCCACCGCCAGCACCTTAGCGCGAGTGGAATCCTTAACACCCGGCTTGCCGTGCAGCGCATTCGAGGCGGTCATGGGGGAGACCCCGGCGGCCTTCGCTACGTCGCGCAATGTTGGTTTGCCGCTCGGCATAACGTCACCTCATGTTTCGCCTGTGATGGGCATTGGATCATGCCCGTAATGCTTCCAATGGTTGTAACGGTATTCACAACATCGTGTTTTGGCAAATGGTGGCTGTGTGCCGGAATCGCTGAAAATGCTGCGCTTGGGCGATGACGCGCCGAGCGTAACATGCGCTTGCTTGATATCGTTCCGGTGGAAGAATATGTAACGGTACATACGTCGGTGTGCCAAGAGGCCATGAAGTTCATCGTACGTTGGGATGGGACTCTCCGGGGGAGTGGCGTCACTCTTCATCTATCCGTACGTGCGCGATGCCGATTGGTTTGCGGCTGGCGTACCGCCGTATGGCAACTTATGCGAATATCAACGAAAGCAGGATACGATGACGGATCTTCCGCAGAGCCTTCCTCAGGCATGGCGTCCGCCGATGGGCTGGAACAGCTGGGATTCCTATGGCACGACCCTCACCGAAGACGAGCTGCTGGCCAACGCGCGGTTCATGGCTGAACACCTGAAAAGCGCCGGCTGGGATACGCTGGTCATCGACATCGACTGGTACGACCCGACCGCCCGCGCACATGGTTACAACGACAACGCGCCGCTGATTCTCGACGAATACGGCCGTCAGCTGCCTGACCCGGTGCGTTTCCCGAGTGCTGCCGGCGGCAAGGGATTCGGCCCGCTCGCCGCCGCCGTCCACGAACTGGGCTTGAAGCTTGGCGTGCACATGATGCGCGGCATCCCGCGTATCGCTGTGGACAAGAACCTGCCCGTATACGGCACCAACTACACCGCCAAGGACGTGGCCGACCTCGACCACGTGTGCAAGTGGAATCCTGACAACTATGGCCTGAACCAATCCCACCCGGGCGCGCAGGCCTGGTATGACGCGCAGCTCGATCTGTTCGCCTCCTGGGGCCTCGACTTCCTCAAGGTCGACGACATGCAGACCCCGTTCCACTCCGACGAAATCGCCGCCTATCATCGCGCCATCGCCAAAGCCGAAGCCAAATACGGCCGTTCGATTGACCTGTCTCTCTCGCCCGGCGGCTGGGTGGCGACGAGCTACGTCGACTTCCTGCGCGAGAACGCCCAAATGTGGCGTATTTCCGACGATCTGTGGGACCGTTGGGAAGACATCTACCAGCAGTTCGCCCGCCTGGCCCGCTGGGCGCCGTTCCAGACCACCGGCCACTGGGCCGACGCCGACATGGTGCCGTTCGGGCACATAGGCCTGCGCGCCGAACGCGGCGACGACCGCCAATCCCGCCTTACGCTGGACGAGCAGAAGACACTGCTGGCCCTATGGTGCATGGGGCGTAGCCCGCTTATGGTCGGCGGCGATCTGCCCACCAGCAACAGCGACGCCATCGCGCTGCTGCAGAATCCCGCGTTGCGTGAGGTGCTTGCCGGCTCCACCAATAACCGCGAGACCGTGCGCGAACGGATTTTTGGCAAATGGTGGGATGAGAGCACCTACCGTGGCGAGTTCATCGTCTGGTCCGCCGACGCAGCCGATTGGGCCGATGGCACACGTTCCGCGCATCACGGCGGCCATTACGCCGCGCTGTTCTGGACCGGCAGCGACACATACGAGATCGGCCGCAACATCCAGCTCCAATCCATCGTGGGGCTTGACGCCCGCAATGACGATTGGACACTCGCCGATCTGTATGCCGACGCGCCGGGCGAGCCCGCCGACGTGCGTCTTGAAGGCGTGGGTGCCGACCGCGTCATCACCGGCACGATTCCGCCGCACGGCGTGCTCTGGGTGGCCCTGGACCGACGCTGAAACCGAACCTGCCTCCGCCAACCAACCTCCTGAACCGACCGCCCGAATCGTATGGAGAAACCTGCCATGAATGCGAACATCGCAAACGAACAATCCCCGGTAGCTGTTCCGCCCGCAAGTTGGTTCCTACGTGCGTTCGCTGGCGTTCTGACCTGTAGGTGGACTGTCTCTGTCTTCGCCTTGCTTGCGTTTTGTACGTTTTATCTGTTTCGTGAGTTTCGTGCGTTCTGCGGATTTCACGCGTTTCGCGCAGTGCCGTACGCTGATCACAATTCAGCGTGCGGCACTTTTGCATATCTCACGTGTTGCGGGAGATGCCGGTTCCGTCGCACAATACGTAAAACGTGAATGAGCCACTCACTATGCTGGGTTGTTTGAGCGTGATATGACATGCGCCACTTTCCCGGGAATGCGTTGCGAATTGGACCTGTTCGGAGGTGTGCAGCGACGCATTCCGGGGAATGTTGCGCTTAGAGAGCCGCGTATCATTGCTAATGCGGGGAACACGCAGAGTTGCGGGCCGTTGCGATTAGACGCAGGCCGTCTAGACTAGTACGCGTTTGCGAAAGTCGAACGTGCTTCGACCGATGAAGGAGAGCTTCGGTCATGCGGCCAATGACAGGCGCAGTGCGAAGCACGGCTGATCGTGAATCGCGGCGGCAGCGATTGCCGCGTGCGGCGCAGGAGCATGCCGCACCATACCACAAGCAAACAATCCCCAAGAAACGGTGATCTCCTCACATGTACGTCGATCCGGGAATCAATACCAGCGCAAGCAATCTCAAATGGGTGCTGCCATACTGCAAACCAGACCTGCCCCGCGTGGTAGGCGCGCTTCTACTGTTCATCGCAAATAACACGATGGCCCTGACCATTCCGATTCTGTCCGGTATCATCGTGGACCGCGTCATCGTCGGCGGACATGCCGACGAACTGCCACGTCTGTGTGGACTGATGATCCTCATGACCATCATCCGCGTGGGCGCGCGATACGGCTACCAGATGTGGATGGAGCGTTTCGGCCAGAACTCGGTCTACCGCCTCGTCTCCGACGAATACGAGAAGCTGCACGAGCTCGACTTCACGTATTTCAACCACACACGCACCGGCGACATCATGAGCCGCCTGACCTCCGACACCGACGCGATCCGCCACTGCCTGAGTTGGGTGAGCTATCAGATTGCCGACTGCGTGGTCATGTTCGTGGGCGCCCTGTGCGTGATGTTCGCCATCGATTGGCGACTCGCGCTCGTCCTGGCCTGCGTCACGCCGTTCATTTTTGTGCTCACGCGCGGCCTGTCCACGCACGCCCACCCGCTGTTCTTCGCCATCCGCAACTCGCTGGCCTCCCTCAACTCCATGGTTGAAGAGAACATCGAGGGCAACCGTGTGGTCAAGGCATTCGTGCGCGAACCGTACGAGACCGAAAAGTTCGACGAGCACAACGACGATTACATGCAGTGCAACATGGTCCTGGCCTACAACTCGCGCAAGTACATGCCGTGGCTGGACGGCCTCGGCTTCTCGCTGCAGCTCATCACCCTCGGCCTCGGCGGCTTTCTGGTCATCAAGGGCTACATGACCCTCGGCAATCTGGTGAGTTTCAACTCCTTCCTGTGGATGATCGACGGCCCGGTGCGCCAGTCCGGCTGGCTGATCAACGACTGGCAGCGATTCAACGCCAGCTGCATCAAAATCCGCAAGCTGCTCACTGAACAGCCGCGCATCGTGGAGAAGCCCGACGCGGTCGAAGCCGTCAAGCAGGCGGTCACGATCGTCGAGCAAGTCAAGCACGATGATGAGGCTACCGGGGCTACCGGAGCGCCCGTGGCTTCCGGAACATCCGGTGCCCAGCAGTCCACCGAACGCAAGTTCTGCCCGCTGCACATCAAGGGCGACATCCGCTTCGACCACGTCAGCTTCGCCTTCCCGGACGACCCGGAGACCCCGATCCTCAAGGACCTCGACTTCACCGTGCCCGCCGGCTCCAAGCTCGGCATCCTCGGCGAAACCGGCGCGGGCAAGTCCACGCTCGTCAGCCTCATCTCCCGCTTCTACGACCCGACCGTTGGCCATGTGCTCATCGACGGCATCGACGCACGCGACTGGCCGCTGGCCACCTTGCGCTCGCAGGTGTGCATCGTGGCGCAGGATACCTTCCTGTTCTCCGACACCATCGGCGGCAACATCGGTTTTGGTGCCAGCGGTGATAGCGACGACCGATATATCCAGAAAATGGCCCAGATCGCCGGCGCGGACAATTTCATCAGGTCGATGCCGCAGGGTTATGACACCGTCGTGGGCGAACGCGGCGTGGGCCTGTCCGGCGGACAGAAGCAGCGCCTGTCGCTGGCCCGCGCGCTCGCGGACAATCCGTCGATCCTGATTATGGACGATACGACCTCGGCCGTCGATATGGAGACCGAGGCGGAGATCCAGAAGCACCTCAAGGAGATGGACGGCGGCAAGACCATCGTCGCCATCGCCCACCGCATCTCGTCGGTCAAGGATTCCGACCTGATTCTGGTGCTCGAGCACGGACGTATCGTCGAACGCGGCACCCACGCCGAACTCGTGGCCGCACACGGCCGCTACTGGGACATCTACCACAAGCAGCTCGGACTCCAGTCCGGCGCCGCACAGGGGTTTTAGAAGAGGACTTATGGCACAACGCAATACATTCCGCGAGGATGAGGAGCTGGAGGAGTCCATCAACCTCCACGACATCGCTCGCGTCGGCAAATATCTCAAACCGTATATGGCACAGGTGGCGCGCATTCTCGTCGTCGTCATCTCGATGAGCTGCATCGTCGTCGCCGTGCCGTACCTGACCAAGATCATGATCGACGAGGCGATCCCGAACAAGGACCTCGGCAAGCTCGGCATCCTCGCCGTGATCCTCGCCGCGCTGATCGTGCTGTACGAGTTCGGGCTGCGCTACCGCACGGTGGCGATCACGCGCGTCGGCCAGCTCATGCTCAAGGACATGCGCCGCGATATCTTCACGCATATCCAGACGCTGCCCTTCAGCTACTTCGATTCGCGCCCGCACGGCAAGATCCTGATCCGCGTGGTCAACTATGTGAACACGCTTTCGGACACGCTGAGCTCCGGTCTGATCAACGTGATCTCCGACGTGTTCACCTTCGTGATCACGCTGATCGTGATGTTCGTGATCGACTGGCAGCTGGCCCTGTGGAGCCTGATCCTGTTCCCGGTGCTCATCATCTGGGTGCGCGTGCTGCAGATCTTCCAGCGGCGCGCCTTCCAGAAGCTCTCCAACAAGCAGAGCAACCTGAACGCCTACATCCACGAGTCGATCGCCGGCGTGAAGACCACGCAGACCTTCGCACAGGAGCAGGCCCAGTTCAGGACCTTCCAGGAACAGCAGGGCGAGGTGCGTTCCGCGTGGATGCACGCCGTGCACATCCAGTTCCTCATGTGGCCGGGCGTGCAGACCATCTCCGTGATGACCATCTCGTTCATCTACTTCGTCGGCGTGATGGGCTTCGGAGGCGTGAACGTGACCACCGGCGTGCTCATCGCGTTCGTCGGCTACGCGAACAACTTCTGGAATCCGGTGATCAACATCGGCAACTTCTACAACCAGCTCATCACCTGCTCGGCGTACCTCGAGCGCATCTTCGAGACGCTCGACGTCACGCCGGAGATCCGCAACAAGCCCGACGCGGCGGACCTGCCGCAGATCCGCGGGCGCGTCGACTTCAACGACGTGGTGTTCCGCTACGAGAAGGACGGCCGCAACATCCTCAACCTCGTGGACTTCCACGTCGAACCGGGGCGCACAATCGCGCTGGTCGGCCCGACGGGCGCCGGCAAGACGACGATCATCAACCTGCTGTCGCGCTTCTACGACGTGTCCGAGGGCTCGGTGACGATCGACGGCTACGACGTGCGCGACGTGACGCTCGCATCGCTGCGCCGGCAGATGGGCGTGATGCTGCAGGACACCTTCATCTTCTCCGGCAACGTGCGCGAGAACATCCGCTACGGCAAGCTCGACGCCACCGACGAGGAAATCGAGGCGGCGGCGAAGGCCGTGCACGCGCACGAGTTCATCATGGAACTGCCCGACGGGTACGACACGGTGGTGGAGGAGCGCGGATCGACCCTGTCGGCCGGCCAGCGCCAGCTCATCGCCTTCGCGCGCGTGCTGCTCGCCGACCCGCGTATCCTGATCCTGGACGAGGCGACGAGCAACATCGACACGCGCACCGAGGAGGCGCTGCAGGCCGGCCTGCAGCATCTGCTCAAGGGGCGCACGAGCTTCATCATCGCGCACCGCCTGTCGACGATCGAGAACGCGGACGAGATCTTCTACATCGATCACGGCCAGATCGTCGAGCACGGCTCGCACGCGCAGCTGCTCGCCGCCAAGGGCGCGTACTACCGCCTCTACGAGTCCCAGTACGCGATGATTCGCGTGGCCAGCGGAGCGCCGGAAGAGTGACGAGATGTTGCGCACAAGGATGCGTTTAGCGGCGTTTCACGTAGCGGGTGCTGCGGCCAGCACCGATTTTGATGATCGTACCGGAGTCCAACAGTGATTTCAGCGTGCGCTCAATGGTGGTGGTGCTGGTATCGGGCATGCGAGCGAGAATATCGGCCTTGGAGAGTGGAACTAGGGATTGATCAAGCAGTGCTTCAATCCGCGTTCCCTTGGTGGCTACTCGCGGTGCTCCCTGCGCTCTGCCGCCTGCCGTGAGATTGATGCGTTCGTCGAATTCCTTGCACGCGGACAGTATGATGCCAAGCAGGTAGTTCGTGAATGGCGCATAATCATTGGCGTTGTCGTCCCAGCCTTGGGTGCTTGCGGCCAGCGCCTCATAATAAGTGCTTTTACTTTGCTCGATAAGGTGTTCGATACTGATGTATTTGCCGACCATATAGCCATTGCGGCACAGCATCAGGAGCGTGAGTAGCCGACTCATACGGCCATTGCCGTCATTGAACGGATGTATGCAGGTGAAATCGAGAATGAACATGGCGATGGCAAGCAATGGATCGGTATGTCCATCTCGGATTGCTTGCGTGTAGGCGGAACACGCGCGTTCGATCAGTTCCGGTGTGACAAGTGCGGACGGTGGGGCGAATCGCACGGTGCTGGTCCCGTGTGCATCTCGTTCGATGATGACGTTGTCACTGTCCTTGAAATGCCCCGCAAAGGTCAGTGGTGTGTGTCGGAAGAGGTCGCGGTGCAGTTGAAGAATGACGTTCGGGGTAATCGGAATATAGTCGTGGCTTTCGTGAATAACCGATAGCGCGTCACGGTAACCGGCAATTTCTTCTTCATTGCGATTGCGCGGTGTGACTTTCTCCGAGACGAGATCGTTGAGCCTGCTATCGCTGGTAGAAATACCTTCGATGCGGTTTGAGGCATCTGTGCTTTGGATGCGCGCGACGGCAACCAGCGTCCCCAATATATCCGGTCTGATTGTTGTCTGTATGCTTTGACGCCCTTTTGCCTCGTGAATAGCGGCAAGCAAACTCGTGGTGTGCGGGGTGAGCAACGTCTTACCTGATTCGATGTAGTCGAATGATCTCATACTGCCTCATTTTCTGCATCATACGAACTTTTCTGCATCATATTTTATCAAAATGAGGTAGAAAATGGGCTGATGAGGCAGAAAAGGCGGCAGGATGGCGGCCGTCTCGCTTGCCGGTTGCGTTACTTTCCCGGGAATGTTGCGCTCGTGGCAAGAAACGGCAAGTTCAGGCGGACGCGACGATACCCGTCGTGTAGTCGAACGTCTTACCGGACTGCCTTACGAGCGTTGCTGGCGGTAGCCTACACTGAGAAACCATGAGCAAGCACCACCATCGCGACCGTAGCTGGGCCCCGGCACCTGAAGCATTGCCGGACGACGCCCAGACCATCGACAACCACACTCACGTGGCCTCCGTAATCCCTTTCGCGCGCGCTATGAGCCATGAGGCGCAGGAGAAGGGACAGCCCGAAGTCCCGGTGTACGACGTCGATCAATTGCTGGCGCAGGCGCAATCTGTCGGTATTGGGGGTATTATCGACTGCGGTTGCGAGCTGCCGCACCTGATGACCGCCATCCAGATGGCCCTCGATCATCCAGGTAATGTGCACGCGGCGCTCGCAATACACCCCAATGAGTCCGTGCTCCACGGGCATC
>OGZR01000911.1_pt1 | contig 10327 bp, 2 predicted proteins | sample 1576851 | NCBI WGS metagenome assembly OGZR01 (sample SAMEA3541492, study PRJEB24748) | human gut metagenome | biome: human gut; feature: human-associated habitat; material: faeces | place: China | collected 2012
CACGCGCACGCGGCGTTCGCGGCGCAGCTCGTAGGTCGCGCGCTCGATGTAGGTGCCGGAAGGCGTTCTGCCGGGAATATCGATAGACCCCGTCTCTTCCTGATAGCAGCCCATGACCGCCGTGGTCATAGCAAAGAGAAGGACGGACATGCAGATGATCGGACGAATGATTCTTGTGATTCTTTTCATAATGCTGTCTCCTTGCCGCGCTGGAGCAGCGGCATGGCTCAAAGTGTTGTGTGTTCGGACAAAATGTTTCCTGTAGCAAAAAAGGAACAGCGCAGCTTCGGGGCGAGATGCCCGTCCGCTGCGCTGTCCGATGTTCGCTTATAGGTTCATGTCAGCCGCTTACTTCTTGCAGCGCCAGAGGAAGGTCACGATCTGACCGCGGGTGCAGTCGTTGTCGGCGCCGAACAGTCTGCCGCCGATGCCGGTGGTGATGCCCTTCTTTGCTGCCCATGCCACTGCGTCTGCATAGAAGGCTGTGGCGGAAACATCGCTGAACTCGGCGCTACCGCTGACTGCGGGGCTGCCGGAGGCACGATAGAGGAAGGTCACCGCCTGCGCACGGGTGCAGGTAGCGTTGGGGCTGAACTTACTCTCGCCTGTGCCGCTGGTAATGCCGTTTTCGACAGCCCAGGCAACAGCCTTGGCATAGAAAGCGTCAGCGGGAACATCCGTGAAGCTGCTTATGCTCTTGGGGGCGGGAGAACCGGCCGCACGCCACAGGAAGGTGACGATCTGCGCGCGGGTGCAGGGATCGTTGGGAGCGAACATATTACTGCTCACGCCGTTGGTGATGCCCTTCTCCACTGCCCAATCAATCGCCTCCTCATAGTAGCTGCCCTCCGCTACATCCACAAACACGCCGGTCTGGGGGTTGCCGTTGGCTTTCATAAAGATGACCTCGATGGTATGGGTTCTGCGGACATTCTCAAAGGTGTAGGACTTCACCGCGCCGATGCTCTTGCCGTCGATCTTGACGTTGGAGACGGCATAGCCCTTATCTGGGGTGATGGTAAAGGTCTGATCCCTACCCTCACGGACGCTGACGCTGCCGGAGGGAGAGATGGAACCGCCAGTACCGGCAGTTGCCTTGATGGTGTAGTAGCTGTAGCCGCTGCTTCCACCGCCATTGTAGCGCCACTGAGCCGTGACGGTCAGGTTTTCGGCGGGCATGGTGGTGGGGATGGCCGGGGTCCAGCCCGCAAACGTGTAGCCAGTCTTGGTGGGATCGGCGGGGGCGGTGATGGCAGTGCCGTAGTCCTGAGTGATGGGCGCGATGGCGCTGCCGCCGTTGGTGTCGAAGGTCAGCGTGTAGCTGGTCGCTTCGCCGCCTGTGCCGCTATTGCGCAGAATCGTCAGCGTGTAGGTTTTAGTGCCGATCTCCACGACAATGTCGGTTGTGCCGCTGTTGGGGATGGCAACGGTTGCGCTGCCGCCGGTGGACAGAGCCTGTCCGTTGATGCTCACGGGCTCTCCGTTTCCAGACACCGCTGTGACTAGCGTAGATGTTGCTCCGCTATCATTTTGCAGCGTATAGGTATAGTTCGTTCCGTTGGCGGTAAAATCGCCGAGCCCCACTGCCAGACCTTCAAAGGTCAGAAGGTCATTACCGGGCACTGCGGCTCGCACCACTACGCGGGTGCCAAGCCGGGAGAAGGTGACGTTTTCCGCCTGGAAGGTTTCCCCGGAGATGGCACCGCCAATACTGGTCTTTTTCGTTTCCAGAACGGTCCCGGCAGCATCCAGCAGCGTGGCCACCAGCTCTGCGCTAGTCTGAGACTGCAGGGAGTTGTTGCGCAGGGTAATGGCGGCGGTGCTGTGACCGTTGCCGTCGTTCCCCTGTGTCACATCCATCGTCAGCTGCTCTCCGGTGCGGGCCAGTGCGCCGGTCATATGGACGCTGGCCTCGCTGTCACTGCCGTCATACTCCGGGAGGCGCTGATTGCTTCCCGTTCCACCGATCTGGCCTTCCGCCCACGCCTCGGCGTACAGATAGGTACCCACATTGGGGATCTCGGTTTTGCCAATGGATGTCATATACCTGCCCAGATCATAGGTCAGGTCCAGTGTAAAGGTTCCCTGATCGATGCGGGCGAGGGCGCTGTCTCCGGAAACGGTGATTTCATTATCGCGAACCGATACGCCGTTTGTGGCGCAGGCTACCTCTGCAGGCTTGGTATGCAGATCATCCGCATAGAACGCAAGCTTCACCTCGCGGTTCTTTCCGCCGGCCAGCGTGGCGGCAGAGGAATTATAGAGGGTCATGCGCACCGTGCGCTTGCCGGCGCTCTCCGCAATCACTTCCATTTGCGAGATGCCAATGTCGGGATAATCCAGATACACTGTGCCGTTTTCGTTGATGCCGCCGGCGGCGGTGATGGTATAGCTCGGGTCGGTCACGCGGTCTCTCACATGGTGCCAGACGGTAAGGGTGGTGCTTTCATTGGGCAGCAGTTTTTCCGTAAGGGTGGCGGTTTCCCCGCTGCCAAGCTTGACCGTTAGGTTTGTCACATCGTTCAGCCCGGTGTTGCGGATGGTAAAGCGAATGGGTGTCAGGCTGTTCAGCGCCAGCGTTGCATAATCCACACCGATCTGTTCCACTGCCACCGCATCGGTGATAAAATTAGAGGCAGCGGTATAGAGGATCGTTTCCTCACCCGGAACGGTCACGCCGCCGATTACCTCCGGTTTTTCATCGTCATACCGGGTGGCCTGAATGGCAGCCTGCACCTGATTGCTGCCGCTGACATAGGCATCAAAGTGGTCAGCCAGCGTGCGATCCGGCAGCTCTGCCAGTTCCAATGGTGCGGAAAGCGTGTAGGTATTTGCGGCATAGCGCAGCTTGGCCGCCTTCAAAATGCCGTGATCTACCGCGCCGTTGGCGTCATTGACAGTCTCATTCCAGACGATGGTAAGATCATTGAGGCTGCGATGATCCCCACTGAGGGAAGCGAAGCGGAAGTCTCCGCCCACGACGGCGTTGCCGCTGCTGGTCAGGGCAGACAGAGAGCCGGGGAAGCTGTTGGACATGGTGCCTCCGCCGTCCACAGCCAACAGCTGGATATCGCTGCTGCCGTCTCGGACACTATGCCAACCGATGACAAATCGGTCGTCCCCGCCGCCGAAGTTGGCTGCAACGACCTGGGGGTTTTCGTCAAGATTGCTGTCACGGGTTGCCAGCATGGCTGTACCGGGAGTTCCGTTAGCAGCCACGGTACAATAGGCGATCTCGTAGGCGGAGGTATCTCCGGTTTCGCTGCGGTCCAGCGAGTAAACCGCCATAGCGGTTCCGTCGGGCAGCATGGCCGCCTGCAACGCCTTCACGCTGCCAGTAGCACCGTTATAAAGCATTTTGGCCTCGCTCCAGGTGCCGCTGTCATAGCAACGGTACATGATACAATCTCTGGTCGTGAAGTTCAGCAGGTTGTTGCTGCCCTGCGTACCGGGATCGGGGGTGTAGACGCTGCGCCAGAACACGATGGCCTTGCCATCGCCGCCCACTGCCGTGGCTGGGGCCAGATCCGGCGTGCCGTCGTTGGTTAGACGGGTGGAAGTCCAGGTTGTGCCGTTATAGACGGACGCTACGATCTCCGTGCTGTTCATCAGCAGGTTTTGCTCTTCCAATGTCACGGGATCACCGGCATTTTTACCCGGCAGGTCGGTGCCCATGCGAACCCAAGCCGCCGCCGCGAAGCTGTCAGTGCCGGACAGAGAAACGCTCGTGTCGCCGTAGCCGGGGAACCCTGTGGGATCGGCAATTTGGCTGGAGACAGAATAGGCGCCGCCATTAAGGGTGGAGAAATGTGCCCGGCTGGCGTAAATATTGCCGATGTTGCCGTCGTTGATGTAGGCCAATACCTTCCCGTCATCGCTGAGCTGCGGATAGGATGTGGGGTTGGCATTGGACTGGATGTTTTGCAGCCCATTGGTGGAGTTCAGAGAGAACAGCATCATCCGCTGCTGGGGCTGGCCCCAGGTACGGGCATATTGCTCCAGATAGTCCCGGCTTTGGAGCGTCGCACTGGCAGAAGCCACCTGCATTCCGCTCTGGGCCGCCGCCATCCGCAGCGAGGCAAGGCTCAGCCCACTGGTGGCGCTATTCCAGTAGTCGTCGATTGTTTTCCAGTTATTAAAAGTCTTGGTGGCTCCAAAGGTTCCGGAGGCGATCACCGCCTCGTAGGAGATAAACAGGAAGGCGGCCACAAATTTGATTCCCACTTCGCTTTGGATCCCCAGGGCCTGACCGTTGATCTGGCGCTTTGTCTCGTCGGCAAGATAGGTGCGGGAAAGGAACTTATTCTGACTGTCCACATCCAAATTGCCGAATAGGCCGATCTTCAGCGCCACGACCGAATAGTCAAAGCCAATGCCGCCAAACGCGTGGACATAGGCGTTGATACGCAGCGTGGTCAAAAAGTCATTCACTGCCGTGGCCGTGGGATCGCTCCAGGCAAGCTCTGTGCCCTGTCCCTGCTGGCCGTAGCGCACTGCGGTACGGAAATCCAGCTGAATGGCACCGCCCAGCTCAAAGGTTGCTGTCAACGGCACGGGGCCAGCCATGGCGTTCACGCTGAAGGTGAAGCCCACGCCAACGCCGGCGGTAAAGCCGCCGCCTACGGTGAAAACCTCCCACTCCTTTTTTTCGGCGTTATAGCGGATCTCCGCTTCGTAAAAGCCCTCCAACTGCAAGTTGAGATCCGTGCTGGTGACATTGTCGGCCAAGGAGTTGGTTTTGTAGTCCCCCTTGGGATCATAGGTTCCCTGGGCCATCTGGCTCAGGTCCCCGGTACTGGGCACGCCCACCTCCAGGTTCTGCGTCAGCACATTCGCACCCAACGCCACGCCGTCCTCGGAATAGTCTATGTCCTCCATCTCCAGCGTGTTGTACCCGGCCCAAATCATGGCACGGAACACGGAGGGATCTTCGCTGGGGGTGATGATCATTTTGAACACGGAAGTGTTCACCGGACCGCTCAGATCATCCAGCCGTCCGGTCAGCACCTTGAGAATCTCACTACCGCCCACTCCGCCAAAGTCGACTTGATTCACTCCACTGGAGGATCCCATCGTCGCCAGAATACCGGTGACGCGGTCATCCTCTGTCACCTTGGGCACTCGGGTCAGATCAACGACCCGGAAGGGCAATATTTTCTCCTGCAGCAGGCTGCCGTTCAGGCTCAGCTGCGTTTTCATACCCACATCCTTGCCGTCGGCGATCCATCCAGAGGTGGTCATGGTGGCCTCGGTGAGGGTCAGATCGTTTTCCGCTACAGGGATGGATGAGAAGGGATACTGCTTGGTACTGCTGCTCTGGGCGGCAGGAAGAACGCCGTATTCGTCCGCCAGCTTGAGACTGTAATTCTTCGCGTCGGCAATCTTCTCGCCCCAAAGGAACATGGTGGTGTGCAGGGTTGCTGTTTTAAAGCTGCTGTTAGGGCCAATCTTCCCGGTCGAGCTGCGGACATCCACTTTCTGACCGTTGGCAAGACCGTAATCAACGCTTTGCGCCACAATGAAGGGCTTGTTTTCCTCCCCCGCCGGCACGCGCTCCAGAGAGACAACGCCCTCTGCGGTGCGCATTACATCGTCCACGCCCAGCTTGCCGTTGACAGTCAGCAGCAGTGGATAGTACTTGTCGCCGTCAATTGCGCTGATCTCCAGAATGTACTCCAGCTGATCCAGAGCGGAAAGCGCCGTGGTGCTGCTCTCGCCCTTTTCGGCCGACCAGAACTGGGTGGAATCCAGATGGACGGTTATATTTCCTGCCGCATCCGTGGTATAGGTGTCGCCGGTGATGCCGCTGACAAGTGCTCCTGCCCTGGAGCCCAGCAGAGCTGTCTCACAGTAGCCTCCGTTTTTATAAACGCCGCCGCGAACGGTCACCGTCTTGTTCGCCAGCGGATCGCCGCCCGGCGTGATGAGCGTCACAGATGCCCAGGCGACTCGCCGAAGGCTGAAGGTATTCAAGGGATAAAGCTGCAGTTTTGTGGCATCCCGCTCGCCGGAACGCAGATTTTCTTTATAGATGGTGCCCAGATAAATATCCGCGCCGGAGCCGGATCGCAGAGACACCTCACTGGCGATCCCGTTGGGTTCGTAAAGCGCCAGCACGCCTTCACTGTTGGTCGTGACCGTTTTGGGCACACCTTTGCCGTCGGTGTATTGCAGCGTAGTTTCCGCCGCAGGCGTCAGCTGGAAGAGATAGAACTTATTTTGCAGCGTTTTCGCTGTCACCTGTACGGCGGCGCTCATGCCCGTGGCGGCATGGGTAGCCGTGACGGTTGCGGTGCCGTTGGCCAAGCCGGACAGCGCCATTTTGGTTTCGGGAAGGTAGGAATCGAAGGAGAAGTTTCTGATGTCCTCATACAGTCCGCCCTGCTTGTAGTTGACGGAAATGGCATTGTTGTTGCTGGAGAGCCACCGGATGCCGTCTTTAAAGGAGTTCCATCCGTACTCGTCATAGTTGATGCCTATGTACTCGATCAGTCCCAACTCCTGGCGCAGCTGCAAAATTTTAGCTGTATCGGTGGGCAGGGTGCCGCTGACCTTGGAGGTGTTGTCCATGGTCAGCGCAGAAATCGTGTCTCCTTTGTCGTCCTGCACCTTCAGTGCGTCGGCATCGTAGACATACAGGGGGAAGGAGTCGGTGCTGGGAGATTCCTCACCAGGGTTCTCCACGCTCAAAACCACCTGATAGGTGTCCTTTAGATTGCCGGCTTTCACACTCTGTAATGGCAGGGAGTAGCTTCCGGAGGTACCGGATAGGCGCTCACTGGCCACCTCATGGGTGCTGTTGTCCTCTGTGACCCGGGTAATGGTCAGCGTGGGCTGTTGAGAGGCGCCGGTAGTGGCGTTTTCCACCGACCAGTCGATATTGACGGTGCCGTCGGTATCCTTGTGGTAAATGCTCTGGGGCGGTGTCAGCTTGGCCGTGGCAGGTGGTGCCTGCACGATGATCCAGGCAAGTGCCGACAGGCGGACGTCCTCACCCCCGGCGTTGGGGTGCGGCATGGAGACCAATACCGTGTAGGCAGGGATATTGCCGTTGGAGAGCTTGGAGAGCACATTCTCCTCGATCCGCACGCTGTTTTTATCTTTGCCGGCGGTATAAGTCGCAACGGGCTTGAGGCCGCTCAGCGCCGCCTCATTCTCGTAGTTGCCCTCATACAGGTCGATCCTGTAATTGAACTCTTTGTTCGGCGCCATCAGCGCGGCGTTGGAGCTCCACAGCACGGTGGCGGGCTGATTTTTCCGCGTCACGATGGACGCGCTGCCGGGGATCACCAGTGCCAGGGAATCGCCTGCCGTCACGGTATAGGGCTGTGACTGGCCCGTCACATCATCGGCAGGGTCCTCAGTCCCGTTGTCCGCCGTAAAGGTAAAGGTGACGGTTCCCACCTTGGTTCCTGTGGTGGCAACAAGGCCGGTATTCTCGTCGATGGTGGCAATGTCCAGGTCATTGCTGCTCCATTTACCGGTGGTGTAGCTGGCCTGCTCACCGTTTTTCCCCAAAACCTTGGCCTGAAGCGTGGGGCGGGCGGAATCGGCGAGGGAAATCGTATAGTCGGCGTCATTCGTTTCCGGGACTATGGTCACCGTGTGCGCGGAAACTTTCTTTTGCACCGTGAACTGCCGGGTCAGGGGAAGAACATTCACCCAGTTAGGAGAGTCTTTCGTGCCCTCGTTGGCCTGCAGCGTCACCGTATAGGTGCGGGTGTAAGCTGCGGGTGCGATTGCATAGTTGCTAATGGTGAAGGCTTCCTTCTCTGTGTCCAGATAGACCTGCAGATGGATTGTTTCATCCGTGGAGTTGTCCCTCAGTTCGAGACGGAAAGGGGCTTCCTTCGGCTCTGTGCCTTCCGGGATGTGATAATCGCTGTATACGGTCTTGTAGGCCTGCGCCATGTTGGCGTTCATCGTGAACGATGCATTGCCGTTGTCGTAGTCGGCGGTCAGTGCGGTGGGGGCGTTGCGCATCAAGACGCTCTCCAGCGCAACGCCGGTAATCGGCTCGCTTAGATAGTGTGTGGGATCCAGCGTATGATCAAAAACATCCTTCACGCCGGTCATACCATTGACGGTGACCGTGGTGGCATCTGTATCCTGCACTGGGTACCAGAGCATTGCCGTGACACCGTAGTTGTTCATGGAAAGATCAGCGGCGCTATACTCTTTGCCGTTGATGGTCACGCTGGCGTTTCTAAGATCCACGAACTCGCTAAAGGTAACTGTGATGGGCACGTGCTGTCCGCTGGCATAGGTTCCCGCCGGGGCCGTGACGCTTTGAATGGTGGGGGCGTCCGTGTCCAACAGCTCGGCGTGGACGCCGCTGTTCTTGGTGGTGGCCCAGGAATTTTGGATTTCGCCCTGTACACTTTTCATATACAGTCGGAAGGGCAGCCAGTACCGCTGATCCCCTCTGTTTTGCGTGGTAGACTGCAGGGAGATGTTGACTGTTTCGCCCTTGTTGATCGTACAGTTCAGCGCTTTTGTTCTGTTGTTGCTGAGCCCCAGAGTGCTTCCATTGAACTTGTACTCCGTCAGATAGAACGGGGCAAAGGGCTGGTTTTTATACCAGCCATACGGCGCATCGCCAGTATAGGCAGCTTTTTCGGTACTCCAGTTAAACTCGATGCTGGCGTCGATTTGGTATGGTTGATAAAATGGGTCGGAGCCGACGGGAAGCACCGAGTTGCGAGCGCTATCCAGAATTCTGATGGTATCGCTTAGCGCAACGAAGTCCGGATTGTTGGCACCGAGGGCTGTAGTGTATTCATCTGCCAGCAAAGGAATATACATATCCCCCTGTATTGTGTCTGTACTTTCGTATCTTTCCTCATAGTTCGGCGCGGTCATTGATGTTTGTATTGTGGGGACGCCAACCGTCTTTATTAGCTTGAGCTGACAGTGGTCGGCATAGCTGGCGCCGTCATAGAACACCAGATTTTCCGCATCGTAAAATTCAATCATCCCCAGCAGGTCGCCATAGGAATAAGAATTCTCGAGCCAGGCTGGGGTCCCTCCTTTGGTTTGAACCTTGACAGTGCTTTTCTGACCACCTAAACTGTAGCCCTCTACCGCATAGGTCAGCCTGTAGGACCCGTCGCTTTGCTCGACCCCACTCACCGCGCCTATCGAGACCTCCACATTGGTGATATAATCGCTGAGCTGGCCTTTTTGAATGCGGTAGGAAAAGCCGGCCGGTTTTCCTCTGTATACAGTAAAAGGCCCGGAGTTCCAGGTGTTGTTTGCGAGAATCCCCAGCGTTTGGCTCATCATGCTGCTCATATCCACCGTCTCAACGCCCTCAGGCTTTGTGGCAGAGGCGGAATACCGCAAGCTGATGCCCTGCAGCTCCAGTTGCTCCATCAGGCTATTGAGATTCTCCAGTGCTTCCCCGGTAAACTCCCTGCCGGAGAAATAGGTGTCCTTGATCCGCTGCAGCTCCTGTTCGATTTGGACCATGGTCTTCAAATCGCCCAGCGCCACCGGAGTCCCATCCACGTCGGCTATGCGGGTGAGATCCGTGGCGGGATTTTCCAGCAGCTCCATGACAGCCGCCAGTGTCAACACCCGGCCGTCCAGCGTGATGGTTTGATCCACCTTGAAATTGCCGTCTTCATCCAGCAGCCCCAAAGCGTTCAGCATGGAAAGCACCTGGTCGCTGCTGCCGCCAGTCAGGGCGGAGAGCTGCTCCAAAATCGACTGATTTTCCTTGGGTGTGTTGCCCAGCGAATCGCTCACCGCTGCAAACGCCGCTGTCGGCAGCATGGTCAGCACCATGCAGCAGACGAGCAGTATGCTAAGTATTCGTTTTTTCATTGGCTTTTCTCCTCCTGTTCGTAGCGGTCGGGCTTGCCTGTCCCGCCTTTTTTCTGGTTTTCTCTGTTTCTGAGCCGGAAGCACAGCGCGGTGAACGCTGCCGCCGCGGCAAAGGAGACAACGCCTACCAGCACATAACCGCCCGCGTCCTCCCGCAGCAGCATCGCGCCGAACACGCCCCATGCTTCCGGTTGCCCCGGCCCGACGACCGTGCCCGCCGCCTGCATCAGTGCCGCGAACAGCAGCATACACATAGCGCTCAGTCCATAGATGCCGCGCCGCTGCCTCCGGCGGGTGTTTTCCCGCACCCGCTGCTTGACGAGTGCGACCCGTCTTGCGGTATCGTACATTTCGTTTGAATCCCCTTTCCGGTTTGTCTGAAACTGTGGCCTAAAAACCCTTTCACTTATATAGGTACAAAAAATCGAAAAAACTCTCACCCAAAACGCAAAATTTTTCAAAAAAATTGAGAGCCGCCAAAAAGCAGCTCTCAAGGAGG
>OGZR01000925.1_pt1 | contig 10247 bp, 7 predicted proteins | sample 1576851 | NCBI WGS metagenome assembly OGZR01 (sample SAMEA3541492, study PRJEB24748) | human gut metagenome | biome: human gut; feature: human-associated habitat; material: faeces | place: China | collected 2012
TGAAAGTAGCTAAAAAAGCCCCGTCCCAAAAAGACTACCCGCGCCAAATGAGCTAGTTGAGGAGTTGGGCCATGGCGTTGACGAATTTTTGGACTTGGAGGGTGGGCTCGAGCGGGTAGTGCAAATAGACCGGCACCTCGCGACCGCATAGAAACGGTACGCCCACAAAGGCCGGGTGCACGCCCGACCACGCTCCGCAGGTGAGCACCGCATCGCCCTTTTCCTCCGCCTCGTTAAAGAGCGCAAAGTCGAAGCTATCCACGTCGATCACGTCCACGCCGCCATCGGCCAAAAGATCGATGCGCAGGCTGTCCATGGCGTCGTTGCCGTGGCGCAGTACGCGCAGACGCATACCCTCCAAGTCGGCAACCGTGATGCGCGTCTTGCGCGCCAGCGGGCTCGTGCGCGGCACATCAATATAAAACGGTACGTTGACGATAAGGAGCTTTTGGCAGGCGTCGCCCCAGCGCGGGGTCGAAAAACTCGACTGCACTACATCCACTTCGCGACCAAGACTGCGCATGACGGTCTCGCGCTCATCGTAGAGGTCACTCACCGGCACAATCTCAAAGCGCAGCGACGGCTCCAGCTCGTGCACACTCGGCCACATCGACAGCGTTTGGCGCCCCGGGCACATCATCGACACGCCCAGACGCACGGCGCCGCCATCGCCCGCTGCGCGTCGGGCACGACGCAGGGCATCCTCGGACTGGCGCATAATCGAGCGCGCGTCGTCCACCAGAAGCGCCCCCGCCGGCGTCACCTTGACGCCCGAATGCGAGCGCTCGAACAGCGTGATGCCAAACTCGGCCTCGAATCTTGACACCTGTTTGACGAGTGCCGGGGTCGACACGCGCAGTTTTGCCGCGGCGCGCGAGAAGCTTCCCAGCTCAGCGGCGGCCGCTATGGCCTCGAGTCGTCGATCGTACACGTCAATCTCCCGTTTTCGCAAGCGCGGGCCCACAGCACCGCAGGGGGTCGTTTTCGCAGGTCACGAGCTCAATTGAGAACAAACCTCAATGCACAGTGTAAACCTACGGTTAACGCCATTCTAACAAATATGCAATTCACCTGCGCAAATGCAAAGCATACGATAACCAGCGAAAACCACGTGGGTCGGTTAATAGGAGCGACCCACCGGGAGGCACAAGAAGGGAAGTTCCTGTGAGCAATTGGCTTAAGCTCGAGGGCGATGTCTGCGCCGTGACCGGCGCGCTCGGCGGCATGGGCGTCGAGATCTGCCGCGAGTTCGCCCGCAACGGCGCCAACGTCGTCCTGCTCGACCTGGACGAGGAGAAGGTCAAGGCCGCTGCCGCCGACCTCGCCGCCGAGTTTGGCATCCACGCCGAGGGCTACAAGATGAACGCCACCGACGAGGCCGAGGTCCAGGCCGCTGTCGATGCCACCATCGCCGACTTCGGCCGCGTCGACGTCCTCGTCAACACCGCCGGCATCCTGCGCTTCGCAGCCATGGAGGACCTGCCGCTCTCCGACTGGAACGAGGTCATCAACGTCAACCTCACCGGCTACTTCATCACTTCGCAGCGCTTTGGTCGCGAGATGATCAAGGCCGGCCAGGGTCGTCTGGTGCACATCTCGACCGTCGCCAGCCACTCCCCCGAGACGTTCTCGGGCGTGTACAGCTCCACCAAGGCGGGCGTCAACATGATGTCCAAGATGCTGGCCGCCGAGTGGGGCCCCTACGGCGTGCGCTCCAACTGCGTCGAGCCCTGCTTTGTCAAGACCCCCATGTCGGCGAGCTTTTACGCTGACCTCGAGGTCGAGAAGAGCCGCAGCCGTCTCATCGCCACGCGCCGCATCGGCGAGGTCAGCGATATCGCCAACGCCGTCATGTTCCTGGCGTCCAAGCGCTCGGACTTTACCACCGGCGACGCCATCAAGGTCGATGGCGGCTTCTCCAATATGATGGGCGACCTCACCGCCAAGCCCGGCGGCCGCCGAGCCTTTGCCGACAACTACCTCAAGAACAAGGGTGTCGAGCTTTGGTCTGACGAGTCCGGCGTCGCCAAGCCGACCGACCAGTAAACCAACCCGACAGGGAGGCTCCGCGGACACGACCGTTCCTCCCCCGTATCGATTAGAAAGAGTCCAATGGCTTCCACCAACTCCAACAAGGGTCGCGCCGTCGTGCTTTCCGCCGCGTGCGTCACCATGTTCTTCATCAGCTCCATCGCGCTGTATTCCGTTGTGAGCAAGAACCTGCTCGCCGTCTATCCCGAGTGGTCCAGCGCTCTTACCTGGGCCTTCCCGGTCTTTCAGACCATCATGGCCGTGACGGGCATCTTCGCCGGCCGCATCTCCGATAAGATCGGCCCGCGCAACGTCGTGATCGCTGCCGCCGTGTGCTACGGCGTGGGCTGGTTCATGTCCGGCACCGTCACCGAGCCGTGGCAGTTCTACCTGTGGTTCTCGCTCGTCGCCGCCATCGGCAACGGCCTGGGCTACAACCCCGCGCTCACCACCGGCCAAAAGTGGTTCATCGACAAGAAGGGTCTCGCCTCCGGCATCACCCTTGCCGCTTCGACCGCCGGCCCCGCCGTGCTGTCCCCGGTGCTCGCCTCGCTGCTCATCCCGAGCCTGGGCATCTTTGGCGCCCTCAAGGCACTCGGCGTCATCTTCTTTGTGACGATCGCCGCCTCCGCCCTGTTCCTGAAGGCCCCCGAGGCCGGCTGGCTACCCGAGGGCTTCGAGGCCCCCAAGGGCGGCGCGCACGCCGGTACCTTCGGCGACCTCACCCCGGGCGAGATGGTCAGGACCCCGCGCTTTTGGGTCCTCATCGTCACCTTCGCCTTTGCCGCCACCGCGGGCACCCTGCTCGTGGGCAAGGTTGCCTCCATCGCCGCCGTCCAGCTCTTCGCCGACCCCACGAGCGCCGCTGCCGTCGCCCTCGGCGGCGTGGTGGTCTCCGTCAACACCTGCGCAAACCTGGTCGGCCGTCTGTCCTTTGGCCAGATCATCGACAAGATCGGCGCCTACAAGTCGCTGCTCATCAGCCTTGTCGTCACCATCGTCGCGCTCGTCATCATGTCGATGAGCTTTACGCAGGGTATGTTCTTTGTGGCGCTCGCCCTGCTCGGCTTTAGCTTTGGCGCCCTGCTCGTCATCTACCCGCCGCTCACCGGTGGCGCCTTCGGTACCAGCAACATCGGCGTCAACTACGGCATCATGTTTTTGGGCTACGCCGCTTCTACCTGGATCAGCCAGCCCATCACCGCCGTGCTGTATCACGCCGAGGCCGGCAGCGCCGCCTACCAGCAGTCCTTCTATGGCGCCATCGTGATCGCCGCCATCGCCGTCGTGCTCACCGTCTACATGATGGTCTCCGACAGCAAGAAGAAGTCCGCCTAGTTTTACCGATGCGACAAAGGGACAGTCCCTTTGTCGCATTCCACCGATCACCAGTATTAAGGAGTCGAAATGTCTGAGCTCAATCCCGTCCGCATTGCCGTTATCGGCGCCGGTGCCATGGGCCGCAACCACATCCGCTTTGTCACCGAGGAGCCCGAGGCCGAGCTCGTCGCCATCGCCGACGCCTTTGAGGGCGCCCGTGCCACGGCCGAGGCCGCCGGCGTGCCGTTTTACACCGATCCCGCCCAGATGATGGACGAGGTCAAGCCCGAGGCCGTCATCATCGCCACCCCCAACGACCTGCATCTGGGCGTTGCCCGCGAGGCCGTGAAGCGCAACATCGTGCCGCTGGTCGAAAAGCCAATCTCCAACGACCTCGAGGATGCCCAGGCCTTCGCCGCCGAGGCCGAGACCGCCGGCGTGCCCGTGCTCGTGGGCCAGCACCGTCGCCACAACCCCTTCGTCAACAAGGCCAAGGAGATCATCGAGTCCGGTGAGCTGGGCAAGCTCACCGTGTCGAGCTTCCACTACATGATCTATAAGAATGACGAGTATTTCGATGTCGAGTGGCGCCGCAAGAAGGGTGCCGGCCCGATCCTGGTTAACCTGGTTCACGACGTCGACCTGCTCCGCTATCTGCTGGGCGAGCCCGTTGCCGTCCAGGGTATGCAGTCCAGCGCCGCCCGCGGTTTTGAGACCGAGGACTCCGCCGTGGTCAACGTCCGTTTTGCCGATGGCGCGCTCGCAAGCATGACCATCTCCGATGCCACCGCCAGCCCCTGGAACTGGGAGGCGACTGCTCGCGAGGACCCGCAGTACCGCCCCTTCGACGCCGATGCCTACTTTATTGGCGGTACCAAGGGCGCCCTTTCGCTGCCCCGCCTGCACCAGTTCTCCTACGACGGTGCCTCCAACTGGCACAAGCCGCTGCAGATGGAGATCCCGGCCGTCGACCCGGCACTGCCGCACAAGATGCAGCTCAAGCACTTTGTGAAGGTCGTCCGCCGCGAGGTCGAGCCCGTCGTGACCCCCGCCGACAACGTCAAGACGCTCACGCTGCTTAACGCCATCAAGGAGGCCGCCGAGACCGGTCAGCTCGTCGAGCTGTAATGCCTTAAGAGCGGCCGCGGCGGAAACCCCATGCCGAGTCCCTCGGTCCGCCACAAATAAGCCCCTCTTCTTTGCCCCGCGAGCAGCCTCCTGTCCGCGGGGCATTTTGCTACCTTGCCGACGATTTTTCTGGGGCGGGGGCTATTTTGCACCTCGGCTTGATTCGTTCGCCACGAAACGCGCCTATCTACTAGGTTTAACCGATCGCCCTTAACCATGCCAAATTTCGCGAAATAAAAGCCACAGGTAGACGGCTTGCGTATTCTCGGAAAACCGGGGGATGGTCGACCCATACGGTTCAAACGTAGTAGATAGGCCGCTTTCGTGGCGCGGCCCCAAAACAGTCTTTTGGGGCGGGTGGTATCCTTGGTAGCCCTGTGCTGCAAACGCACCTTAAACGCAAGGAGTCCCATGGATCTTATCGCCCAGCTCGCGCGCGAGCTCAACCTTAAGGCCGCCAACGTCGAGGCAGCCGTCAAGCTCATCGACGAGGGCAACACCATCCCCTTTATCTCGCGCTACCGTAAAGAGGCCACCGGCGGCATGGATGACGTCGCCCTGCGCGCGCTCGACGAGCGCCTGTCCTACCTGCGCAATCTTGAGCAGCGCAAAGAGGACGTCATCCTGCTCATCGACGCGCAGGGCAAGCTCACGCCCGAGCTTGAGCAGCAGATTCGCGAGGCCACGCAGCTCCAGCGCGTCGAGGACCTCTACAAACCCTACCGCAAAAAGCGCATGACCCGAGCACAGAAGGCCCGCGAGGCGGGACTCGAGCCGCTCGCCAATATGATCATCATGCAGGCCTCGGCCAAGGGCAGCGCGCTCGACGCCGCCGCGGCATACGTCAACGAGGAGGCCGGCTTCGACACGCCCGAAAAGGCGCTCGCCGGCGCCGCCGACATCGTGGCCGAGACGGTGGCCGAGGACCCCGAGAACGTCGCCGATCTGCGCGCCTTTACGCAAAACACCGCCGACATCGTCGTTGAGGCCACCGACCCCGCCGAGAAGACCCCCTACGAGCCGTACTACAGCTATGACGAACCGCTGCGCCGCATCCCCAACCACCGCGTGCTGGCTATCGACCGCGGCGAGCGCGAGGGCAAGCTCCGCGTACGCGTGAACGTCGACGGTGCCGCCGCCACGGCGCGCCTCGGCAGCCGCTGGCCCCGTCGCCAGGGCGTCTTTGCGCCCGTCTTTGACGCCGCTATCGCTGACGGTTACAAGCGCCTCATGGCCCCCTCGCTGGAGCGCGAGGCACGCGCCAAACTCACCGTCCGCGCCCAGACCGAGGCCATCAACGTCTTTGCCAAGAATCTCGAAGGCCTGCTCTCGGCACGCCCCGTGCGCGGCGCCCGCGTGCTCGCGCTCGATCCGGGCTACCGCACCGGCTGCAAGGTCGCCGTCATGGACGAGACCGGCAAGCTACTCGACCACGGCGTGGTCTATCCCACCAAGCCGCGCCACGACGTCGCCGGCACCAAGCGCGAGCTCGCCCGCCTCGTCAAGAAGGACGGCGTCAACACCATCGTCATCGGCAACGGCACCGCCAGCCGCGAGACCGAGGAAGTCGTCTCGGAGTTCATTACCGAGCAGGCGCCCAGCCTTCGTTACACCATCGTCAACGAGGCCGGCGCGTCGGTGTACTCCGCCTCCGAGCTCGCCAGCCAGGAATATCCCGACCTGGACGTCACCGTACGTGGCGCCATGAGCCTGGGCCGCCGTCTGCAAGACCCGCTGGCAGAGCTCGTCAAGATTCCGCCCCAGTCCATCGGCGTTGGCCAGTACCAGCACGACCTTGACCAGGCCGAGCTTTCGCGCACCCTGGGCCACGTGGTGGAAGACGTCGTCAACCGTGTGGGCGTCGACGTCAACACCGCGAGCGCAAGCCTGCTGGGCTACGTGTCGGGCATTACGCCGAGCGTAGCCAAAAACATCGTGGCCTACCGCGAGGAAAACGGCGCCTTTACCGATCGCCGCCAGCTCAAGAAGGTCCCCAAGCTGGGACCCAAGGCGTACCTCAACGCCGCAGGTTTCCTGCGCATCAGCGGCGGCAAGAACCCGCTCGACGCGACAAGCGTCCACCCCGAAAGCTACGAGGTGGCCACGGCCGTCCTGGAGCGCGCCGGCGTTGCGGCAAGCGAGCTCAGCCGCGGCGGCGTGCCCGATATCGAGCGCCGCCTGGGCAGCATCTCGGCGCTGGCAAGCGACCTGGACTGCGGCACCTTAACGCTCATCGACATCGTCAACGAGCTCAAGAAGCCCGGCCGCGACCCGCGCGACGACGCGCCCGAGGTGGTCTTTAGCCGCTCGGCGCTTTCGATCGACGACCTGGAGCCCGGCATGGAACTCAAGGGCACGGTGCGCAACGTTGTGGACTTTGGCGCCTTCGTCGACGTGGGCGTGCACCAGGACGGCCTCGTGCACATCTCCAAGCTGGCCAACCGCTTCGTCAAGCACCCCAGCGACGTGGTGCGCGTCGGTGACACGGTCAAGGTGTGGGTTGAAAAGGTCGATCGCGACCGCAAGAAGATCTCCCTCACCATGGTGCAGGGGAAGTAAACCGCCAAAGCAAGGGTCCCCCCTCTCGCGACGTGCAAAATCGCGAGTATTCTGCAAATTCCACCGTTCCGGATGCCCCTCAGAGACGAAAAAGCAAGAAACAGCCCCCGTTTTAGCGTCATCAGAGCCAAAACGGGGGCTGTTCCATGCTTCACCCAGCTGGTAAAAGCCTTTACCTTGCTGAATACTCTCAATTTTGCACGGCGCAGGCGGGGGTACCTTTGTCCACGGCAGGATATGGAAGCCTATCACCAACCTACCGGCAAGTTCGTGTCGGCAGCCCCGGCCTTTCCTTTGCCTAGCGCGACCCTCGCGAAGCGCGTGAGCGATAGGGAAAGGAAAGGCCGGGGCGAACAACCCGCGATGTAGCCAGCGTTCGCGTTACGGCAGGATATGGAAACCGAGCGAGGCGATATCCTTGGCAAAACCGCGCACGGTATCGAGCGAGACCTCGTACGGGTCACGGCCGATGTTCTTACGCTTGGCCAGGATGCTGTTGGGCACCGTGATGATCTGGCAACCGCATCCTTCCGCCTGGTAAATATTGATAAGCTCACGCGTGGATGCCCACAGGACCTCGCAGTTGGGCTTGGCGGCGGCCTTCTTGACCGACTCCGTCATAAACGGAATGGGGTCGACGCCGGTATCGGCGATGCGGCCGGCAAAGAGCGAGATGATGGACGGTGTCTCGGCATCAACGGCCTCGACCATCTCGTCGACCTGCGTAGGCGTAAAGATGGTGGTGACGTTGACCTTGATGCCGTCGGCCGAAAGCTTGCGCACCAGCTCGGCGGTGGACTCACCCTTGGTGGTCACGCACGGAATCTTGACGTAGACGTTCTCGGCCCAGGTAGCGATCTCGCGGGCCTCGACCTCCATGGTCTCGACGTCGTCGGCAAAGACCTCAAACGACACGGACACATCGGTGATGTGGGCCAGGACCTCCTTGGCAAACGCGCGGTAATCCGTCACGCCGCCCTTCTTCATAAGGGACGGGTTGGTCGTGAAACCCTGAACGTTGCCGTTCTCGTACATGTCGAGCATGCCCTCGAGATTTGCACCGTCAGCGAACACCTTGATTGCCATCTGCCTGATTCCTTTCGTTAGCATACGGCCGATAAACTGCTAAACACTTTACCTACGTTTATCAAGGCGTGAACTGCGGGTTTTTATCTTCTCGGCGAACGGTATAAACACCTCAGTGTTTGGATTGATAAATCGATTGAGCATGCAAAAGCAAAGAGTCGCAGTTTGAGCAAACGTCAGAAGGCGAGATTCATTAGATGAGGCCGAAATGTTGCATCGCTGTGACGGTGCCATCGTGTGCGACATCGTCGGTCACGTAGTCGGCGACTGCCTTGACCTCGGGCATGGCGTTGCCCATGGCTACAGCCGTCTCGACGGCGGCGAGCATACCCAGATCGTTGCCGGAATCGCCAAAGCCAAAGGTGCGCGCGTTGCCGGTGCGACCCAGGTATTCCAGCGCTCGCGCCACGCCCACGCCCTTGTCGATGCCCTTGGGGCTCAGCTCGCGATTCTGACCACCGGTGTTGCACAGCTCAAACTCGCGCTCGATAAAGCCATCGTCGTTGGCTACGCGAGCTAGGTCGCACGCGTTAATGCACACCTTGCCTACGCGCAAATGCCCATCGACGCGCATCTGATCAACGCCATGCACCACGCCGGCGCCTAGCAGAAATGACTGTTCGACACCAACTGGCTCAAGTGAATAGGTGGCACCGTTCGTCTCGAACAACGCCTCGCCGCCCGCCACAGTAATGCGACGCGCGAGCTCCTCAACAATGTCCTCGTCAATGCAGTCCTCGTGTGCCACGCGGCCCTCGACCTCGAGCGTGGCCCCCGCCATGGCAACGATACCCGCCGGGTTCAGCGCGCGCAGGCCATCGGCAATCAGCCACAAGGGGCGACCCGTGCAGATAAATGCCTGGTGACCCGCATTGCGCAGGCGACCAAATGCATCGACAACGGCCTTCGACGGATGGATTGCATTGAAGTCCTTATCGGTCATATCGTCGGGATCGAACGACGTCAGCGTGCCGTCCACGTCAAAAAAGAGCACAGCGGGTTCGGGACACGCATCAATCATATGGGTTCCTTTCGAGGATAAGGGCAAACGAAGCATCCATCATATAATGGAGCGACGCAACCAGAGAGGTCACCCATGGAATTTTACGCAAGCTGCCCCGAGGGCTTTGAGTCCGCACTCGCCGATGAGCTTAAACGCCTCGGGCTTTCGCATGTCCGCCGCCTGAAGGGCCGCGCTACATTTGAGGGCGAGCTCGAAGAAGGCTACCGCGCCTGCCTGTGGTCGCGCCTGGCCAGCCGCGTGTTTGTGGTGCTCGGGCGCTTTGGGGCACAAGATGCCGATGAGTTGTACGACAGCGTTTACGACATCGCCTGGGAGACCATCATCCGCCCCGGCGCCACCATCGCCATCACCGCCCGCGGCGTGACCGAGCAGCTGCGCAACACGCGCTTCTCGGCCCTGCGCGCCAAGGACGCGCTGTGCGACCGTCTGGCCGAGACCACGGGCCGTCGCGCCGATGTCGACGCCGCCGACCCCGACGTTCACCTGTTGCTTTCACTGCGCCAGCGCCGCGCGAGCATAAGCCTGGACCTTTCGGGCGACCCACTGTTCAAACGCCTGCCGCCCGCAGCGGCCCGCGCCGGCGAGGGCGCGCACGTGCTGCGCCCCGACTACGCCGCCCTGGTGCTGGCGCAGGTCGGCTGGACCGCACTGTGCAAGCGCGATCTGACGGCCGACGATTACGAAAACGAAGCCCTACCCACGCTGATCGACGCCTCATGCGCCGGCGGCGGTCTGCTGTTGGAGGCCGTGAACATTCTGACCGACCGCGCCCCGGGTACCGCACGCGAGCACTGGGGCTTTGAGGGCTGGCAGCTGCACGACGCCGCCCTGTGGAAGCAACTGCTTGCCGAGGCGCGCGAGCGCGAGACGGCAGCACGCGAGCGACAGGCGCGCATCGTGGCCGTAGACATCGACCCCGCCGCCCGCAAGACCGCAGAGCGCATGGTCAAGTGCGCCGGCTACAAGCGTTTTGTCGATTTTTGCGCCGCCAAGTCCGCCACCGTACTGGACCACGCGGGCGCCGTCGCCGGTGCTGCCGTGGTCGCGGATACGACCGAGACGCCGCTTTCGCTCATGCATGACGCCATGACGCTGGTCG
>OGZR01000932.1_pt1 | contig 10181 bp, 8 predicted proteins | sample 1576851 | NCBI WGS metagenome assembly OGZR01 (sample SAMEA3541492, study PRJEB24748) | human gut metagenome | biome: human gut; feature: human-associated habitat; material: faeces | place: China | collected 2012
TGCACCTCCTCAGTCGACTCCGTCGCCAGCTCCCCCGTGGGGAAGCCTTTCTGGTACGGTGCTTGCCGCCATTATCATTCTCAAAAGTCCCCGCTCAGGAATCCCGAGCATCGCGAGTTCTGCGGGATTCGGTGATGAATAAGGAATATGGTAAACTACATATAGGTATTCTAGGCGAAAAGGAGGAATTGTTATGAAGAAGATCCTGACTGGCGTAATCGGCTGCGTTTTCCTTTTTGTCATTTTCTCTTTTTTGTTTCCAATGTCGACTGTGAAGTCGACGGTCAATTTATACTGGATCCTCAACCATAGGCCTTTCGTCACTTACGTCGACTGCGAAAGGGTACTGAACCAAGCAGCTTCGAAGGACACCGTTTATGCCGACGTCAGCCGGTACATGGATGAAGGAACGTACAACAATTTATCGGTAAAGACAAAGTCTTTTTACCACGATGGCCAGCCCTGGGATGACACAGTGCACGTGATCCAGCAGCAGAAGGAAAAGGATGCTGACGCCAGTTAGCCGTACTGGCCGAAGGAGATTCATGGAAAGTGATCAAGTACATCGAACCAATAGACAGCACCTGGTACGCCCCGACCTATTTCGAACACGTCTATTCCGCAATCCTCCCGGACGTGGAGAAGTGAATGAACCTTCGAGAGCGCCGCTAACACTCGCCTTCCCAATAAGGAAAAAGGGCTGCAGACCGGTCTTGACCTTGCCCTGGAAGGGGAGTCAAGTTTAATACCATACAACCTCGCTGACGCTCGATAACTGCACCTCCTCAGTCGACTCCGTCGCCAGCTCCCCCGTGGGGAAGCCTTTCTGGTGCGCCGCTTGCCGCTATTATCATTCTCAAAAGTCAACGCTCAGGAATGACGAGCGGAGCAAGTTCTATTTCCCCGCGCGCCGCTAATGCTCGCCCCCATTTTCCCCACATGAAAAGGACACCGATTTTTCTCCGGTGTCCTTTTTTGCTTTCGCTATTTCTTATTTCCTCCGCTTCTCCCTTAGAATTTATAGCGGTACGACAGGATGAAGTTTCTTGGGGTCGCGTAGTAGTCGCTGGTGGTGTGGGAGACGATGTCTTTGCGGTTCAGGAGGTTGTCGATGGCGAGCATGATGTCGCTGGATTTGTTTGGCGAGTATTTCACGGTCATGCTGGTCAGAAGGTATGGTTTCACGCTGTGGGAATGGGCAGCAAGCGGCGACTGGACGCGGTCTGCGAGGTAGGAGAAGTTGAGGGCTGTGGTCCATTTCTCTTTTTCGTAGCCTACGCCGCCGGTGAGAAGGATGCGGCCGTAAGAGCGGTCCCAGTATCTCTTGGCGGATGTTTTTTCTGTGGTCTGCTTGCTTTTCGGGTCCTGCCATGTGAGGCCTGCGTGCCAGGTGAAGCCGTTGTCTTCCTGGCCTCTGATGCTGGCTTCGATGCCGTGGTTCTTGAAGTCTTCGTTGATGGCATACCAGCGTCCGGAGGTGCCGGAGTAGGAGATGTTGTCGTCGATTTTTTCGGTGAAGAGGGCGACTTTGTACTGGCGGTTGGTTTCTTCTTTCTTCCAGCCTGCTTCGTAGTGGAGGCCTTTCTGCGGTTTCAGGTCCGGGTTTCCGATGATGTTGCTGATGCCGCCTGCCTGCTCGCGGGAGTACATCTGGCTGAAGGTCGGAAGGACGAAGGATTGTCCTACGCTGGCGTAGAGGCTCTGCGTATTGTCCAGTTTGTGCAGGTACTGTGCCTGGCCGCTGAAGTTGTGGAAGTTCTGGATGCCGCCGGTGGTCCATGTTCCGCGGCCGCTCAGGGTCAGGACGTCCTTGGCCGTGAGATTTCTTTCCCAGGATCCGAAGGCGGAGATGATGTTGCGTCCGGTATCGCTCGTTTCATTTTCAAAGGTTTCCCTGACGAGGGATGTGCCGATCAGGAAGGTCTGGTCCGGATTTCCATCCCATACTTTCTGCACGTCGTAGCCGTAGGTCTTGTTCTTTTCCTGGCCGCGTACGGCCTTCGGCGCCGCGTATTTCTTGCCGGTTGAGGAATAGTAATCGGTGCCGTGGGTCTTCAGTGTGTTGTAATTGTAGAAGACGTGGCCGCTGATGCCGTCCAGGCCATGGAAATTGAACTGCAGGAAATCCTTGTCGTTTTCGTACCGGCGGATGTAGCGGGGATGGTCGTTCATGTCCTCGTAGTCCGGATCGGTGATACCGGTATAGGTGTAGGCCCAGCGGCTGGCTGATTCGTTATGGTTGTACAGAAAATCCGCATGGTCATTGAGTTTGTACGTGGCAAGGAAATCATTCTTCTCTGAGCCGAAGAAGCGCTGCTTCATTTCCACGGGGACGCGTGTCTTGTCCGGCTTGATGGAGGAGTCGGACGAGGAAACGTATCCCAGTTTCCCCCATTTATTGTACGTGTATGCGATGGAGAGGTCTCCTGCATTCGCTGTGACGGCGTATTCCTGGCGGCCTTTGTTGCCGAGGCCGACCTTCACTTCGTTCGGCAGTGTCTTCTTGGTGATAATATTGATGACGCCGCCGGTCGCCTGGCTGCCATAGAGGACAGCTCCGCCGCCGCGGACGACTTCGACGCGCTCGACAGCGCTGGTCGGAATGTTTTCCAGATTGTAATTCGTGCGCCAGTTGATCGGCGTGCCGTTGATCATGACGACGGTCCCGTTCGAAACGCCGCGGATGACGTTCTTGGTCGTCATGGACGATACGGAAGTGCCATTCGGTCCCATGCCGGCATCGATGACACCGTCGAGGTACTGCAGAGCGACCTGCAGATTGTCCGCGCCGGTCTGCTCGATCTGCTCTTCGGTGAAGGTCTGCGTCGCAGCAGGAATCTCCGCATCGGATTTCTCATACCGCGTGGCCGTGACGACGACTGGATTCAATGAATACACAGCGTCACTTGTCCCGTCCGCTGCGCAGGCGTTCCCATATGCGCCTGCCATGAATACTGAAAGTACTGCTCCCGTTAATAACTTCCCTTTATACATCAAATTTCCTCCTCAATGAATGATGATAAAAGGTTTCTCATTCCCCGATTTCCGAACCCTCCCTCTCTTTTTTAATTTATTATTATATGAATCCTTATTATTGACTCATTTATTATATACTAATAGTTCATCATTTGCACCAATATATTAAATCTTGACCTAACTTATTATTAATTGGTATCAAAGAAACGGGGCAGGCCTGCTTTTCTTTGCGTCTTTCTCAATCCGAACCTATAATAAAGGTAAGGAAATCAATACGGTCTTATCGAAAGGAGGATCATGATGAAACTTCCTGTTATTTTTGCCGGACACGGAAGCCCGATGATTGCGCTCGAGGATAACGAGCTGACAAAGGAATTCCAGAAAATCGGAGAGAGGGTCGTTTCCGAATTTGAGAAGCCAAAGGCCATCCTTTCCTTCTCCGCCCACTGGTTCACCCGCGGGACGTACGTCCAGAGCGATCCCGAACCGCGCCAGGTCTATGATATGTACGGATTCCCGAAGGAACTCTACGAAGTCCAGTACCATCCCAAAGGCTGCCAGGAACTCACCGACGACATCCTCGCCCTGCTGCCGGACATCTCCATCAACGACGACTGGGGCATCGAAGGGCCGCAGAACGCCTACGACATAGGAAAAGCCCTCGCGCCCCTGAGAGAAAAAGGATACCTGCTCCTTGGCAGCGGCAACATCATCCATAACCTCAGAAGACTAGAATGGGACAACCCCAACGGCTCCCCGCAGGCCGACCGCTTCGACGCCTTCATCACGGGGCTCGTCAAAAAGAGAGACAACGAAAAAATCATCCACTACGAAGACAACCCCGACGCCGCCTACGCCGCCCCGACAGCCGACCACTTCCTCCCCTTACTTTATACACTAGGCGCCGCCCAGGGAGAAAAACCCGAGATCTTCAACAACGTAAGAAACACCGGATCCCTCTCCATGACAGGATATTTATTTGGATTTGGGGAGAAGTGAAGAGAGGGAATGATGATGGGAGCGGAGAGAAACCAAACAACCTCGCTGCGCTCGGGAACTGCACTCCTTTCTGTCACTTCGTGAGCGTATGCGTCATCCTTGTTCCGAGGCAGGTTTTTTCGATTCTGATGGATATTATTGAACGAACACCTTACCGTTTTCATTTACGGTTCGTATTTAAATCACTACTGATAACATAGGTAAGCGCCGGTGCGGAAGGTTTTGACCTGCCCCAGCGGGGAAGAATGCCTTTGACCTTGCTCCGTCAGGAGAAGGGGGACCACTTTTGTGGTGGATGAGATGTAGTTCCTCAGCCGCAGGCTGGTTGTGAAGGTTTTTAAAGAATGCATTTTCTAAAGTTTCCGGAGAAAGGGGTGTAGTATTCATTGATTTTTATAAAAAGGTTCCACGAGCGAAGCGAGGTTTGCTTGTTTTCCAAGTTCGCGCTCCGCCGCGGTTGTACGGTTTCTTTATAAGAGCTTTCTTTTATAGATGCTTTTTTAAAATAAAGCGTACCTTGGCATTTCCTGCGCTGCGGCGAAGGCGTACCTTGGCTTTTTCGCTGATGGCGAGCGCACCAAAAAACAGGATGCATGAATGGATCATGCATCCTGTCTGTATTTCCGCTATAACTTATCCTAAGAAGCCTCTGAGTTTCTGGGCTGCCATGACTCTCTGGAGTGCGAGCATGTAGGAGGCGAGGCGGTAGGTGACGTGGTATTTTTCTTTGAGGGCGTAGACGTCTTCGTATGCTTCTCTCATCTTTTTCTGGAGACGGGCGTTGTATTCGTCTTCGGTCCAGTAGTAGCCTGTGCGGTTCTGGACCCATTCGAAGTAGGAGCCTACGACGCCGCCGACGTTGCTCATGACGTCCGGGAGGACTTCGATGCCGTGTTCTTCGAAGTATTTGTCTGCTGTTTCATCGGTCGGGCCGTTTGCGCCTTCGAGGATGAGTTTTGCTTTTACTTTTTCCATGGTGGATGCGTTCAGCTGGTTTTCCATAGCTGCTGCGAAGATGACGTCGACGTCCTGGGCGAAGAGTTCGCTGTCAGGGATGAAGGATGCGCCTTCTTCTGTGTAGCCTTTGAGGGATCTGCCGTGGCTGTTGGCATAAACGTACATGGCTTCGATGTCGAGGCCATTCGGGTTCTTCCATGTGCCATTGATATCGCCTACAGCGATGATCTTGACGCCTTCTTTATGCATGAGGAGGGAGCCTACGGAGCCAACGTTGCCGAAGCCCTGTACGACCATGGTGAGGTCTTTCATTTCTCTATGGTTCTTTTCGCACCAGGTCTCGAGTGTGAAGAGAAGGCCGCGGCCGGTAGCTTCGTTTCTGCCGAGGGATCCGCCGACTTCGAGTGGTTTGCCTGTGACGACGCCTGGCTGCCATTTGCCGGAGAGGGCTGCGTATTCGTCAGCGATCCATGCCATGATCTGGCCATTGGTATTGACGTCTGGTGCCGGTACGTCCTGGTCTGGTCCGATGATCGGATAAATGCGGCGTACGTACATGCGTGTCAGTCTTTCGAGTTCACGCTTTGACAGTTTATGCGGGTCGACTTTGATGCCGCCTTTAGCACCTCCGTAAGGAATGTTGCCGATGGCGTTCTTGATTGTCATCCATGCAGCAAGGGCTTTGACTTCGTTTTCATCGGACTGCGGATGGAAACGGATGCCGCCTTTTGCTGCGCCGCGTGCGGTGGAGTGCTGTACGCGGTAGCCGGAGAATACTTCTACATGGCCGTCATCCATGGTGACCGGGATGCTGACTGTCAGCTCGCGTTCCGGATAACGGACGAATTCATAATCATTTCTCGGGCAGCCGAGTACTTCTGCTGCCTTATCCAATACATGAAGCATATTTTCATACGGATTGTAACCTGCCATGATCAAGCCTCCAAGAAGAAATGGGATACGAATTCCAATAAGTGGACTCTATATCCTGAAACTTATGGTTTTACTATACCACCTTTCTTCCCGTTTGAGAAGATAATTGCATACATAAATGAGTATTCAGCATAGGTTATATTTTAAGTCATGCTTTATTTGCCAAACAAATGAAGAGGGGAAATGGGGATTAGAACCGTACGATCTCGCTTCGCTCGTGGTAATCAACCCTATCCACCGCGAAAGGAATATGCTTTACTTATTACTGCACCCCTTTCGGCGCATGCGCGCCACTTCCCCCGAAGGAGGCAGCTTCGCAGAGAATAAAGAAAAGATTTTAAATCTGATTTGTTTTTGCCCTTTCGTACCCCATCCCCTACCATACTCTCTTCCCCGTCTGGGAAGGCGAGTTTAATGCACTCTACCCGAGGAGAAGCTGGATTTTGCTAATTACTGTTCCCCATTTCCTGCATCAAAAAACGGCGCCGAAGCGCCGTTGATGATTTTATTTCCCTTATCCTTTTACATCAGGCCTTTGACCAATACGAAGAGGATGAGGAGCGGGAGTACGTAGCAGAAGTAGGGACGGATCCAGCGGGGCATTTTCATGCCTGTGCCGGTGTTGACTTCTTCTAAGTACTTGTCAAAGCCCCAGCCGTACTTGGATACGCAGAAGAGGGCGAAGATGATGGAGCCGAGCGGAAGGATAAGGCCGCTGACGAGGAAGTCTTCCATGTCGAGGATGCCTTTTCCTGCGATCTGCACGTCGGACCATACGTTGAAGCCGAGTGCACAGGGAATGCTGCCCAGGAATACGAAGGGCAGAAGGATGAGGACTGTCTTCTTTCTGCTCCAGCCGAAGTCGTCCATGCAGTTGCCGATGAGGCTTTCGAAGACGGCGGTGACGGTGGAGAAGCTGGCGAATGTCATGAAGACGAAGAAGAGGGATCCCCAGAATTGTCCGAAGGACATGTTGATGAATACGTTTGGCAGTGTAACGAAGATGAGGGACGGGCCTTCGGATGGTTCTACGCCGAATGCAGAGCATGCCGGGAAGATGATGAGGCCTGCCATCAGGGCTACGAATGTGTCAAGCGCGGTGATTCTGACTGCTTCGCCGCCCAGGGTGTTGTTGCGGCTCATGTAGCTGGCGAAGATTTCCATGGAGCCCTGGCCGACGGAGAGTGTGAAGAATGCCTGGTTCATGGCAGCAGCTGCCACGTTTCCAATGCCTGCTTCGACGGCGCGGTTCCAGTCAGGAAGAAGGTAGAATTCGACGCCTTTGGCGCTTCCCGGAAGGAGAAGGCTGTTTACGGCGAGGATAACGATGAGGCCCAGGAGGCCGAGCATCATGACTTTCGTGACTTTTTCAAGGCTCTTGGCAACGCCGCCTGCGCAGACGGCAAAGCCGACGAGGACGTTCAGGCCCATGAAGAATATGAGTTCATAAGGATCAGCGACCATGGCATCGAAGGTGGCTGCAACTTTCTCAGGCCCCATGCCATTGAAGGATCCGTTCAGGAATTTCCAGAAGTAGTCGACCATCCAGCCGGATACGACGGTGTAGTAAATCATGAGGACGAAGCTGCCCAGAAGGCAGATCCACCCGTGCCAGTGCCATTTGCTGCCTTTCGGCTCCAGTGTCTTGAAGCCCATCATGGCGCTCTTGTGGCTGGCGCGTCCGACGGCCAATTCCATCGTGACGACAGGTATCCCCAGTATTAAAAGGAATAACAGATAAAACAATACGAACACGGCCCCGCCGTACTCCCCGGTGATGTACGGGAATTTCCATACGTTCCCGATACCGATGGCGCATCCGGCGCTGACCAGAATAAATCCCAGGCGGGATTTGAAACTGTCTCTTCCTTCCATTCTTCTTTCCTCCATTTTATCTTTTCCGGATTTCCCGGTCCGCTTTGCCGCAAAGGCTTCCCGCGGAAAGGAAGCTTACATAAGGCCTCTGATCAGGATGACCAGGATCAGAAGCGGCAGGATGAACTGGAAATATGGTTTGATCCAGAGCGGCATTTTCAGTCCGCTGCCTTTATTGACTTCGGCGATGTAGTTGTCAAAGCCCCATCCGAATTTCGTCACGCAGAAGAGCAGGTAGACGAGCGCGCCGCCCGGAAGGAGCAAGTTGCTGACGATGAAGTCTTCGCTGTCCAGGACGTCTCTGGCTCCGATGATGTGGACGTCGCTCCAGATGTTATATCCCAGTACGCAGGGGATGGACAGAACGAATACAATGACAAGGTTCACGAGGACGGCTTTCTTTCTTGACCATCCGAAGTTGTCTCTCGCGCATGCAATGAGGTTTTCAAAGACCGCGGTGACGGTGGAGAAGCTGGCAAATGTCATGAAGACAAAGAAAAGTGTGCCCCAGAGCTGGCCGAAGGACATGTTCTGGAATATGCGCGGAAGTGTGATGAAAATGAGCGACGGGCCTTCATCCGGCTGTACGTTGTAGGCAAAGCATGCCGGGAAAATGATGAGTCCGGAAAGGACAGCGACGAAGGTATCGAGCGCTGTGATCCTCACGGCTTCGCCCGTCAGTGTGAAGTCGTCTGACATGTAGCTGCCGAAGATTTCAATGGCAGCGATGCCGAGGGACAATGTGAAGAATGCCTGGTTCATCGCAGCAGCTGCCACGTTCCCGATGCCTGCTTCGACTGCCCTGTCCCAGTCCGGGAGAAGGTAGAAAGCAAGGCCCGGTCCGCCGCCTTTGAGTGAAACGCTGTGCGCAGCAAGGACGACGATGAGGACCAGGAGGCAGAGCATCATGACCTTCGTGATGCGTTCGACGCCGTTATGCAGGCCAAGGCCGCAGACGCCGAATCCGCCGAAAACGGTAAGTGCCATGAAAATTCCCATTTCCGTGGGAGATGCCAGCATGGACGTGAAGACGCCGCTGACGGCTTCCGTCGGAACGCTCGCAAAAGCGCCGGTCAGGAATTTCCAGAAATACGCAAGCATCCATCCGGATACTGTCGTGTAGTACATCATGAGGAGCAGACAGCCAAGGATACAGAACCAGCCATGAATATGCCATTTCTGCCCGGGCTTTTCCAATTTCTTATAGCCCTGGACAGCGCTCCCGCGGGATGCGCGGCCGACGGCAAGCTCCATCGTCATGACGGGGATGCCCATCAGTAAAAGAAACATCAGGTAAAACAATACAAAAACAGCGCCTCCGTATTCACCGGTCACATACGGGAATTTCCAGACATTCCCGATGCCGATGGCACAGCCTGCGCTGACAAGTAAAAATCCCAACCGGGATTTGAAACTATCTCGATTTTCCATCTCCTGCTCCTGCCTTCCTACCCATTTTTCCGGCCGCCCCTTCCGGCAACCTTAAAAAGACTTTCTCCCTATCATATATCAATAGACGCTATTGGGCAAGTGTTTGGGAAAGAGAAGCAAGAAAAAAGGAGCCATGAAATGAGTGATGTGCATTTCATGGCTCCTTTTAATGACTATATTACATGCCGAACGGCTCTCTTCCGCATCCCGGGATCTGATAAATTCCATGGCTGGTACGGAACAGGAAGAAATCAAAAGTCCTCTTTCCCCATCCGGAAAGAAGTGAAATCCAATGAAAGAACATCATGACCGCCTCCATCTCGCTGTCGAACTACGTTCACAATAATGAACACTTTGTTCTATACATATAATACCACTGGAAAAATAATAAAGCTATCATCACTTTTGGATGGAGATATCTTATGGGATATGTCGAACAAAGTGTACGGGAAGTGGTGAGATGGAAGTGCGGGATGCGGGAGAAAACTATACAACCTCGCTGCGCTCGTGGAACTGCACCCCTTTCTGCCGCATTCGCGGCATCCTTCCCCGACGGGCAGGTCAAAACCTTCCGCCATCATTCAATGCCGCTAATATCACTATCATTTAAATACGTTTACCGTAAATGACAATCGTAAGACATTCATTCGATACTATCCACCAGCACCGAAACGAAGGACTTCGACCTGCCCCAGCGGGGAAGGCGCCCGGCTTATCTTTTCATAAATTTAAGACAAATCAGATTTGAATTTTTTTATTTCTCATCGCCGAGCTTCCCCCTACGGAGGGAAGTGCCCGAAGGGCGATAGGGGTGCAGTTTCTAAAATCGGGATGCAGTATTCATTGGTTTCTATAAAAGGTTCTGCGAGCGAAGCGAGGTTTGCTTGTTTTCCAAGTTCGCGTTTGCCGCGGCTATACGGTTTTCCTGCAATAAAAAACTGAGGAAGTATGACGATTCAGGGTTATAGGACAAAACGTGTTGGTAAAAATTTATATTATGCTTGTATTAA
>OGZR01000934.1_pt1 | contig 10172 bp, 9 predicted proteins | sample 1576851 | NCBI WGS metagenome assembly OGZR01 (sample SAMEA3541492, study PRJEB24748) | human gut metagenome | biome: human gut; feature: human-associated habitat; material: faeces | place: China | collected 2012
CCTCGGTCACGCTGATGCCGCCGGGCTTTGTGAGGTAGAGGTCAGCGGAGTCCATCAAAAGCGCCATGTCCTTCACATACGAACGGACGTGGACGTTTTTCGCATCATAGAAGCGGCGCTGGAGCCGGCGGTAGAGCTGCTTGTTTGTGCCGCAGACGATGGTCAGGTCCTGATCGTCCGGCAGGTCGCGCCCGATGCGGCGCGCGATGCTCATGATGGGGCCGCAGCCCATGCTGCCGCACATCATCACAAGATGTTTGTGGTCAGCGGGGATGCCGAACGCGCGCTTGGCGTCCTCCTTGCGCACGCTGGAGCGGAACATCTGGCGCACGGGGATGCCGCAGGCACGCAGGCGCTCGCTCGTCACGCCGCCGCCGAGAAAATCGCCCGAGAGCGATGAGGCAGGGATAAAGTAGCGGTCGAGCGAGCTGTCCTTCACGCTGGGCGAACAGGTGTAGTCCGTGGCGATGAAGCAGGTCTTGAGGTTCGGCAGGTGCGTTTTCACGACCTCGCTGACCATCAGCGCCGCGAACGTGTGGGTGCAGATGACCGTGTCGTACCCGCTGCCGGCAATGAAGCCGCAGAGCTTTTCCGCACCCTGCGTCAGATAGCGGTAGAGCGCGGAACCCTCGTGAAACTGGGCGGGATGATCCTCCGCCGCGCGGTAGCCCACGCGGAAAAGACCCGGCGCGTGGCGGTAGATGCGCACGTGCCAGTTGGAGATAAAGCGCGAGACCTCGGGCGAGATGAAGCGCAGCGCGTCCTCGGTGTCGCAGGGAATGTTCTGGTTGCGGCACTCCTCCTCGAGCGCCGCGGCGCAGGAGTTGTGCCCCTCGCCGGTGTTGCAGCTTAAAATCAAAACTTTCATGAAAAGATCCGATCCTTTACTGTTGTTCTTCTTGGTTGCGTCTGCTCCGGCGCTGCTGCGCGGCGAGAAGCTTTTGCAGCCGCGGCCGGTTGTAGCGCTGAATGATGAGAAACGGCAGGTTGCCGAATAGAATATAGATGGCGGTGACGACCGCGCCGCCCGTTCCGGGCCAGAGGCGCAGTGCGTAAAAGCCGAGCAGGATGAGCACAAAGTGCGTGAACTCAGCGACGCAGGTCTCTTCGATCATGCGCGGAAGCTGCGCGCGAAAGTCCGTGCCCAGCTTTTTGGCGGGGATGAGCTTGGGGACGATCTTGCTCATGTCGGGCACCTTGTCCTGCCACTCGTGCACGCGCAGAAAGCGGAAGAGCTTTGCTTCCCAGCTCGCGCAGCGGTAGGGGAATTTGTCGCCGTGGAACCAGGATTTTGGCAGCAGCCGCCCGATGAAAAACGACACGACGGCTAAAATTCCGTAATAAACGCAGCAGCGCAGAAAGCCCATCGTCACCTCTCCTTATCCCGTGATAAAAGCCCGACACAGGGGGTACTGCGCCGGGGAAAAGCAGCCTCTGCGGCTGTTAAGATTTAATATAGCATAGAGTTTCGAACAAATGGTGAAGAGAATCTCAATTTTTGTTGAAAAATGGTGGTCACTTCTCTACCGGCAGGCGCACGGCGAAGCGGCAGCCGCCGTTCACCGGGTCTTCGACCCAGACCTCGCCGCCGTGGATGGCGACGATCTTGCGCACAAGCGCAAGGCCGAGGCCGTTGCCCTCGGATTCGTGCGAGCTGTCCCCCTGATAGAATTTGTTAAAAATGCGGGACTTATCCTCGTCGGAGATGCCTTTGCCCTCGTTGTCGATGGTGAAGAGCACACTGCCGTCTTCCTCGATGAGTCGCATGCGGATCAGGCCGCCGCGCGGGCCGAACTTGACGGCGTTGTCGATGAGGTTCATCCACACGTGCTGGAGTAGTCCTTCGTAGCCCGTGAAGTCGACGGAGTCGAGGTCGACGTCGAAGTCGACGTCCTTTTCCGTCCACTTGCGCTCAAGGGCCAGAATGCACTGCCTTACCTGCTCGTCCAGGCGGAAGCGCGAGCGCTGGGGGTGGATGGACTGGCTGTCGAGCTTAGAAAGCAGCAGAATGTTGCCCGCGAGGGCGGAAAGCCTGCGCGTATTGAAGAGGATCTTGTCGATGTACTCCGCCTGCTCCTCGGGGGATTGCTGGTGCTCCTGCAAAAGCGAGGCGTAGCCCTCGATCGCGCTGATGGGCGTTTTGAACTCGTGCGAGACGTTCGAGATGAAGTCGGTCTGCAAGGTCTCGGTCGCGTTCAGCTCGCTGACCATGAGGTTGAAGCTGTCAAAGCTGTCGCGGATATCGCGAAAGACGCTCTTCGTCTCCACATGCACGCGGAAGTTGCCGCCCGCGACCTCCTTCATCGCGCGCGACAGGCGCGAGATGGGCGCGAAGAACGCGATGGAAAAGCCCGCCGCCGTCGCGCTGCCGAGCAGCAGCGTGAAGATGAGCAGCCACACGAACATCGGCACGTTGACGCCGAGATGCTCAAGTCCCCAGGCCGCGAGCGCGGCGAGCAGCGCCACGCCGATAAAGCCCGCCATGCAGATGAAGAAAAACTGCACGCGGATATCGAAGAATTTGTTGCGCCGCTTTTTCATGTGCGCACCACCTTATATCCCACGCCGCGCATCGTGACGATCTTGAAGTCGGGATTGTCGCGGAAGCGCTCGCGCAGGCGCGCGATGTGGACATCGACGGTGTGGGTGTCGGTGCTGGAATCATAGCCCCAGATGTCGTCCATGAGCTGCTGGCGCGTGAAGATGCGGCCGGGGAACGACGCCATCTTGTAGAGCAGCATGAATTCCTTCTGCGGCAGCACCATGCTCTCGCCGTCGACGGTGACGCTGAGCGAGTCGCACTCCATCACCGTGCCGCCGATGACCTGACGGCGCTCGCTCGCCATCTGGGCGCGGCGCAGCAGCGCGCTCACGCGCAGTACCATTTCCCCGATGTTGATGGGCTTGACCATATAGTCGTCGCTGCCGGAGAGAAAGCCAAGACGCATATCGTCAAAGGCGTCCTTGGCGGTGATCATCATAATGGGGATGGACGAACCGCTCTCGCGGATCGAGCGCACAAGCTCGTAGCCGTCCATCTTCGGCATCATGATGTCGGAGATGATGAGATCGTAATAGCTCTGCTCGAGCGCGGCAAGCGCCTCTTCGCCGTTGGAGACGCCGAGGACAGTGTAACCGTTTTTGGTGAGCACGTGGGCGAAGAGCTGGCGCAGCTCGCGGTCGTCCTCCGCAATGAGAATTTTGAACAATCCGATCCCTCCGATCCTGTGTCGGCGCGCCGCGGTTTCGCGGCGCTTGTCTCGTCAGTATACCATATCTTTTGCAAATGTGCAGCAGGTTGGGCGGAAATTTTGCACGGCGGCAAAACTGCACAAAAAAAGAGCCATCCTTTCGGATGGCTCTTTGCGTTTGCGGGAGATTTAACCGCCGAGGTAGGCCTTGCGGACGGCATCGCTCGCCATAAGCTCCTTACCGGTGCCGGAGAGCGTGATGCGGCCCGTTTCAAGCACGTACGCGCGGTCGGCGACGGAGAGCGCGGCCTGCGCGTTCTGCTCGACGAGCAGGATCGTCGTGCCCGCAGCGTGCAGCTCGCGGATGATGCCAAAGATCTGCTCAACAAGGATCGGAGCGAGGCCCATAGACGGCTCGTCGAGCATCAGAAGCTTCGGCTTCGACATGAGCGCTCTGCCCATGGCGAGCATCTGCTGCTCACCGCCGGAGAGCGTACCGGCGATCTGCTTGCGGCGCTCTTTGAGGCGCGGGAAGCGCTCGTAGACGTCCGCAATGCCCGCTTCAATGGTGGAGTTCGGCTGGGTGTAAGCGCCCATTTCGAGGTTATCCTCGACCGTCATCTGCAAAAAGACGTGGCGGCCTTCCGGGACCTGCGCAAGACCGTGCTCGACGATCTTGTGCGCGGGGACGCCCTTTAAGTCCTTGCCCTCGAAAACAACGCTGCCGTGCTTGGGGTGCAGAAGGCCGGAGACCGTGTTCAGAACGGTCGACTTACCCGCGCCGTTCGCACCGATCAGCGTGACGACCTCACCCTCGTTGACCTCGAAGGAAACGCCCTTGACGGCGTGGATGCTGCCGTAGTAAACGTGAAGATCGTTCACCTGTAAGATCTGTCCCATCGTTAGGCCTCCTTCTGCTTGCCGAGGTAGGCTTCAATGACCTCGGGATTGTTCTGAATGTCTTCGGGTGTGCCCTTGGCGATGACATGGCCGAAGTTCAAAACGGCAATGCCCTCGCAGATGTTCATGACGAGGTTCATGTCGTGCTCGATGAGCAGCACCGCGATCTTGAACGTATCGCGGATGGAGCGGATGTTTTCCATCAGCTCAGCCGTCTCGCTCGGGTTCATGCCGGCGGCGGGCTCGTCAAGAAGCAGCAGACTCGGGTTCGTGGCCAGCGCACGGAGAATTTCCAGTCTGCGCTGCGCGCCGTAAGGCAGGGAGTTCGCCTTGGCGTTTGCAAGGTCTTCCATGTGGAAGATGGACAGAAGCTCCATCGCGCGCTCATGCATGACGCGCTCTTCCTTCCAGAAGCGGGGCAGGCGGAAAATGCCCTCGGGCATCGTGTAGTGCATCTGCGTGTCCATCGCGACGGTGATGTTTTCTTCCACGCTCAGCTCGCCGAAAAGGCGGATATTCTGGAACGTACGTGCGATGCCCGCGCGGTTGACCTGCGCGGTGTTGAGGTCATGGATGTCTTTGCCGTTTAAGAGGATCGTGCCGTGGGTGGGCTGATAGACCTTGGTGAGCAGGTTGAAGACCGTTGTCTTACCGGCACCGTTCGGGCCGATGAGGCCGGTGATCTCGGTGCGGCCGATGGTCACATTGAAGTTGTCGACCGCTTTCAGACCGCCGAACGTGATGCCGAGGTCGATGCACTCGAGCACCGGGGATTTGCCCGCGTCGCGCTCGGTGAGCAGCGCCGGTTCACGCGAAACGGGGACGAGCTTGGTTTTTTGCTTTTGCGGCATATTCTGAGTCATGGTCAGTCCTCCTTTTCAGCGGCGGCGCGGCGGTGGGGCAAGAGCCTGCCGAAAAACGCCTTGGCCTGCGGATTGTTGGTCGCGAGCATGACGAAGATCAGCACGATCGCGTAGATGAGCATACGGAAGTCGGCAAACTGACGCAGCGCCTCGGGCAGGATCGTCAGCGCCGCAGCGGCGACGAGCGAGCCCCAGATGTTGCCAAGGCCGCCGAGCACCACGAACACCAGCACGAGGATGGAGAGGTTGAAGTTGAACTTCGTCGCCTGAAGGGAAGAGTAGTTCAGGCCGTAGAGCGCGCCTGCCGCGCCCGCGAGGGCGGCGGAGGTGACGAATGCCATGAGCTTGTACTTCGTCAGGTTCAGGCCGATGGCCTGCGCGGCGATGCGGTTATCACGGATGGCCATGATCGCGCGGCCCGCACGCGAACGGGTCAGGTTCAGCACGACGATGAGCGTGATCATCACGAGGATGAAGCCCGCGGTGAACGTTGCGATCGTGGCGGTGCCGGTCGCACCCTGCGCGCCCTTGATGATAGCGGTGCCCGAGGCACTCAGGCCGAGGTCGTCGACCGTCTTGTTGCCGGCGGGGTTGAAGATGAAGTGCAGGCCGTTTTCATCGTAGCCGATGATGAGGCAGTTGATGAGCTCTTTGATGATCTCGCCGAAGGCCAGCGTGACGATGGCGAGGTAGTCGCCCTGCAAGCGGAGCACCGGCGTGCCGATGAGAAGGCCGACGATGGCGGCGAAGATCGCGCCGACGACCATCGAGATGGCGAGACGCACGGGAGCGTTCGGGATCGCGCCCATCAGGCTCTGCGAGACGACGATGCCGGAAAATGCGCCGACACTCATAAAGCCCGCGTGGCCGAGGCTCAGCTCACCGAGGATACCGACCGTCAGGTTCAGCGACACGGCCATGGACATGTAGCAGCAGATGGGGACGAGCAGACCGATGGCGGAGCGCTTGAGCGAACCGTTGTTCTGCAGGATCGTCGTGATGATAAAGACGACGATCACGCCGAGATAGGTCGCAAAGTCGACCTTTGTGGTCTTCTTGAGCGAGTTGAATTTGTTCATTTTCTGTGTCATTCCGGCCACCTCACACTTTCTCCGTCGCGGACTTGCCGAGAAGTCCCGCGGGTTTGACGAGCAGCACGACGATCAGCACGGCGAACACGATGGAGTTGGCAAGGTTCGTCGAGATGTACGCCTTGGCCATGGCCTCGATGATGCCGAGGAGCAGGCCGCCGAGGAACGCGCCGGGGATGGAGCCGATGCCGCCGAACACCGCAGCGACGAACGCCTTCAGACCCGGCATGGCGCCGGAGGTCGGGATGACGGTCGGGTAATTCGTGAAGTACAGCAGCGAGCCGACAGCGGCAAGGAACGAGCCGATGATAAACGTCACGGAGATGACCTTATTGATCTGGATGCCCATGAGCTGGCTGGTCTCAAAATCCTTTGCGACCGCGCGCATGGCCATGCCGATCTTGGTGTGGTTGATGAGCCACTGCAGCAGCAGCACGAGCACGAGCACGAGCACGGGCGTGACGACCGTGACCACATGCGTGGTCGCGCCGAGGATCGTGACCGTGTCGGACACGAACGGCAGCGACGGATATGTCTGCGGCTGGCCGCCGGTGGCGTAGAGCGCCACGTTCTGCAGCAGGTAGCTCACGCCGATGGCCGAGATCATGACCGACATACGCGGCGCGCTGCGAAGCGGCTTATAGGCCGCGCGCTCGATGACGAAGCCGAGCAGCACCGTCAGCACGAGCATAAGCGGAATGGACACATACACCGGCAGAGACGCGCACATGAACACCATCATCAGACCTGCACACATGAACACGTCGCCGTGTGCGAAGTTAATCAGGCGCAGGATGCCGTAGACCATCGTGTAGCCGATGGCGATGAGCGCATACTGGCCGCCCAGCGAAATGCCGGATAACATTTGAGCGACAAAAAATTCCATTTGTTTCCCTCTCTCTATCATTTGCAAGGCGGAGCTTGAGCCGCCGCGAAAAACGCGGAGCCTCCGCGGCTTTCGCAGCCGCTCAAAATCCCAAAAGGGGGAGCCGAAGCTCCCCCCGGGTTCTTTGAGTCTCAGACGAGATCAGAGGCTCAGGAAGCCTTCTGCTGCGTCACGAACGTCCACGCGCCGGCAGCGGCATCGATGGTCTTGATGTAAGCAGTGTCGCGGATCGCGTCGCCGGTATCGTCAAAGGTGATGTGGCCGGAAACGCCGTCATAGGTCACGCCGGGCAGCGCTTCCATGACCTTGGCCGGATCGGTGGAGCCGGCGGCCTTGAGCGCCTCGAGCGCGACATAGTAAACGTCATAGCCCATGGCCGTCACAGCAGAGACGGTATCGTCGCCGCCGTTGGTGGTCTTGGCATCGGCATTGCCGTTGATGTAGGCCTTGATGCCGTCATCGAACTTCTGGTTGCCGCCTTCGGCATAGAAGGTGGAAACGAAGACCTTGACGTCCTTGCCCTTGGCAGCCTGCAGAACCATGTTGTCATCCCACGTATCGGAGCCGAGCATCGGCAGCGAGATGTTCAGGGAAGCCGCCTGGTTGACGATCTGCGTGGAGTAGGCGATGGAGACAGGCGCGAAGATGACGTCGCAGCCCTGATCCTTGGCCTTGTTCAGGTAGGAGCTGAAGTCGGAGTTGTCCTTCGGGAAGGAGTCGGTCACGACGGTGCCGCCGGCCTTCTCAAACGCCTGCTTGAAGAAGGTGACCAGACCCTGGTCATACTCATTGCCGTTCTCACCGAGGCAGTAGGCCTTCTTGGCCTTGAGCTCGGAAGAAGCATAGTTGGCAAGAACCGTGCCCTGGAACGGGTCGAGGAAGCAGATGCGGAAGTAGTGGCTGTTGCCGGCCGTAACGTTCGGGTTCGTGCACGTCACGCCGATGGCCGGGATGCCGGCCTGCTTGAACGTGTCGGACGCGGCGATGGACACGCCGGAGCCGTAGGAGCCGAGCACGAGCGAAACCTTCTCGTTGACGAGCTTGGAAGCCGCCGAGACAGCCTTGGCGGAGTCGGAACCGTTGTCGGAGTAGACGAGCTCGACCTTGTAGGTCTCGCCGCCAATCTCGACGGTCGGGGTCTCCTGGTTGGCATACTGCATGCCGAGCATTTCCTTCTTGCCACCGGCGCCGGAGTCGCCGCTGGCAGGCTCGAACACGCCGATCTTCACGACCTTGTCGCCGCTGGCCGAGTCACCGCCGCCACCGCAGGCGCACAGAGCAAACACCATGACCAGCGCGAGCAGCAAAGCAATCGCTTTCTTCATTGTTATTCCTCCATTCTTTTCTTTTCAGGCGATGTCCATGCAAGACGAACATTTGTCCTTGAAACGAATATGCATGAATTATACTATCGTTTGGGCAAAAATGCAATATCAATTTCACGAAATATTCATATTATTTTTTTGAAATGTTTGCGGACAGGGGTATTGCCGCATTTACAGCACAAACGGGCTCGCGCGCCAGTCGCCGCCGCAGCGGCGTTCCTCCCGTGCCGGGCAGCCTAGCACATAGAAATCGTGCGCATCCGCCGTCAGCGCAAAGATCTCCCCCGCCGGGCCCGGCAGACTGCGTCCAGCGGCAGGCTTTGTGATGACCGGCACCGACGCACGCATGTCGATCGCGCGCAGCAGCTCCCTGCCCTGCGCACCGATGGCCAGCACCCGCGCATACGGCGGCGTACCGCCGTCCATACCGGCGGTCACGCCCAGCGCCGCGCACATCGTCATACGCCGGATACGTGCGAGCGCGTAGCGCTTGGACTTTGCCGCCGCCAGCACGCCGTCAAGCGTCGGCTCTTCGTGCGCGGCGCGGTACAGGCTGTTGCCGAGCCCCTCGGTCGCGCCGGGCAGCGCATTGTAGGCCGTCTGCGGCAGCATCCGCAGCCGGGACAGCAGCGCGCTCTCGAGCACCTCCGGCAGTACAGGACCGCGGCCGCGCGTCTTTTCCCGGGCACAGATCTCCGCTGCCGCCCGCGGCAGGAACGTGGACACATCCTCCCCTGCGCCGATGCGCATGCGCAGCTCGGACGCCGAGCGGATGTTCCCCTCCGCAAAGCGGTCGTGCTGCGCGCCGGTACGCAGGACCGTCAGCGGGTGCAGCTCCAGCCGCTGGTCGTAGATCGCCTTGAGATACTCCACGGCGAGGATGTTGTTCGGCGCCTGCAGCAGCTCTGCGAGCGCGCCCACGCGCCGCGCGACCGCCTGCTGGCGCGCTGCCGCAAAGGGAATGCCGCTGCGCAGCTCCGCGCGCAGATCCTCGCCCAGCAGCGGATCGAGCAGCGCCTCCGCCACCCGCTGCAGCGGATCGAGCTCGCCGCACTCGCTGCCGAAGCTCAGATGCGTCACGACGCCGAGATTGCCCAGCAGTCCCACAGCGCCGCGCGCAAAGCCCTCCGCCGACGACAGTGACCACGGCAGCGGCAGCTCCAGCACCAGATCCGCCCCACAGCGCACGGCTGCCTCCGCGCGCGCGAACTTGGAATATACCGCCGGACTGCCGCGCTGCACAAAGTCGCCCGACATGACGCACACGACCGGGCACACTGCGCCGAGCTGCGCGCGCGTCTGCTCGATGAGCCGCGCATGCCCGTTATGAAACGGGTTATATTCGGCCACAATACCGATGACATTGCCCATTTTTGCACCTTCTTTCGAAAAATACTTGCGTTTTCCTACGAAATGATTACAATAAGAGTGTTTGGTATCATAATACTTTGATTTTGCAGGAATTACAATATTTAATACGAGAAAGGAATCTAAGTATGAAAATTCTTGTCATCAATGCCGGCAGTTCGTCGCTGAAATATCAGCTGATCGACATGGAGACCGAGCACCTTCTGGCCAAGGGCCTGTGCGAGCGCATCGGTATCGACGGTCACCTGAAGCACACCCCGCTCATCGGCGGCAAGCCGGTCTTTGACGAAGACCTGCCGATGCCCACCCACTCCGAGGCCATTGCTGCGGTCATCGACAAGCTGACCAGCGCCGAGTACGGTGTGGTCACCTCCATGAAGGAGATCGACGCCGTCGGCCACCGTGTCGTCCACGGCGGTGAGAAGTTCGCCTGCTCCGTCAAGATCGACGACGCCGTCATGGCCGCGCTCGAGGAGTGCACGCCGTTTGCGCCGCTGCACAACCCCGCCAATATCACCGGCATCAACGCCTGCCGCGACGTCATGGGC
>OGZR01000942.1_pt1 | contig 10096 bp, 10 predicted proteins | sample 1576851 | NCBI WGS metagenome assembly OGZR01 (sample SAMEA3541492, study PRJEB24748) | human gut metagenome | biome: human gut; feature: human-associated habitat; material: faeces | place: China | collected 2012
GACTCCGAGCTCGACGCCTTCCGCGCCTACTGCCCGACCTATCCCACCAATGCCACCCTGCTCGTGGACACCTACAACAGCCTGCAGTCCGGCGTGCCGAACGCCATCCGCGCCTTCAACGAGGTGCTCAAGCCGCTGGGCATCACGCGCTGCGGCATCCGCTTCGACTCCGGCGACATCGCCTACCTGACGAAAAAGGCGCGCAAAATGCTCGACGACGCCGGCTGGCCCGACTGCAAGATCACCGTATCCAACGCGCTCGATGAGCGCCTGATCGCGGGGCTGCTGCGGCAGGGCGCGCAGGTCGACAGCTTCGGCGTGGGCGAGCGGCTCATCACCGCGCGCAGCGAGCCGGTGTTCGGCGGCGTGTACAAGCTTGCAGCCGTCGAGGACGAGGACGGCAACATCATCCCGAAGATCAAGATCAGCGAAAACGTCGGCAAGATCACAAACCCGCACTTCAAGAAGGTCTACCGCTTCTACAGCAAGGACACCGGCATGGCCGAGGCGGATTACATCTGCCTGCACGACGAGGACGTGGACGACACGCAGCCGCTCGAGATCTGCGACCCCGACGCGACGTGGAAGAAGAAGGTGCTCACCGGCTTCACGGCGCACGAGCTGCTCGTGCCCGTCTTCCGCGGCGGCGAGCTCGTGTACCAGAAGCCCTCGCTCGATGAGATCCGCACCTACTGCGCCGGGCAGCTGGCAACCCTCTGGCCGGAGGTGCTGCGCTTTGACTACCCGCACAACTACTACGTCGACCTGTCGGAAAAGCTGCTGAAGATCAAGCTCGACCTGCTCAACGCCGGCGGAAAGTCGCAGGGCTGAGGCATGGAGGCCGCTTCCCGCCGTCAGGCGATCCTTGACCGGCTGCGCACGGCCGACCGTCCCGTGAGCGCGTCCGCGCTCGCCGCCGGGCTGAACGTCAGCCGCCAGATCATCGTGGGCGACATCGCGCTGCTGCGCGCAGGCGGCGCGGAGATCTCCGCCACGCCGCGCGGCTACGTGCTGCCTCGGGCGACCGACGGCATCACGCGCACCATCGCCTGCCGCCACACACTCGCGCAGACCGGGCAGGAGCTCGACATCCTCGTGGACAACGGCTGCACCGTGCTCGACGTCATCGTTGAGCACCCGGTCTACGGTCAGCTCACCGGTCAGCTCCAGATCAGCAGCCGCTACGATGTGGAGCAGTTCCTCGCGCGCATCCGCGACAGCGACGCCGCACCGCTGAGCATGCTCACCGGCGGACTGCACCTGCACACACTGTGCTGCCCGAACGAGGATGCCTACACACGCGCCTGCGCCGCGCTCAAGACCGCCGGTCTGCTGCTGGACGATTGACAGAAGTTTAATTTAGTTGACAAGTGCATGCGAAGCCTTTATAGTATGCTTTACAGGTGTCTTGACACCTGTAAAGCATACTTATTTTATCTCACATATTTCTAGGAGGGCTTCACTATGCAGCGATTCCGGGACTTTCTGAAGCGAAAGGACATCGAGATCTCTCTGCGGCGCTACGGTATCGACGCGCTCGGCGCGATGGCGCAGGGTCTGTTTTGCTCGCTGCTGATCGGCACGATCCTCAACACGCTCGGTCAGCAGTTCCACATCGGTTTTCTCAACGCCATCATCTTCACCCTCGGCAAGGGTGAGGCCGCGGTCGGCTACACGATCGGCGGCTGCGCGTCGCTGATGGTCGGTCCGGCGATGGCGGTCGCCATCGGCCACGCGCTGCACGCGCCGGCGATGGTGCTCTTCTCCCTCGTTCCGGTCGGCTTTGCGACAAACGCCATGGGCGGCGCCGGCGGTCCGCTGGCCGTGCTTGTGACGGCGGTCATCGCGGCCGAGTTCGGCAAGGCCGTCAGCAAGGAGACAAAGGTGGACATTCTCGTGACCCCCATCGTCACGATCCTCGTCGGCATCGGGCTTGCCATGCTCGTCGCCGCGCCCATCGGCAAGGGCGCAAGCTGGGTCGGCAACATCATCATGTGGGCGACTGAGCAGCAGCCGTTCGTCATGGGCATCGTCGTGTCGGTCATCGTGGGCATCGCGCTCACGCTGCCGATCTCGTCGGCGGCCATCTGCGCGGCGCTCTCGCTCACGGGGCTTGCGGGCGGCGCGGCCGTGGCCGGCTGCTGCGCGAACATGGTGGGCTTCGCCGTGCTGAGCTTCCGTGAAAACGGCTGGGGCGGTCTGGTCAGTCAGGGGCTCGGCACGAGCATGCTGCAGATGGGCAACATCGTCCGCAACCCGAAGATCTGGATCCCCGCCATCGTGACGTCCGCCATCACGGGTCCGATCGCAACGTGCATCTTCAAACTCCAGATGAACGGCGCCGCCGTCAACTCCGGCATGGGCACGTGCGGTCTGTGCGGTCCGATCGGCGTGTGGACCGGCTGGGTCGCGCCGAGCGAGGCCGCCATCGCCAACGGCGCCGTGGCCATTCAGCCCGGCGCGATGGACTGGATCGGTCTGCTGCTGGTGTGCATCGTGCTGCCGGCCGTGATCTGCTGGGCGATCGGCCTGCTGTGCCGCCGCCTCGGCTGGATCCGCGAGGGCGATCTGAAGCTCGACTGAACCCGCATCACAAAACCGCACAGGAGCGGATCCTGTGCGGTTTTTCATGTGCTGCGCCGCGATTTGACGGATGTCCCGAAACGCTGTATAATCGGTGCATCCAAGTACCCGGAGGCGAAGCGTATGCCGATCATTGTCGACCGTGAGCAGATCCGCACGGACATTCTCATGGCGTTTGAGCGCTGCATCGAGCGCAAGCCCATGCTGAGCGTGTCCCTGCGCGACATTGCAGCCGAGGCGGGCATGAGCCATGCCAAGTTGCTCAACTATTTTGAAAGTAAAAACGACCTCATCCTCGCCTATGTGCGCTACACGCGCGAATATATGAGCGAAAAGTGCAGCCAGTGGTTCGCCGCGCACGCGCGCGCGGACTATGCCTCCAACCTCGCGTACATGAACGCCTTCATGGACTACGTGGCCAACGCCCCGTCGCATGAGCAGCGCCCAAGCGCCACGACCCAGACCTACGTCCTCGCGCGCTATGACCCGGAGATCGGGCAGCTCGTGCAGGACGAGTTTCGCGCCTGGCGCACGCTCATGGAGCAATGCCTCATCCGCATCTACGGTCAGGAGGCCGGTATGCACGAGGCCGAGGCGATGATGATCCTCATCGCCGGCACGTTCATCTGCAACTACAACCGCGCGCTCACTGGTGAGATCAATGACAACATCCTCGGCTATCTCGGAAACCTGAGCCGCTCATAACGTGAAAAACAAGTCCGCCTGACAAGCCGTCAGGCGGACTTTTGAGGCTGTCAGAAAGTATTACTTTCTGACAAAAGAGTTTGCGGCCTGACTGCAGCGCACGCGCCGTCCGCCCAAGGCGAACGGCGCGCACGTTTGCAGGCCGAGCGGTATTTTCTCAGCCGCACATGTCGCCTGAGAAAATGATTGGATTTTCTTTCGCCGCACCGTTGGTGAAAGGCTGCGAGGTTTTGACAAGCTGGACACCCGAGGCTGAAGCCTCGGGTGTTTTTTATAGTGTTTGCCCGCTCCCGGAAGCGCCGACAGCCTCACCGCTCTGCGACGCCGGTGTATTGGAACACATAGTCCACGGCGCGGTTGCTCACGCGCTCGAGCGATTCGTATGTGCTGCCGCCGATGTGGAAGGTGGCGATGAAATTGTCCAGATGGATGAGCGGATCATCGCTCGCCGGCGGCTCGTGCGCGAACACGTCGCTCGCCGCAGCGCGGATCTGCCCCGTGGTGAGGGCAACGTAGAGATCGTGCTCGTTGACGATGCCGCCGCGCGAGGTGTTGACGAGCAGCAGCTCCGGATTCGCCGCGGCGAACACCGGCGCGTTGATGAGGCCGCGCGTGGCATCGCAGAGCGTGATGCTCACGTTCACGAAGTCGGAGCGCCGGAAAAGCTCCGGCAGGGTCTCGACCTGTTCGTAGCCCCACGCGGCACATTCGGCGGCCGTGCGGCGCGGATTCCAACACATGACGCGCACATCGAACGCCGCGCGCAGAATGTCCGCCACGCGGTGGGCGATGTTGCCCGTGCCGACGGTGGAGGCAAGGGCCGTGGACACTGCCTGCAGCGGCGTGATCTCGCCGTCGCCGGCCTCGCCCTTCTTAAAGATCTTTCCGATGGTGTTTTTCCACCAGTAGCCGATCTTGGTGAACTGGATAAAGCCCACAGCGATGCTCAGGTAGATGCCCGTGCCGACCAGCAGCGCCAGCATCACCGGTCCCCAGACGAAGCCGTTGACCGCAGTGTTGATCTTCATAAACTGTTCCATACACTTCTCCTTCCCAAAAATCACATTCCGTAAAACGTTTGATGAATTTCTTTCATATCTCAGAGAATACCAAATCGGCCGCCCGCTGTCAACGGGGCAAGTGTCGTTTTTTGTCGTGCGCGCATGGCAAATCATACATTCTGCATAAATTTTAATGCATTCTTTACCTGCATTTAGTGATTTGCACAGCAAAACGGTAGAAAATTTTTGCATTCCCCGCTTGACAACCGGTATCCGCCATGCTATCCTAACTGTACTAACACACTTAACACAGCAGGAGGTGCCTATGTTCCACTTGATATTTCTGATCCCGGTTCTTGTTGTACTGCTGCTCGGCATTTTGCTGCTCGCCGTGCTGTGCAGCCGATGAATGCAGGAGGAATGCCATGATCACCTTAAATTACCGCGACGCGCGCCCGATCTACGAGCAGGTGTGCGACGGACTGCGGCGGCTGATCGTCTCGGGCGCGATCGCCGACGGGGATAAGCTCCCCTCGGTGCGCGCGCTGGCGACGCAGCTTGCCATCAACCCCAATACCATCCAACGCGCGTACAACGAGCTGGAATCGAGCGGCTACTGCTGCTCCGTGCCCGGCAAGGGCTGCTTTGCCGTACACACCTACCGCGCGCAGGACGACGCGCGCCGCTTATCGCTCGAGCATCAGCTCAAAGAGCTTTTGCAGGAGCTGCGCGCCATGGGCGTGAGCGAAGAAGACATTCAAGCATTGTGCAGGGAGGGAGAAGAGAAATGATCGAAGTACGCGGTCTTAAAAAGACCTTTGACGGCTTTGCCGCGCTCGACGGCGCGGATCTGAGCGTGCCGCGCGGCGCGGTCTACGGCCTTGTGGGGCCGAACGGCGCGGGCAAGACAACGCTGCTGCGCCACCTGACGGGCGTTTACCGTCAGGATGAGGGCAGCGTGCGCTTTGACGGCGAGGAGGTCTGGGAAAACGCGGGCGTGAAAGCGCGCATCGCCTCCATCCCCGATGACTGGTTCTACTTTATGCAGGCGGGGCTGCGCGATATGATGCGCTTTTACCGCGGGTTCTACCCGAATTTCAATTTAGAGCGCTACGAAAAGCTCAAAGAGGTCTTTGCGCTGGACGAAACGCGGCCGCTGCGCCGCATGAGCAAGGGCCAGCAGAAACAGGCGGCCTTCTGGCTCGCCATGTGCACGATGCCGGACTACCTCATTCTCGACGAGCCGGTGGACGGTCTCGACCCCGTGATGCGCCGTCAGGTGTGGAGTCTCATTTTGCAGGACGTTGCCGAGCGCGGCACGACAGTGCTTGTCTCGTCGCACAACCTGCGTGAATTGGAGGACGTGTGCGACCACGTGGGCGTGATGAGCCGCGGCAAGCTCCTGCTCGAACATTCGCTGAGCGAATTGCAGGACTATACCGTCAAGCTCCAGCTCGCCTTCGAGGGCGCGGAGCTGCCCGCCCTGCCGCAGGAGATCAAGGTGCTGCACCACGCGCAGACCGGGCGCGTCCACACGCTCATCTGCCGCGGCAGTGCAGAGGAACTGGAACAGCAGCTCTCCGCGCTGCACCCGATCTTTATCGACGCGGTGCCGCTGTCACTTGAAGAAATTTTCATCTATGAACTGGGAGGTGAGGACTATGCGATCCGCGACATCGTTCTTTGATAAGACTTTATTCCGCAGCCAGCTCAAGCACACCTGGCCGCTCTGGCTCGGCTACACCGCCTTGTGGCTCTTCCTCGTGCCGGTCATGCTCTTTTCAGAGCTTTCCGCCTATCAGCTCGGTTACAGCGCAGCGGATGCATCCTACCTGCTGCTCAATACCGGCGTGCGCGGCGGCATCTTTATTTCCTTCTTCTTCGGCCTTTTCTTTGCGATGCTCGCCTTCTCGCACCTGACGCAGAGCCGCGCGATGAACGGCTTCCACGCGCTCCCCGTGCGGCGCGAGACCATCTTTCTGACCGCCTACCTCACGGGACTGTTCTGCCAGCTTTCCACCATTCTCGTCACGTTCCTGCTCGGCGCGGCGGTCTCCGCCCCGCTGCACTTAAGCTTCTGGAGTGTCACTGGCGCGGCCATGGGCAGCGCCATGCTCGAAGCCGTCTTTTTCTACTCCTTCGCCGCGCTGTGCATGATAATGACGGGGCAGATCCTCGCCGCGCCCGTCTTCTATTTCGTCGGCAATATCCTCGTCCCGGGAATGGAATATCTGCTGCGCAACTTTGCGGGCAACTTCCTCTACGGTTACAGCGGGCACACCGACGTTGCGCTCGGTTTCCTCTCCCCGCCCCTCTATATGTACCCCGAGGTGGACATCGCCTCGATCGAGACCTGCGAGAGCGGCTCGTACTATGTGACTGCCTACGCGCTTGAGCACCGTTCTTTCATGATCCTCGCCGCCTACGCGCTCGCGGGACTTGTCATCGCCCTCATCGCGCTGCTTCTCTACCGCACGCGTAAGAGCGAGATGACCGGCTCGACGGTCGCCTTCCCGTGGGCGACGCCCATCTTCAAGTACGGCGTGGCGTTCTGCACCGCCGTTTCGCTCGGCCAGTTCCTCTACTATTTCCTCTTCGGCCAGTACCGCTCGAGCGGCAGCGATTCCCTGCCCGGCACGATCCTCTGCATGGCGGCGGCGGGGCTTGTGGGCTACTTTGCCGCCGAGATGCTCATCAAAAAGAGCTTTCGCGTCTTTCGTGCAGGCGCGAAGGGCGCGGCGATCGTCGCAGGCGTCCTCGTGCTGCTCGGTATCGGCATGAGCTTCGACCTCACGGGCTATGAAAAGCACGTGCCGGACGAGAGCGAGATCGAATCCGCCTTTTACACCTTCTCCGGCATGACGAACGTCACGACCGACGATGCCGACACCATCCGCCGTCTCACCGCGGCACACCAGGCCATCGTCAAAAACCGGAACGAGCAGGCGCGCATCGCAGACGCATGGGACGCGGATACGCTCTCCCAGAGCGATCATGACGACATCGAACACTTCTCCCTGCGCCTGACCTACTACCTCAAGGACGGCTCGCAGCTCTCGCGCTCCTATTCGCTCTACCTGCGGAGAAGTGACCTCACCGTGCCCTCGTCCGCCACGGCGCGCGTGAACGCGCTCTATATGTGCAGAGAGTCCGTGCTCCGCCGTGTCCTCGGCTACGGCTGCGATCACCTCGGCGACACGCCGCGCTTCCTCGACAGCTACTGCTACTATTACGATGAGAACTCCAACACAAAGGACTATGCCCTCACCGCCGCGCAGGCTGAACAGGTCTACGCCGCGCTGATGCAGGACGTTCAGGATTCCGATAATGGCGGCAGCGACATCTTCGCCGTGCAGGAATACCAGTACGATCCCCCCTCCTTCTGGCTCGAGCTGTACTTTGAGTCCACCAATGAAAAAGGCCGCCCGGAGGTGTATACGCTCAGCCCCCATGTGAATGGCTCGACGCCCAACACCCTGCAAGTACTCAGTGAGCTGCTGCCCGAGCTGAAATCCAACATCGTAACGCCGCCCAGCGACGACGGCATTCACACCCTCCCCGCCACAGAGGACTCTTCCACCGAAGAAAGTGTGAACTAACATGGCAGAAAGAACAAAGCGGCGGCGCAGGCGCCGCCGCACTGGGAACAAGAAAGCATTTCTCGTCCTGCTCGCGCTCGTTCTGCTCGTTCTCGGCGGCGTGAAGCTACGCTATGCGCTCGCCCACCGGAATCTCCCCGGTTCGAATGTCAGCGCGCCGGACTTTGTCACGGTCGACTATCTGCCCCTCAACGAATATTCCCGTCCCGGCACGCCGCTCAGGGAAATTTCCGGCGTGGTGGTGCACTATGTCGGCAATCCCGGCACGACCGCCGCGGCGAACCGCAGCTTTTTCGCCAATCTTGCGCTGACGCACGAGACCTACGCGAGCGCCCACTTCCTCGTGGGGCTGGACGGTGAGATTTTACAGTGCGTGCCGCTGACGGAGATCGCCTACTGTTCCAATACCGCGAACGACTACACCGTGTCCATCGAGGTCTGCCACCCCGACGACACAGGCAAGTTTGATGACGCGACGATGGAGAGCCTCGAACAGCTCGTCGCGTGGCTGTGCGAGACGTTTTCTCTTGACCCCGACGCGGACGTCATTCGACACTACGACGTGACGGGCAAGATCTGCCCCAAATACTACGTGGAAAACGAAGATGCGTGGCTCGCCTTCCGGCAGAATGTGAGCGCGCGCATCGAAGAGGACAAAACCGCGAGCGGTGAAACCAGCTGAGAAATCAAATCGGGAGGGAGCTCATGCACGACTTTGTTTCCTATCTTTTTTATCTGCTGCAGCGCGGGATGCGCTTTGCCGTGCCCGCTGCGCTTATCTGCGGCCTTATTCTGGCCGTCTGCTACACCGTCTGCCGCAGGCAGGGCCGCCGCTTCCCGTGGGGAAAGGCGGTCTGCGCGGTGCTGCTCGTCGGCTGGGCGGCGGTCACGGTCTTCGTCACGCTGCTGCGCAGCGAGCCGAATGAATTTGCCGCGCGGCAGTGCAATTTGCAGCTTTTCCTTGCTTGGCGCGAAGCGTACCAGCGCTTCACGCTGCAAATCTGGCTCAACGTGCTGCTCAACATCGCGCTCTTCGTCCCGCTCGGCGTGCTGCTGCCGCTCTTGTGGAAACCGTTTCGCAAGTGGTATGCCGCGCTGGGCGCGGGCTTCGGCGTTTCGCTCCTGATCGAGCTGGCGCAGCTTTTGACGGCGCGCGGCATGTGCGATGTGGACGACCTCTTCACCAACACGCTCGGCGCGATGCTCGGCTGGTGTGCAGCAATGCTCGTGCTCGCGCTGCATCAAAAGAGCAGGACGTGGCCGCGCTACTGCGCGCTGCCCGCCGCGTTCGCACTCGCACTATCCGCCATTTTCATTTCCTACGCCGCGCAGCCCTACGGCAACCTGCGCGACGCCTCCGTCACGACGGCAGACTTAAGCGGCATCCGCTGGTCGGTCGACTTTGCGCTCGACGAAGACAGCAAAACCTCCTGGGTCTATCAGGCACAGGCGCTCGACAACGCGGGCGCCGACCGCTTCGCCGCGGAATTTGCCGCCGCGCACGGCGTCGAATTTCCGGATGCGTACTATTACGATGACCTTGTGATCTACGCCAACCACTCTTCCGGCGACTTCCTCGACGTCACCCTGCACGACGGCACGTGGGAATACAGCTTTGGGCGCGATCACACGCCCGTTTTCGATGCGCCCGCGTCTGGTGTCACAGAGGACATGCTGCGCGAAGAGCTCGACAAGTTTGGCTTTTCCATCCCCGCCGGCGCTGCGTTCACGCTCTCGCCGTATGGCGAGACCTCTTACCGCGCGGTGTTCTCCGCCGATCTTCTCCCTGCGGAGGGAGGCTTCCTCCACGGCACGCTCACTTGTGATCTGAGAACACAAGGCAACGGTCAATCGACGCTCTCGCAGCTCGAAAACCGCATCACCACGCTCGCGCCCGTACGCGAAGAGTCTATTCTCTCCCCCGCGCAGGCGCTCGCCGCGCTGCAATCGGGCAAGAGCTTCGAGAGTGCGTGGTTCGCGCAAAGCGTCCAGCAAATTGAGGTGCGCTCCAGCACGCTCGACTACCTCTCCGATTCCAAGGGCTTCTATCAACCGGTCTACCGCTTCGAGCTGTCGCTCGCCGGTCAGGCGGGCGGCATCACCGACGCGGTCGACTATGTCCCTGCGCTCTTCTGAGCGCCGGAGTGCAAGGAGGCTTACGATGAAACGCATACTTGCCTCGCTGCTCAGCTTCGCCCTGTGTCTCGC
>OGZR01000943.1_pt1 | contig 10085 bp, 8 predicted proteins | sample 1576851 | NCBI WGS metagenome assembly OGZR01 (sample SAMEA3541492, study PRJEB24748) | human gut metagenome | biome: human gut; feature: human-associated habitat; material: faeces | place: China | collected 2012
TCAATGGTGGCCTTCCACTCGATGTTGGGTTTGGAGTCCTTGAAGTTGTCGTGGTAGCAGTTCCAGCCCGGCTTTGCAAGGTTCGTGCTCAACTGGCTGTTGGGCAGCGGGGCGGCGTTCAGGCAGGCGTCCACGCAGGCCTGATCCAGCGCCACCGGGTCGAAGGACGCAAAGATGCCGATATCCGGCAGAATGGGTGCATCGTTCTCGCCGTGGCAGTCGCAGTTGGGGCTGATGTCCTGCACCAGAGAAACGTGGAAGCAGGGACGGTCGTGGCAGACTGCGGCGGCGTACTCGGCCATTTTGCGGTCCAGCAGCTCGTTGGCACAGTCGTTGGGAGAATAGATGGCGTCAAAGCTGCACGCACCGATGCAGCGGCCGCAGCCCTTGCACTTGTCGTAGTCGATGACCGCCTTGTTTTCGGCATTGTAAGTAATGGCGTCCGAGCCGCACTCCTTGGCGCAGCGGTGGCAGCCGCGGCACAAGCCCTCCTGCACGGCGGGCTTGCCGGCAGCGTGCTGCTCCATCTTGCCCGCGCGAGAGCCGCAACCCATGCCGATATTCTTGAGCGCACCGCCGAAGCCGGTGGACTCGTGGCCCTTGAAGTGGGTCAGGCTGATGAACACGTCCGCATCCATGATGGCGCGGCCGATCTTTGCCGCGCGCAGATACTTGCCGCCGCGGATGGGCACGAGGTCGTAATCGTCCCCCTTGAGCCCGTCGGCGATGATGCACTGCGCGCCGGTGGTCATGGGCGAATAGCCGTTGAGCATGGCGCTGTCGAGATGGTCGAGCGCGTTGGCGCGGCCGCCGACATAGAGCGTGTTGCAGTCGGTGAGAAACGGCTTGCCGCCCTGACTTTTTACCAGATCCGCCACGGTTTTGGCCCAGTTGGGGCGGAGATAGGCCATGTTGCCCGGCTCACCGAAGTGGAGCTTGACGGCGACGTACTTGTCCTTGAAATCGATCTGCTCAAAGCCGGCGGCCTTCATGAGCCGGCGCAGCTTTTCGAGCGTGCTGATCTCGTCCGTGCGCAGATCGGAAAAATATACTTTTGCAGATTCCATGGGAAACACCTCCGAAGTCTGATTTCTTTCTCATTCCCGGCGGGGATGCCCCACCTATTTTATTCTACTGTGCTTACGGGGCACTGTCAACCGAAAAAAGCGCCGGACGCCCGCAGGCATCCGTCGCTGTGTTCGCGCAGAGCCGTGTCCGCGCCGGAGACGGCCGGACGCGGACACGGGGATATGCAGTTCCTCCGGGCTGACGGTAAGTGAGGAGATTGGTTGAGATCGCAAAAACAGAATGAAAGAAGGGCAGAAAATTCATGCCTTGGTAAATGATAGGTAAGTTCGGAATGCAGCCCGGCGGAAACGGAGGCGGTAATCAGGCGTTGACGCCGTTGCGGATGGCCTTGACCTTGTCGTACTCGCCGTTGACGTAGTACAGGGCGTTGTCCATCGAGAGCTTTGCCACGAGGTAGTTGGACGTGTCGGAGTAATAACCGCTGTGCGGCGTGAGCAGCACGTCGTCGCGGCCGACGAGCGGGCAGGTATCCAGATCGGGGTCCTCGCTCTCGACCATGTCGAGCGCGGCGCCGCGGATATAGCCGTTATCGAGCGCCCAGACGAGATCCTCGTCGCAGATCAGCGGACCGCGGCCCTCGTTGACGATGATGGGGTGCTTTTTGCACTTCATGAACGCTTCCTTGTTGAACATATGGTAGTTCTCGTCGGTGAGGTTCATGTGCAGGCTCAGCACGTCGGACTCGGCGAGCAGGGTGTCAAAATCGACAAGCTTGACGCCGAGGTTCTCGGCAATGGCGGGCGGCAGGAACGGGTCATAGGCGATGACCTCCATGTCGAACGCCAGTGCCTTGCGCGCGACGGACTGACCGATGCGGCCGAGACCGGCGATGCCCATGACCTGACCGGCGATGCGCTTGAGACCCGGCACGACCTGATAGTCCCAGACGTGGTCCTGCTGGACGCTGCGGTCATACTGGCGGATGCCGCGCTGGAGGTTGAGCATGAGCGCCATGGCGCTCTCGGCGGTCTCCTGCGTGCAGTAGTCGAGGATGGAGCAGACGGCGATGCCCTTCTCGCGCGCATAGTCGAGATCGGCCTCGTTGTAGCCCGTGGACTGGAAGGAGATGACCTTGCAGTGATCCATGGCGTCGATCTCCTTTTTGCCGAAGTGGACGTAGCCGTCGATGATGATGTCGGCGTCCTTGATCCCGGCGTAGAACGCGTCGTTATTCTCAGCGTGCTCGTCGAACACGGCGATCGCCAGCTCCGCACCCTCGGGGAGGCAGGAACGCTCGATGCTGATGTCTCTGTCTTTGGTATAAGGTACTTCGGCCAGAACGATTTTCATAATAAGTTCTCCTTTTTCATTACTGAATGGCGCCGCTGTCCTTCATGGCGGCGATCTCCGTATCGGTATAACCGAGGTCGTGGAAGATGCTGTCCGTATCGGCGCCGAGGCAGCCGGCGGACGTGTAGGGGCGCATGGCGTACTCCGAGAACTGCATCGGCGGGCACGGCATCATGACCTCGAGGTCATCCTTGAAGGCGACCTTGCGCACATAGCCGTTGGCGATGGCCTGCTCGTCGGTGCTCACATCGCGGATGGAGCGCATACGCTCGCAGGAGACGTTGTTTTCCGAGAGGAAGGCTTCCCACTCGGCGACGGGCTTCGTCTTGAAAATGGCGTTGAGCCGCGTGACGACCTCGACGACAAAGTCGGTCTCGTGCAGCGCCTCCAGACTGGCGGCGCGGGGATCGTCGACCAGCTCCGGCATACCGAAGAGGTTTGCAAACTTCGGCAGCTCGCGGCGGTATTCGTTGTCAAACACGCCGATCCACTTCCCGTCGCTGCACTGGTAGAAGTGGCAGAACGGGTCGGACGGGCGCAGGGGGTCGTTCGGACGGTCGCCGCCGAACTGCGGCTGGTGCGACACGACGCCGATGGCGTTGCACCAGATGCCGCTGGCAAACAGCGACGTGCTCACAAACGTGCCCATGCCGGTGCTCTTTTTGCCGATGAGCGCCATGAGGATGCCCGACAGGAAGGCCGAGCTCGTGGCCATGTCGCCGAAGGCGTAGGTGGGCGTGAACGGGAACGAGCCGGGCGCCTGCCAGTCGGCCATCGGGCCGCTGCGCAGCCAGAACGCCGTGCTGTCAAAGCCGGGCTTGGCGGCATCGGGGCCCTTGGGGCCGAAGCCGGAGAAGTGCGCGTACACGAGTCCCGGATAGGCCGCGTGCAGCGTCTCGTAATCGAGACCCAGACGGCCCAGCGACGGCAGGCGGACGTTCGTGAGGAACACGTCGGCCGTCTCGAGCAGCTTGAGCATGGCCGTCTTGCCGTCCGGATTTTTCAGATCGATGCTCGTCAGGCGCTTGCCGCTGTTCTGGATGGTGAACAGCGGGTTTTTATCGTCCTCGCACACGACCATCTCGAACTCACCGGCGCGGCGCATCTCGTCGCCGATCTTGGTTTCTACTTTGATGACTTCCGCGCCGAACGCGCACAGCACGCGCGACGCGGTCGGGGCGGCGACGACCGTCGCCAGCTCCACAACGCGAATCCCCTCGAGGGGCATCTTCTTCTTTTGCTCCATAGTGACGTAAACTCCTATCTTGGGATGGGGGTCATGCTGCTCAGCGCGCGGCGTAGAATCGCTCGGCCTGCTCCTGCTCCTCCGGGGTCTGGCGGTGCGTCAGACAGATGACGACATACAGCACGGCCGAAACGCCGAAGCTCGGCCAGAGCGCATCGATCGAGAACAGCGGCAGCGCGCTGACCTTGCCGCCGATGAACCAGACGACGGCGATGATCGTCGCCGAGAGCATGGACGCGAACGCGCCCGCAGAGCACGACTTCTTCCAGAAGAACGCGCCGATCGTCGGCAGGAACAGCCCCGCCGAGTTGATGGTAAACGTGATGAGCAGGATGTTCATGATATCCTGCGTGAACCACCCGAACACCGCGCCGAGCACACCCACAAGCAGCGACGCGGCAAGGCCGACGCGCATCAGGGTCTTTTCCGACGCCTCGGGATGGAAATAGCGCTGGTAAATGTCCTTGGTCAGGCTGGCAGAGCCCGTGAGCACCGAGATGTCCGCCGTGGACATGATGGCGCTGAGCACACCGATGAGCACAAGGCCCTTGAGCCCGTGCGGGAAGAGCTCGACCACGAGCGCCGCGATGACATTGTTCGACGACGCGAGATCGGGCAGGATGAGCTTTCCGGCCATACCGAGGAAGGTGCTCGCCCCGGCGATGATGAGCACGAGCGCGGCCGCATAGATCGTGCCGGTGCGGGCGGTTTTGGCGTCCTTGGCCGCGATGCAGCGGGTGTAGCTGTCCATGCTCGTGAAAAACGACATGACCGTGGACAGACCCAGTGCGATGATCGTCGGCCAGCCCCACGCGCCGAGGTCGAAATGGCCTGCCGGCAGATCGGTGGCAAGGTTCGCGCCCATTTTGTGCAGCTGCGAGCCGACCAGCGGCACCGCCAGAAACACCACGCCGAGCAGCAGCAGCGCCATCTGCACGATGTCGGTATACGTCACGGCGAGCAGGCCGCCCGTCGAGACATAAAACACGATGACCACGGCCGCAAGGACGTAGCACAGCCCGAGATCCCAGCCCGTGAGGACATTGAGGATCGAGGCGCCGGCAACAAACTGCGCCGCCGTGTAGCCGATCATCGCAAGGATGGTCGTGATGCTGGCCATGGTGCTGTTTTTCTGGTCGTAGCGCGCGCGGATCATCTCCGGGAAGGTGATGTTCTGCAGCACCTCGCTCACACGCTTGACAGGCTCGGCCATGACGAGTGCGAACAGCACGCAGCCGATGGCGATCTCACCGACGTACCAGATGCCGGTGATGCCCATGGAATAGCTGTTGGACGACGTGCCGATGACGGATGAGCCGCCGATCCAGCCGGCCATCCAGAGCGCGCCGATCTTCAGCGCACCCATGGCGCGTCCGCCGAGATAATAATCGTCCACGCCGGTCTGCTTTTTGTTCGCGATCAGACCGAGCGCGATCATGCCGACAAAATATGCCAGAATGATGACGACGTCTAAAACGTTCAAAAACTTTACACCTCCAAAGCGGGATCTCCGGGGCGCTGCGCCGCAGCGCCCCGATGCTGATTACGGATGATAATGAGCAGAAACCCGTGGAGACCGCCGGTTTTTAGTGGATCTGCGTGCCGGCGCGGAAGCAGAGACTGTTTTTGGGGTTGATCTTGCCCTTCTTTTCGAAGAACTCATTGATCAGGCGCTCCAGATCGTCCTCCGTGAAGAGGTCGGAGTTGGCCGCCATGGCGCCCATCATGACGATGTTTGCGCCCCTCGGGTTCTCGTGCTCCGCCGCGATCTCGGTCATCGGGACCTTGACGACGCGGATGTCGTCGCGGTATTCGCGCTCATGCACGAGCGAGCTGTTGACCAGCAGCAGTCCGCCGGGGCGGAGGCTGCTCTCAAACTTGTCGATCGCCGGCGCGTTCATGCCCATGAGAATGTCGATCTTCTTGGCGCAGGGGCTGGCGATCTCCTTGTCGGAGAACTTCACGGTGCAGTTGGCCGTGCCGCCGCGCATCTCTGAGCCGTAGGACGGATACCACAGCACGTTCATGCCGAGCTTCATGCCGGCCTCAGCCAGGATCAGACCGGTGGTCAGAACGCCCTGACCGCCGAATCCTGCACAAATCATCTCTACCATCATGCCTGATCGCCACCCTTCTTGTCAATGTATTCGCCGACCGGGAAGTACTTGGTCATCTCCGTGTGCACATGCTCGCGGGCCTTCACCGGCGGCATGTTCAGGTTGGTCGGGCAGGGGCTGAGCAGCTCGACGAGGCAGAAGCCGTCGCCGTTGAGCTGGTGCTCAAACGCCTTGCGGATGAGCTTTTTGCAGTTGTTCATGCCGGCGGGGCCAACCAGTTCACCGCGTGCCAGATAGGCAATGTCCATCTTGCCGAGCACGTCGACGACGTTGAGCGTACCGTAGCGGGCGGGATCCTTGCCCTTCGGGGAGGTGGCGGTCTTCTGGTGCGGCAGGGTGGTCGGGGCCATCTGGCCGCCGGTCATGCCGAAGACGCTGTTGTTGACGACGAACACGCAGATGTTGTCGTTGCGCAGCGCGGCGTGCACCGTCTCCGCCATGCCGATGGAGTAGGCAGCGCCGTCGCCCAGGTACGCAAAGACCGGGTTGGCGGGGCGGATGTGCTTGACGCCGACGGCCGTCGGAATGTCGCGGCCGTGCGCCGCCATGATCGTATCGTAGCGCCAGTAGTCAATGTTGAACGAGCAGCAGGCAACGTCCACGACTGCCAGCATTTTTTCCTGGATGCCGAGTTCCTCGGAGACCTCGCCGATCAGGCGCGTGGCCAGGCCGTGGCCGCAGCCGGGGCAGAAGCCGGCGGAGGAAAAGACAGTTTCGGGAGCTTTGAGTTTCATTTATTTCTCCTCCTTTTCCAGCATGGCCTTGGCCTGCGCGACGATCTCTTCCGGTTCCGGCAGACCAAAGAACGTGCCATAGAAGCCGACCGGATATTTGTTTTCCACAGCCAGCTTGACATCGTCGACCATCTGGCCGAGGATGTTGATCTCGACCGTCATGAACGCCTTGGCGTTCTTGCAGGTCTCAAACGCCTTGACCGGGTACGGCCAGAGCGTGATCGGGCGGATCAGGCCGAGCTTGAAGCCCTCGGCGCGCGCCATGTTCACCGCTTCCTTCGAGATGCGGGAGCTGATGCCGTAGGCCACGAGCACCACATCGGCATCCTCCGCCTGATAGGACTCCCAGCGCTGCTCGGTCTGCTCCATCTGCGCATACTTGCTGCGCAGAAACTCGGGATACTGCGGGTTGGTGTAGTAGACGTTCTGCACCTTGCGGGGCGCGGCGCCCGCCTTGCAGCCGCGGATCGCCCAGTCGAACTGGTCGATGTCGTGCTCGACGAAGTCCTTGAGCTCGACGCCCTCGACCATCTGGCCGATGGCGGCGTCGGACGCGACCAGCACGGGGTGGCGGTACTTCTCCGCCAGCTCGAAGGCTGTGGACATCATGTCGCAGTTTTCCTGCACGGAGGCCGGCGCCAGCACGATCGTGCGGTAGTCGCCGTGGCCGCCGCCGCGGGTCATCTGCCAGTAGTCGCCCTGTCCCTGCGCGATGTCGCCGAGACCGGTGCCGATGCGCATGACGTTGATGATGACCGCCGGAAGATCCGCCGCGACCAGATAGGAGATGCCCTCCTGATTCAGCGAGAAGCCGGGGCCTGCGGAGCTGGTCAGCGCGCGCGCGCCGGCAGCCGCCGCGCCGAGGAGCATGTTGATGCCCGCGAGCTCGGACTCGGTCTGCACGAACGTGCCGCCGACCTCATCCATGCGCTTGGCCAGATACTCGAGGATCTCGGTCTGCGGAGTGATGGGATAGCCGCTGTAAAACCGGCAGCCGGCGCGCAGCGCCGCTTCTGCCAGGGCCTCATTGCCCTTCATCAGTTGTTTGCTCATGTTTGTACCTCTTATTCCAGAATCTCAAAGACACTGTCGGGGCACACGCGGTAGCACGTGCCGCAGGCGACGCACAGGGAGTCGTCGACCTGAACGGTGTCATAGCCCTTGTCATTGATGTGTCCGGAGAACGACAGCGCCTTGCGCGGGCAGTCGTTCACGCAGTAACCGCAGCCCTTGCAGCGGACGGTGTTGATCTTGATCTTGCTCATGTGGATAAGCCTCCTTGTAATATGCGCGGATCACGCAGCCTGCTCGGCTGCTTTGCGCTTTGCGACCTTCTTGGACTGCGAGATGGCGCACAGTGCCGCGATCGCGCCGAGTGCCGCCGTGCCGACGCCGTAGATGAGAATGCGCGTATAGCCCGCGTCGCCGTAGGCGTCGATCCAGTTGCCGAACATGGTGTGCACGAACATATCCGGGATGTAGCCGACAAACGTCGCGATGGCGACCGCTGTCGCGGAGACCGTCGTCGGGATGCCCATCTCGGGCTGGATGGAGAAGTATGTGCCCTTGCACAGGAACATCGCGATGCCGACCAGAAGCAGCAGCACCACCAGCAGGCCGCCGCTCGTGCCGCCGGGCAGGACCAGGAAAATACCGACTGTCACAAGGCAGGCAACCTGACCGAGCAGCTGCTCCTTGGAGACAGACTTGAACGTCTTGTCGGCCAGATAGCCGCCGAGCGGGCCGCCGATCAGACGGCAGCCGTAGGTGCGGAACGTACCGACCGAGGCGGCCAGCGCCGCGGACATGCCAAGCACGCCCGTGCTGTAGGGGGTGAGGTAGCTGGCCACAGCCGAAATGGTCACGTAGCACCAGACGAGAACGGCCATGATCCACACACCGGGGATCTTGAACGCGGACACATAGTCCTTGAAGGTGATCTTCTTCTGCTTTTCTTCCTCGCTCACGCCGTAGGCAGCGTCCTTCGGCATGAGGATGGCGACGAGAACGCCGGACACGAGCGACAGGCCGCCCATGAACGCCAGCGCGCTCTTGAAGCCGGTGATCAGGTCGCTGCCGCCGACGACGGCCATGACGCCGATCATGATGAAGCTCAGCAGCAGGGACGCGAAGCCGTTGAGCGCCTCGAAGATGCCGTAGATACGGCCCTGCTCCTCGTCGGTGCCCGTGAGGCGGATGCCCTTCATGATGGCCGGCCAGAAGGCGAAGCCGCCCGTCAGGCCCGTGAGCAGCCAGATGATGACCGCCATGGCGTAGCTGCGGTAGGTGAACATGAACAGGAAGCTCAGCGCCGCCTGACCGAAGATGGAGATCAGCAGGACGGGCTTGGGGTTGAATTTATCACCGATCCAGCCGCCGGGCAGATAAGAGACCGTGCAGCAGATGCAGTAGGCCGTCATCAGGGAGCCGAGCTGGGCGTTCGTGCAGCCCATGGCGGCGATCATCTGATCATAGAAGCTGGACTTCATATACGGCATGACGTACATGAAGCCGTAGGCGATTCCGAGCGCGAACAGCAGCAGGAAGCGCTTCACATTTTTCGATGCATTGCTCGTGTTGGACATATTTCTTTCTCTCCTCTAATACAGTTTCATTCCAAATTTTCAGTTCTCTTTGTGGTCGCTGGGGGAATGCTGCTCCAGTTCTCTCGTTTGCTCACCTCGCTTGCTCTGCCGCAGGCGGCTGTGTGAAGTCTGTATCCGAATCAATATTTGTCTGACAAATCCTTGACACAAAAAAAAGATTGTGCTAAGGTAGACACAGATCACAAGTTACCCACTAATTGTCAGACAAATTGCCAGAGAATAAGGAAAGGTCCCGTTAGGACCCCTTGAATTTGTCTGACACATTCGATTGATTCAATCATACCATTCCTTTTTTTCTTTGTAAATGAACACAATTCTCAAAAAATCGACGCAGAATTTGTGGATATTGCTCAGTGAGGTGTCGTAATGAAACCGGAAACCAGCATCAACTACAAGAAGATCGTGGACGACGTGCTCGAGAAGATCAGCCGCGGAGAGCTGCAGAAGGGCGACAAGCTGCCGACGGAGCTGTGCCTTGCGACCAAATTCGAGGTCAGCCGCACCTGCGTGCGCGAGGCCATCAAGAGTCTGGAGGCTATGGGCATCGTGCAGAGCATTCAGGGCAGCGGCTCGTACATCACGAACACGCCGGAGCAGTCGATCAACCGGCCGCTGTGCGCGCTGTTCGCGCTGAGCAACGGCACACTCGAAAATGTGCTCGACCTGCGCAACGTGCTCGAGACGGACGTCTGCCGCGACATCATCCGCACCGCGACCGACGACGAGATCGCGCGTCTGTGCGCGCTGGCCGATTACGATTATAATGAGCCGCCGATCAAGCAGCAGGCCCTGCTCGACTCCCGGTTTCACAACGCGCTCATGCGCATGTCGCACAACGCCCTCATCAAATACATCTACACCACGCTGTCCTCGCTCATGGACATCTACCGCGCGCGTGTGCTCGAGGAGACCTGGCGGCTGGACGAAAACGCCCTGACACGCGCCGGACACCAGGCCATCTGTCAGGCCCTGCGTGACCGCGACGAAGCCGCCGTGGCCGCCG
>OGZR01000947.1_pt1 | contig 10064 bp, 6 predicted proteins | sample 1576851 | NCBI WGS metagenome assembly OGZR01 (sample SAMEA3541492, study PRJEB24748) | human gut metagenome | biome: human gut; feature: human-associated habitat; material: faeces | place: China | collected 2012
TTCCGTAAGAAAGATTTCAACGATCATTCGTGTATATGGAAAATAAGTTACTGTTCTTTTCATATATATAGTAATGAAAATGAAACAGATACAAAAAAAGAATTGAAAAATCCTGAGATTTTGATACTATATAAGAGATGTCAGATATAAAAGTTTTATTGTGCAGAGATGATCAGTTTTCTGCTCCTGATATCAGCAAAACAGTTATCAATTATGAATAAACATAAAAGGAGAACATTATGAGCAAAAAACCAACCGTATTAATGATTCTTGATGGATATGGTCTGAATGACAAAAAGGAAGGAAACGCTGTATATCTGGCTAAAACACCGGTTATGGACAAGCTGATGGCAGAATATCCATTTGTAAAAGGAAACGCAAGCGGACTGGCAGTAGGTCTTCCGGACGGACAGATGGGTAATTCTGAAGTAGGACATATGAATATGGGCGCAGGCCGTATCGTATATCAGGAACTTACCAGAATCACAAAAGAAATCCAGGACGGTGATTTCTTTAAGAATGAAGCTCTTCTTGCAGCAATGAAGAACGCAAAAGAGAATAATTCTGCAGTACATTTCATGGGACTTCTTTCTGATGGTGGTGTGCACAGTCATAATACACATCTTTATGGATTACTTGAGATGGCTAAGAGAGAGGGCGTTGAGAAGGTTTACGTACATTGTTTCCTTGACGGTCGTGACACACCTCCTGCATCAGGTAAAGAGTTTGTAGAGGCTCTTGAAGCAGAGATGAAGAAGATCGGTGTAGGTGAGATTGCTACTGTTTCCGGACGTTACTATGCGATGGATCGTGATAACCGCTGGGATCGTGTAGAACTGGCATATAATGCTCTTACATCAGGAGAAGGCGTAAAAGGAACAGATGCCCCGGCAGCAGTTCAGGCTTCCTATGATAATGATAAGACAGATGAGTTTGTTCTTCCTACAGTTATCGAGAAAGACGGACAGCCGACAGGTGTTGTATCTGATAAAGATTCTGTTGTATTCTTTAACTTCCGTCCTGACCGCGCACGTGAGATCACAAGAGCATTCTGTGATGATGATTTCCAGGGATTTGAAAGAAAAGCAAGACCACAGGTTACTTTCGTATGCTTTACAGATTACGATGATACCATTCAGAATAAACAGGTTGCATTCCACAAGGTTCAGCTTCACAATACATTTGGCGAGTATCTTGCAGCGCACAATATGACTCAGGCGCGTATTGCTGAAACAGAGAAATATGCACATGTTACATTCTTCTTCAATGGCGGTGTGGAAGAGCCGAACAAAGGAGAGGACAGAATCCTGGTTAAATCTCCGAAGGTTGCAACTTACGATCTTCAGCCGGAAATGAGTGCACCTCAGGTTTGCGGAAAACTGGTAGATGCGATCAAATCTGACAAATATGATGTGATTGTGATTAACTTTGCAAACCCGGATATGGTTGGACATACAGGCGTACAGGAAGCTGCCATCAAAGCAGTGGAAACTGTTGATGAATGTGTTGGCAAAGCAGTAGAGGCTCTTAAAGAAGTGGACGGACAGATGTTTATCTGTGCTGACCATGGAAATGCAGAACAGCTGATCGACTATGAGACAGGTGCTCCGTGGACTGCACATACAACAAATCCTGTACCATTCATTCTTGTAAATGCAGATCCGAAATACACACTGCGCGAGAACGGATGTCTTGCAGATATCGTTCCTACACTGATCCAGCTTATGGGAATGGAACAGCCTGTAGAAATGACAGGAAAATCTCTTCTTGTAGAGAAATAATATAATACAAAAACTGTGAGAACTGCTTGGCAGACATCAGCAGTTCGTGATATTGACGAAACCCTCTGACACAAATCAGAGGGTTTTTTGTCTGTTTTTGGTGATTATGTAGAAAATCATGGAATTAAAAAACACATCTTGAAATGGAAAAAATTTTCAACTATAATCGCTCTGATATCTGATAAAACAGATGTCGGAAACAGTAAATAAAGAGGATTAAAAAAGGATTGGGAGGGTTTATTGGAATGCAGACAGACATGACAGTTGGGAAACCAATGAAGATGATACTTGACTTTACGATACCTGTATTTATAGGTAATGTATTCCAGCAGTTTTACAACATGGCAGATGCCATAATCGTAGGAAAATTTGTAGGAACAAAAGGGCTGGCAGCGGTTGGTTCAACAGGAACGATCATGTTTCTGATCATAGGTTTTCTTACGGGACTGACAGCCGGTTTTACAGTTCTGACCTCACAGAAATTCGGTGCGGGAAAGATGGATGAGATGCGCCAGTCAGTGGGAAATGCGGCGTTACTTTCAATTATCATATCGGTTATAATGACGGCTGTCAGTATGGTGGGGATGCACTCGCTTCTGACATTAATGCATACACCGGAGGATATTTTTCAGGATGCATATATCTACATTATGATCATATGCGGAGGTATTTTTGCACAGGTATTATATAATATCCTGGCCAGTATTCTGAGAGCACTGGGAAACAGTAAGACACCATTGTATTTTCTGATTCTGGCGGCACTTTTGAATATAGTACTTGACCTGGTGTTTATTATTGTTTTCCATATGGGAGTTGCAGGGGCTGCCTGGGCGACGATCACAGCACAGGGAGTATCCGGAGTGCTCTGTCTGATTTATATTATAAAATACGTACCGGAATTGAGACTGAAGGCGGATGACTGGAGATTTCGTTCAGAGATTGCCAAAAAAGAAATTCTTGTGGGCATTCCCATGGGACTGCAGTATTCCATCACTGCGATCGGAACCATGATGGTACAGACCGCATTGAATCTGCTTGGCTCCACACAGGTAGCGGCATTTACCGCAGCGAATAAGATCGAGCAGATCGTGACGCAGGCATATGTTGCGATGGGAACCACGATGGCAACCTATTGCGCACAGAATATTGGAGCAGGTAAGATCAAAAGGATCCGTCAGGGATTTAAGTCAATTACGATCATGGGAAGTATCTATTCAGTCGTAGTTGCGGCGATCATTATGACGGTTGGAAAATATATGACGTATCTGTTCCTGTCTGGGGATTTGACAGAAATTATGCATTCCGTGGATATTTACCTGAAATGCGTCGGTACTTTCTTTATTCCGCTTACCGTTGTAAATGTTTACCGGAATGGAATCCAGGGAATGGGATATGGACTGCTCCCGATGATGGCTGGTGTGGCTGAGTTGGTTGGCAGGGGCGTTGTTGCCATGATCGCGGCAGGGCAGAAGAGTTACTTTGGGGTATGCATGGCAAGTCCGGCGGCATGGATCCTGGCAAGTGCGTTGCTGATCGTGATGTATTATTATGTGATCCATCAGAATGAGAAGCGGTTTGCGAAGTATGCGGATGAGGAATAGAAAAGTTTTCTTTATAAAGCAAACGGAATGAATAACAGCTCCGGCGAATATACTTTTTAGTAAAGTGGTTCGCCAGGAGCTGTTTTTATGCGCCTTTTTTTATACATATCTGACTTTATAGTCCCTTTTATGATTTTGTCCATTCTTATATATGGAATTTTTGCAGGAGTGAATGTATATGATACTTTTATTCAGGGAGCAAAGCGTGGATTTTGGACGGTCGTGCGGCTGATGCCGACGTTGATCGGATTGATGGCGGCAGTGGGGATTTTGCGTGCATCGGGTTTTCTGGAATTTATATCGGAAATAATTGGAAATGTGACGGAGCAGATTGGATTTCCGGGGGCATTGGTTCCGCTTACGATTGTGAAAATGTTTTCGTCCTCTGCCGCAACGGGATTATTGCTTGATATCTATAAGGAATTTGGAACGGATTCGAGAAACGGAATGATCGCTTCAATTTCGATGGCGTGTACGGAAACGATTTTCTATACGATGTCTGTGTATTTTATGTCAGCAAAGGTGAAAAAAACCAGGTATACTCTTGCCGGAGCACTTATTGCAACATTTGCAGGGCTTGTAGCGAGTGTGTGGCTTGCAGCACTTGTATAAATAAAAGTTGTATATAAAAATTATCGAATGTTGTATTCAGATCTTTTTGAAAAATGTATATATCGCACAATAAAAATGACTACAATTAACAAAAAATGTGCAAAATCTTGACAAAGAATGGATAGAAACATAGAATATAGTCTATAGATGGTTCGAATCTAATTTTTATACGAAAAGGAGCAAAACATGAACGCAGCAGAAATTATTAAAAAAGATTTGGATGCAATTTATATTGGGAATCTGAGCACAGTAGATGACAATCTTACACTCCCGGAGAATGGAAAATACGGTGCTCAATTTACCTGGGAGACAGGGGAAGAAAGATTTATTGACAATACAGGAAAGGTACATCGTCCGCTGCATGGCATGGGAAACCGTAAAGTTACACTGACGGTTACCGCAACATATGAAGGACGTAGTGAGTCAAGAGAATATGTGGCGACCGTATTGCAGGAAGCAAAAGAAAATATCGTAAAAGAAGTACGTAAAGTCGTTCTTAATGCACTGGTCGGTGAAGAAGCACATCTTCCGTCTGTTGTGATCGTATATACAGAAGATGGACGCCGCATGACAATGCCGGTGAAATGGAATACATATGAGCCGGCAAAAGAAGAGACAGTGGTTGCAGTTGCAGGTGTGATCGATGGAACAGAAAAGGAAGCATCTGCAGAGATCCATTATAAAAAGGAAATAGTACCAGTAAAGGGACCGGAGAAAAAAGTGGGTTATTTTCCACTTGGACAGGTTCGGTTGAAAGAAGGAACTCTTTATTATAAATACCAGAAGCTGATGGAAGAATATCTTCTTGGAATTGACGATGACCAGATGCTTTATAATTTCCGCAAAGCGACCGGACTGGATACAAAAGGGGCACCTCCGATGACCGGTTGGGATGAGGAAAGCTGTAAACTGAAAGGGCACACGACAGGACATTATCTGTCAGGTATTGCACTTGCATTTGCAGCAACCGGCAATCCAAAATTTTTAGATAAAGTCAATTACATGGTAGCAGAGCTGAAAAAGTGCCAGGATGCATTTGCGGCAACCGGCAAATATCACAGAGGATTTTTAAGTGCATACTCAGAGGAACAGTTCGATCTTCTGGAAGTATATACCAAGTATCCGGAAATCTGGGCTCCGTATTATACTTTGGATAAGATTATGTCCGGATTATATGATTGTCATGTACTTGCCGGAAATGAGACGGCAAAAGAGATTTTGGACTTGATGGGAGACTGGGTATATGACAGACTTTCCCGTCTGCCAAAAGAAACACTGGATAAAATGTGGGCAATGTATATTGCAGGTGAGTTTGGTGGTATGCTTGGAACAATGGTAAAAGTCTATGAACTGACCGGAAAAGAAAATCATCTGAAGGCTGCAAAACTTTTTGAAAATGAAAAGTTATTCTATCCGATGGAAGAAGAATGCGATACATTGGAGGATATGCATGCAAACCAGCATATTCCGCAGATTATCGGTGCAATGGATCTGTATCGGGCAACTGGTGATGAGATTTATTGGGAAATCGGAAAGAATTTCTGGAATATCGTGACTGGCGGACATACATATTGTATCGGTGGGGTTGGTGAGACTGAGATGTTCCATCGTGCAAATACAACGTGTTCTTATCTTACGGATAAGGCTGCTGAAAGCTGTGCAAGTTATAATATGCTGCGCCTGACCAGTCAGTTATTTGAATATACGCGAAGCGGCAATCTGATGGATTATTATGATAATACGCTGAGAAATCATATCCTGACATCAAGTAGTCATAAATGTGATGGTGGAACGACTTATTTTCTTCCACTTGGTCCGGGTGGCAGAAAAGAATTCTTCCTTTCAGAGAATTCCTGCTGTCATGGAACCGGTATGGAGAGCAGATTCCGCTATATGGAAAATATTTATGCGCAGGATGAAGATGCGCTTTACATTAACCTTCTTGTAGATTCCGTGCTGACGGACGAAAATGGAAAAGCGATGATCGAACTTCAGAGTGTGGATGAAGAAGGTGTAATGGAAATCCGTTGCCAAAAGGATCAGAAAAAAGTTCTTAAAATCCATATTCCGGCATGGGGACAGAAGGATTTTAACGTGTCTGTAAATGGAAAAGTTCTTGCAGATACAGCACTTCATGATGGTTATATGGTAATTGATGCAGATTCGAAAGCCGGAGATGTGATCCGACTGGAACTTCCGATGGAATTCCGTGTGTTGGATAACAAGTCTGATGCGGCATTTGTCAATCTTGCATATGGGCCATATATTCTTGCGGCACTTTCAGAGGAAAAAGAATTCATTACAGCACCGGCAGTAGAAGAAATTCATATGGTTGATGGAAAATTACAGTTTGAAGCGAATGGAATGAAGATGATCCCTCTTCCAAAAGTAGATATGGAAGCTTATCATGTATATTTTCATAAAGAGTAAAAATAAGAAATAAAAAGCAGGAGTGTGCAGTTAAAAAATGTACACTCCTACTTTTTTGTCATATCAGTTATATCATACTTTTGCGAAGATAAGAGATTTAAATAAAATCTTCTTGACGGATTCTGCAAAACAGTGGATAATATTGCACAGTAATCACATGTGACAAGACAGTAGATTATACACTAAAAGAATGACAGGAGCAGGAGAAAGTTATGAAAGAGTTTCTAAGAAAGAAAAATATTATCTTTTCAGCGAAGCGATACGGAATCGATGCGCTTGGTGCAATGGCGCAGGGACTGTTTGCATCGCTTCTGATCGGTACGATCATCAGCACACTCGGAGAACAGCTTGGTATAGGAATCCTTGTAACAGTAGGCGGTTATGCGAAAGGAGCAACCGGAGCTGCGATGGCAATCTCGATCGGAGTAGCACTTCAATGTCCGCCACTTGTATTGTTTTCACTGGCGGCAGTCGGAATGGCAGCAAATGAACTTGGGGGTGCCGGAGGACCTCTTGCGGTTTTGGTCGTTACGATTTTTGCAGCAGAATTTGGAAAACTGGTTTCAAAAGAAACAAAAATAGATATTATTGTGACACCATTTGTGACGATCTGTGTGGGGGTTCTGCTTTCACTGGGATGTGCACCGGCGATCGGAGCAGCGGCAAGTACCGTAGGAACTGCGATCATGTGGGCGACTGAATTACAGCCATTTTTCATGGGAATTATCGTATCTGTGATTGTTGGTATTGCGCTGACACTTCCAATCAGCAGTGCAGCGATCTGTGCGGCACTTTCACTTACCGGGCTTGCAGGAGGTGCTGCTGTAGCCGGCTGCTGTGCACAGATGGTTGGTTTTGCGGTTATGAGTTTTAAGGAAAATAAATGGGGTGGTCTTTTTGCACAGGGAATAGGAACCTCGATGCTCCAGATGGGAAACATTGTGAGAAACCCGAGAATCTGGCTTCCGCCGACACTGGCATCCGCAATTACCGGTCCGGTCGCAACCTGTATCTTCCATTTGAAGATGAACGGTGCGGCAGTGGCATCCGGAATGGGAACCTGCGGACTGGTCGGACAGATTGGTGTGTACACTGGCTGGGTAAATGATATTGCAGAAGGAACCAAAGCTGCGATCACCGGAATGGACTGGGCAGGTCTGGTGCTGATCTGTTTTATTCTTCCGGCAGTGCTTTCCTGGGCGATTGCGATTCCGATGAGAAAATGTGGTTGGATCAAGGAAAATGATCTGAAACTGGATCTGTAGATTCAAGTGTAAATTATATAAAATGTGTTTGATGGGCTATCCTGTGGGAATGTTTCGGATTCTCACAGGATAGTTTTATTTTGTGTGAAATAGGATCAATCTAATAAATTTTTTTCCACCTCATCATATACGATCTCAAATGGCGCCGGCCCCACATCCAGTATCGCCCTGTGAAATTCTTTTTGGGAGAATTGATTTCCCAGAGTATCTGCCATCTCCTTTTTCAATTCATAAAATTTCAGGTATCCAATATAGTATTTCAGATAATTGGCAGGACTTCCAATGATCAGTTTGTAGACACTCTGTACTGCATTTGGATCATTGATCCCGTAATCGCTGAAAAAGCGGACTGTATCAGTTACAGACCAGCCGTCATAATGAATTCCCATGTCTGCAAGTGCATAAAGTCCAAGAATGACAGAACTGTTTTTCTGGAGAAGGGATGCTTCAGTCTTAGGGAGAGGTGCAAGGTAGTAGGACATCATTTCCGCATAGGTGGCCCAGCCCTCAACGTATCCGCCAAAATCAAGAATGCTTCGAATAGGATCCGGCTCAGAAGCAGAAAAATAGACGGTCTGGTACAGATGTCCGGGATAGCCTTCGTGAGCAAGGGTTGTGTAGAGATTCAACCCTGAGGTGGTCTGCCCGTTGTTAATGTAGATGACATTTTCCGTTAGATTGTCAATGGCAGGGATCATATAGAAAGCGGGACTTAGATAATCCTGCATGGATTCCGGAACATATTTGACCTGGAAATCAACATCAGGAATTTCCGGGAATGTATCTGTGATTTTGGACCTGAGATCGTCCAGCATGGAATCAGGAGATGTCTGCTCCAAAACAGATGCCTGGGTAAGTGCTGCGTCAGCAGGGAAGAGAACCTTCTGCATGGCACTTAGATCTTCCAGTATCTGTGCCCTGGTCATCAGGCGCAGACGGGAAATGGACTCATTGCAGCCGGTAGTCTGACGCACCAGATATTCATAGTATTTTTTTCCATAAGGGAAATGGCTCAGTCCCTGTTCATTCATTCCTTTTCCTTTCAGCGATTTGATAGCGGTGATCAGATTTTGATAAGCTGGATAAATCTCTTCTGTTACAAGTTTCATATTTTCTTTCTGAAAAGAATCTTTTTTGTTTTCAGGTAAAAGATCCAGTGACGCGATCCGCTCGTTAAATGTACTGACCAGATAATTCTCTTTACCCATATCGATAAAAGACTGGCAGGTGTCCAGAACAGAATCAGCCTGGTAATCCGGCATAAAAAGACCGGAAGCAGCTTTTTTCTGCTCAAACCGGATGACAGAATCAAAATAGGAAGGCGTTTCTTTTAAGAGAGCCAGATAGGTTTCTACATCCTGTGTGTCGTAAAAGCTGTATTCCGAGAGCAGAACAGGCAGCTGCGTATGGATACCGGATACGGAGCCCAGAGGCTCCTGATAAAGCAGATAATCTGTCCCTGTGGATGCATTTTTAAGATAGGTATCCAGGATTTTAAAGGTTAGTGCATTTTCCGAAGAAAGAGTGCCGGGATCAAATTCCTGCAGAGAAGAGAGAACATTTCTGACAGAAGCCTTTGCAGCAATGGGATCAGAAGAAAGATTGCCGTATGTAGCCGGGATGTCCGCGATGCCATAGTCAGAAGGAGAACGCAAGGTATAGTGAAGGCTGATGGTATTTGCGGATACTTCTGTCTGGAAGAGACTACGTGTGAAAGTACGGAATTGCCGGTCGGAGGATTCTGCATGCAGGGAGCTCCAAAATGCATTGCCAGACAGAAAAGAAATCAGAATGACCAGCAGACAACAGGGAAGGATCAGAAAAATTTTTTTCCGGTGTTTAAGAATTAAATGAAACATAAAACTCCAGAAGAAATGATGTTGTTTCTATGTATATGATTTTGATTCTGGAAATATGTATCTCAAACGAAACTTTACAGAAATAAAACAAGTGTCTTGTCGGATGTAAAGTGTGGTGCTATAATGTGCACTATGCTGAAAAAAGATCAGAGATGAGAAAAGAGTCAGTAAGGGAGGATCACGTTATGACAACGGTGGAAGAGATACAGAAGCTTAAAAAAGAGAAGAATGCTGTCATTCTGGCACATTATTATGTGCGGCCGGAGGTGCAGGAAATAGCAGATTATATAGGGGATTCTTTTTACCTGAGCAAGGTAGCAACGAAGCTCCAAGAAAAGACAATCGTATTTTGTGGCGTTTCTTTTATGGGGGAGAGTGCGAAGATCCTGAATCCGGAGAAAACGGTTCTGATGCCGGATATGACAGCAGACTGTCCGATGGCACATATGGCAGATGTGGAGACGATCCGGAAGATGCGGAAAGAGTATGATGATCTTGCTGTTGTCTGTTATATCA
>OGZR01000969.1_pt1 | contig 9857 bp, 7 predicted proteins | sample 1576851 | NCBI WGS metagenome assembly OGZR01 (sample SAMEA3541492, study PRJEB24748) | human gut metagenome | biome: human gut; feature: human-associated habitat; material: faeces | place: China | collected 2012
TAAGATGGACGCGCACCGTTCTATCTTTCCTTGATGCTGCAAGCTCAATCCAATGAAGGGACATCGATTGTCTGGCTTTCCTCGTTCCAGTTGTCAAGGGTGAATTCTCCGGATGATTCTTCGGAAAAGATGTCTCCCAGAGTGAGGGTCAGGGTCAGTTTGGAGTTTGCTTCCAAAGGTCCGTTCAATGTTTGCTTGAAACTTTTCACGTTTCCATTTTTCAGTATGATGCTCATCTGGAATTCCGGTTTCCCGAAAGAAGGGAAGAGCATGACGGTGGCGTTGCTCATTTGTGTACCGTCGACGGAACGGACCAGAGGGAAGGCTACTGTGCGTGGGCTTCCTTGAGGAGCGGCGGTGTAGAAATTCAGTTCTCCAGCAATATTGGTGATGCGCACCACCATGCTGTCGATGCTCGAACTGAGGATGCCGTTGTTCTTGTCCTTGATGATTACTTTCAGTCCGGTCACTACCCGTTTGAGGGATGCTTTCAGGTCCTCACTTCCAATGTTGGCAGGCTGGACGGCGTGTACCAGGTCGAATACCGGATAATAGGTTGTGTCCGCTTCCATTTTGAATAGGGAGAAGTGTTGCCGGGACATGTCTTCGCCTAAGATGTAGACCGGGTCCCTCATGAGAGGATGTGCATAAATCGGCTCCTCGTATTTAGGGGTTCCCCAATAAATCATGTTATAGAGACCTGCGGGTAAGGATAACTCTCGATTGACGCCATCGTTATAGAAAGCTCCGTCTTTAACTTGGTAGTAACCGTAAAAAGGTGTCAGCTTCCGGTTTATGTAGTTTCCATAATAAATAGAGGTGCCCGCCTTGCAGGGCATGATGGTCAGTATGCCGGTCAGCGGGCTTTGTCCGCTTTCTGTGGACACGTCCATCAAAAGTCGTGGTGATACCAACTCACTGCTTTTTTCTATCTGGGGCGGATTGTCATCGGCGCAGCTTGCCACGATTGCGGCAAGTACTGCAAATACTACTAATTTTTTCATTATCTGTTAAGCTTTAGGTTGTTCTTCCTTGAGAACGTTTTTAGAAAGAAATGGTTCTTTGTACTCCGGAGAAAGTATATTGGGGATGGAAAAGTGAGGTGAAACCAATTCCGGTATTGAGGGGAATGGGAAGAATAGCCCCTCTTCAAAAGGCTTAGAGAAGGGACGGAAAACAAATTATACCTTTTTTAGTAACATTTTAGAAGCCTTGATTAACGAAATCATATACTCTTCGTAACAATTTCTCGACATTCTTTTCTTGTTCCTCCATACATTTGCATCCGAGTTCTTTGGTATTAATTGAAGAACACAATGAATCTTTGATATTAACCATTAAATAATGTACAATGAGAAAAACATTCTTGGAAAAGTGCATAAATCTGCGTTTATGCCGTGTTGCATTGGTACTTTTGTTTCTTGTACCTGCAATCAGTAGCCTGCAGGCTAATCCTTCTCAAAACAAGACCATTTCGGGTGTTGTGACATCGGCTACGGATAGTGAGCCGTTGATAGGTGTCAGCGTGCAGGTGAGAGAAACCGCTACGGGTGGAATTACCGACATTGATGGCCGGTATTCAGTAAGTGCCCAACAAGGGCAGACACTGGTGTTTTCTTACATCGGTTATCAATCACAGGAAATCAAGGTAGGTACTTCTTCCGTCATCAATGTGGTGCTGAAGGAGGACACGGAAATGTTGGATGAAGTGGTTGTAGTGGGCTATGGTGTCCAGAAGAAGAAATTGGTGACGGGTGCCACTGTTCAGGTGAAGGGTGACGAAATAGCCAAGATGAATACAACCAATCCCTTGCAGGCTATGCAGGGACAGACACCGGGTGTAAGTATTGCTTCGACTTCCGGTCAACCGGGTGCTGACATGAAAGTGAGTATCCGTGGTCTTGGTACCGTGGGAAATAGTGCTCCTCTTTATCTGATTGATGGTGTGGGTGGTGATATTTCTACTTTGAATCCTGCCGATATTGAACGTATTGACGTGTTGAAAGATGCTGCATCTTGTGCAATTTACGGTTCGAGCGGTGCCAACGGTGTTATCCTTATTACTACGAAGCAGGGTAAGGTAGGAAAGGTTTCTGTATCTTATGATGGAAACATAGGTTGGGCAAATATATATAAGATGCCTGATATGTTGAATGCCAAAGAATATATGGCGGTAATGGATCAAGTGGCCTATAATAATGGAGGCCAACCGTATGATTGGTCAAAATTCGTAGATGCTGATTTGCTGACTGCTTATCAGAATGGTACCAATCCTGGTACAGATTGGGTAAAAGAATTCCGGAATAAAAATGCTGTGGTTACTAATCATGCGTTGAATGTAACAGGTGGTTCTGAATTCTCCAAATTTTCGACAGGTATAGGCTATCAGTATCAGGATGGTGCATTCGGTGGTCCGGTGAAGACTGACTATCGTCGTTTTACTTTCCGCATTAATTCTGAGCATGTGATATATCGTAAGGGAGATGTGGATGTGATAAAGTTTGGTGAGAATATATATTATCAGCACAAACAGAATCAAGGTGTGCAGTTAGGTAATCAATATTCGAATGACCTTTCTAATGCTTTGCGTGCTATTCCTCTGATTCCTGTATATAATGAAAATGGTGATTTCTTCATGTATGATGATTTGAAGAATTTTGGAACGAGTGCTAATGGTATACTTGATTATACTGCATATGCTTCTAATCCGATGGCTCACATGGTATATAATCAGGCTGGGAATAATAAGAATAAGAATTTTAATCTGAACACAGCGGCATATCTGGAAGTACAACCACTTAAGAATCTTATTTATAAAGGTCAGGTTAGTTACAAACAATGGTCAAGTTCATGGCGTTCATATCTTCCCGTTTACCAAATTAATAATCAGGGAGATAGCCGTGATAAAGACCAAACGATAAATAACGTGTCTTTGGGTTGGAACTGGAGTTTGACTAATACGTTGAGTTATCGGTTTGATATTACAGACTTACATCATTTTGATGTTTTGGCTGGTACAGAGTATTCTAAATCAAGACCAACTTATGGCGAATCAGTAGAGGCAACCGGTTATAATAGTGCTTTTGGTGACTTTACACATGCTTATTTGCATAATACAGAACGTAAAGCTACTGCTACAGTAAATGGTTATCCCTCGGATTATGGTTCTAAGATGTCTTATTTTGGACGTTTGAATTATGACTTTAAGGAAACTTATATGTTTTCTGCTATCATTCGTGCCGATGGCTCGTCTAAGTTTGCGAAAGGCAATCAATGGGGATATTTCCCATCATTCTCTGCTGGTTGGGTTATTTCAAACGAGGCTTTTATGAAGAATACTGCTTCTTGGCTTGGTTTCTTGAAAGTCCGTGCTGGTTGGGGACAGAATGGTAATGACAATATCCCTAATTCAAATTGGCGTGCCGGTTACGAGTTTGGCGATTATGGTCTTTATACATTTGGCTCGGATAAGAATGGAGGTACAACCGGAGCTTACCCGAATCGTTTGGCTAACCCCGATTTGACATGGGAAACTTCAAAAAAATTTGATATAGGTTTTGATTTATCTTTAATTAATCGTATCCATCTTACTTTCGATTATTATAATGAAGAGACGAGTGACGCATTGTTTGAAGTACCATTGTCCATGACTACAGGTATGTCTACAGTATACCAAAATATTGGTGCAATCCGCAACCGTGGTATTGAAGCATCTATCAATGCATCTGTTATCAACAACAATAATCTTACATGGAATATTTATGCAAATATGACATGGAACAAAAATAAGATCATCAAACTATCTACAGATGAACCCATAGAATATACTTATCAAATTATTGAAGAAGGACGCCCCTATCGCCAATTCTATATGAAGGAATATGCAGGCGTTGACCGCGAAAATGGTAAACCATTATGGTATCTGAATGAAGAAGGCAACGAAACGACCTCCGACTATAATGCAGCAGCCAAACGTTATGTAGGCGATGCTGACCCCAAAGTTTTAGGTGGATTCGGTACAAATTTAAGCTGGAAAGGATTTGACTTTAACATGAACTTTACCTATAGATTAGGAGGAAAAGTTTTCGATTCCGGAGCTTCATTCACCGGATTTGGTATGGCCAATCGTACTCCGTTGAAAGACGTTGCATTAAATTCATGGACAGAAGAAAATAAAGATGCCAAATATCCACAATATATTTATGGAGATCCCAATAAAGCAACTCAAACTTCTTCTAGATTCTTATATAGCAGTAATTTCTTACGTATCAGTAACATGACCTTAGGTTACACTGTGCCCGTAAATCTAACAAAGAAAATATTCATTCAAAAATTACGAGCTTATATATCCATTGATAATTTATATACATTTACATCCAATGATTTTGTTGGATATAATCCTGAAACCTATTCCAATGGTGTAATTGCGTGGCAATATCCAGCAACCCGTACATTCATCGGAGGTATTCAATTAAGTTTTTAAATAAGGGAAAATTTAATAAAGGAAAGATATGAAAAAATATATTTTAAATGCAATTGCCATTTTTACATTTGCAACAGGACTTTCCTCATGTGGTGACAGTTTTCTTGAAACTGACAACTATAAAGGAGTGGACCTAGAAGGAGGGCTCAACACTGTAACTAACGTTAGTACAGCATTAAATGGAACTTATTATCAATTATTTTATTATGCATTTGCTGGTAACTATGCTTTAGCTATTGGTGATATTCCTACAGATATTACTTATTGGAATACTAAAACCGGACATTTTGATGGTATTTATACCTATACTTTTACAGATACAGATACTTATTTAAAAAGTATTTGGGAGTATGGTTATAAAACAGCTGATAATGCAGCACGTGTAATTCAAGCTTCTCAAGCACTATATAACAATGCAAGCGATGATGAAAAAACAGAACTTAATATGTATATGGCTGAAGCTTATGCTCTAAGAGGTTACGCACAATTATTGCTTACTAATATTTATGGGCACCAAATAAAAGTGAATGGACAAGATTTTTCTTCCGAACTAGGAATCGTCATAATTGACCAACCCAAAGAAGCATTGACTAAAATCAGCCGTTCTACTGTTGGCGAAAGCTATGAAGCCATCATCAATGACCTAAAAAATGCATTATCCCATTTTGAAGCAGCTGGTAAAGACAGAGGAGAACTCCAATATTTAGGAAAAGCTGCTACTAATGGTTTATTGGCCCGTACCTACCTATATTTAGAAAATTGGGATGAAGCAAGAAACTATGCAGAACAAGCACTAAAAATAGCGGGTATTACTACTTTAACCAACGATGCTAATGCATACAAAGCTCTTTATAATAGTGAAATATCAAATTCCGAAAGTATGTTTGCTTTAGCTATTACTAATACAACAAACTGGTCAGCTAATTCATATGGAACTTTGTGGTCTACATACAACTTTAGTCCTAGTCCTAAACTAATTTCAATGTATGCAACTAACGATTGCCGTAAAATTCTTATTGATGGAAGAGATAAAACTTCTACAGAATCTGAACCTGTTTACACAGGTGGTAAAATTGCTCACTTTTCGTCAGGTAACCCTGCTCGTGGAACTAATTATATTGTAAATGCTCCGGAAATGTATTTAATTAAGGCTGAAGCAAATGTACAATTAAACAAATTGAATGAAGCCAAAGAAGCTTTATTAGTAGTAGCCAAGCGTAATTTAGATATAAAATCAACAAACGATTTACCGAGCGAAAAAGAAAATCTTATGAGTTTTATAAAAGACGAACGTGCTCGTGAGTTATTCCAAGAAGGTATGCGTCTATATGATTTGCGTCGCTGGAATGAAAGAGTCAGTGTATATGCCAACAGTGCTCCAGCCATCAAATTTACTTATACTAATTACGAAATATCAAATTTAGTATTTCCTATTCCTAGTGCAGAAATCAACGCTGGATTCGGAGTAACTCAGAACAATTGGACAAATACTCTTCCAAAATAAATAATCACATTTTTTATTTTGAAAGAAAAATGCTTTTCAAGGGATGCCCCAATACACAGGAGCATCCCTTTAAAACAAATATCGGGCATTCCTTATGCAAATACATTGTTTGTGCCAACAGACTTATCCATCAACATCTTCCATTCAATTTTATAAGAAAGAAACGATTTCCCGCCAATCCCTCATATCAAAACCAGGTTTAAAAGGCAAGCTCTTCTCACCTTTTATATTATAATAAACATTTCCCATCCCTACGTTTTTCGCACCTTCAACGTCATTCTTCCAATTATCTCCAATCATTAAAGAAGTATGCAGCTCGGACTGCGTAGCCGACATGGCAAAATAAAAAATCTCCGGAAACGGTTTATGTACTCCTATATCCTCTGACAAAACTATTTTCTTAAAATATCCTTCCACACCGGCAGAACGCATCTTCTGCTCTTGCAATTCCCTAAATCCATTGGACAAAATATACAGATTATAAGCGGATGCCAAATATTCCAAAGCCTCTCTTGCATGAGGCATCAGTTTCTTCTTGTAAACTATATCATCAAAAAAATTATCCGAATAGGCTTTTACCAACGCTTTATCTGCAACGCCTACCTGCAACAACGGATAGGCAAATCTTTGCTCATTCAACTCATCTTTTGTAATCCTACCAGCACCATATTCATTCCACAACTCCTCATTCTTCCCGCTATACAAAGTATAAAAATGCGAAAAAGAACGAAAATAACGATCAAAATGATATTTATCATACATGTCTTGGAATGTATCACGAGCGTTTTCAGTAAAAGCCCATACCGTATCATCCAAATCAATAAATATACTTCTATACATACAACATAAAGCAGATTAAAAAAGGGTTGCGTCACTCACGGCACAACCCTTTCACAGAACAATAATTTAAGTTCCTTATTTCACCTGAATAACAAGATAGCGTGATACGCTCCAGAATTCAGTAGGATTTGTAATCTTCAAAGTCAGCTGGCCTTTCGCATCTTTCACCAGTTCATATGAACCAGCCGGATGTGTAGTCAGCAATTCGGCGCGTTTAGAATACAACTTGATTTCCTTATCAGTACGAATATCAATCTGAGTAAAATAATCCTTATTAAAATCCGCACTTTTCAGGACATCACCTTTTTCAAGAATTTTCTGGTCCTTCAATTCAGATTTTGTACCAAAAACAAACCAGGCAGCATTCAAAGCTTTATCCTGGCTGGCTACAGTTGCAGCCTTCGCCTCATTTTCAGCGGTCAGTTCACTTACATTCTGGCTTAAACCGGCCACAGCATCGTCCAGCTCAGCGATACGAATATTTTTTGAAGCCAATTCAGCCTGCAAAGTCTCAATCTGCTGCTGTTTAGCTTCCAACTCCTTCGTCAGGTTGGCTACAGCTTTCTTCAACTGAGCGGAATTATACTGACTATTCTTCAATTGCTTCTCCAGTTTCGCAATCTGCTCACGGTTTGACTGTAATTTTTCACTGATGAAGCGAATATCTTCTTTTATCTTATCAGCACTATTCTCACGAATAGAACCACTCTGTAAGTCTACACGATTCTCAGCTTCATTTATCTGACGAAAACCTTCCTGTACTTCATTGAAAGCACCCATGATATCGTCCAATTCAGCATTTCTGTTTGACAGTTCCACCATCAAAGAATCATTTTGAGCCTTCAAGGCATCTTTCTGAGCTCCATTACCGCATGAAGTCAATAAAGCCACAGATAACAACGATAAAAATACTAGTTTTTTCATTTGCTTTACATTTTAAGTTTATTCATTTTTAGTCCTCTTTCCCACCGAGTACGATTACGATTTCACCTCGCGGCTCGTTTTGAGTGAAATGCGCTATAACTTCAGTTAATGTGCCCCGAACACTTTCTTCGTGAATTTTTGAAATCTCACGACATACGGAAACAGGCCTTTCGGCACCGAAAAACTCGGCAAATTGAGTTAAGGTTTTCACCAAACGGTAGGGCGATTCATAAAATATCATCGTCCGTTTTTCTTCTTGCAAAGAGGTCAAACGGGTCACTCTTCCTTTTTTTTGTGGCAGGAATCCTTCAAAGCAGAAACGTTCATCAGGCAATCCCGACGCCACCAGCGCAGGTACAAAAGCAGTAGCTCCAGGCAAACATTGCACCTCAATGCCACTCTTCACACACTCACGCACTATTAAAAATCCGGGATCAGAAATACCAGGAGTTCCGGCATCAGATATTAAAGCAACAGTTTCGCCCGCTTTGATGCGATTCACAATACCTTCCACTGTTTTATGCTCATTAAACTTATGATGAGACTGCATGGCGTTTTTAATTTCAAAATGTTTCAAAAGAATACCCGAAGTACGCGTGTCTTCCGCCAATATCAAATCAGCCTCTTTCAACACACGGATGGCACGGAAAGTCATATCCTCTAAATTTCCTACTGGAGTAGGTACGACATACAGTTTTCCCATAAAACAATTGCATTCTGTTATACTGGAACAAATGTAGAAAGAATTTAAATGCATAAAGTTAATTGTCCCAATTATTTAACAGATGTTGCACTTTTGTTTAACATTATATCTTTTATTAATAAATTTCCAAGTGAAAATAATCCTTTTTCGGGGTACAAGTCGTACATTTGCACTCAGAATTAATCTAATTGTTATAACTAAATTATGGTAGTTTTTTCAGAAGACCACATCCAGGAAACACGTAGAAGAGGAAGAATAGAAGTAATATGCGGCTCAATGTTCTCAGGTAAAACCGAGGAACTAATCCGCCGTTTGAAAAGAGCGAAGTTTGCCCGTCAACGGGTTGAAATATTCAAACCGGCCATAGATACACGCTATTCGGAAGAAGAAGTTGTATCACATGACAGCAACTCTATTGCCTCCACCCCTATTGATTCTTCTGCCAGCATCTTGCTTTTCTCCTCAGACAAGGATGTAGTGGGTATAGACGAAGCGCAATTTTTTGACGAAGGTTTGGTTGATGTATGCAACAAGCTGGCTGACAACGGGATAAGAGTCATCGTCGCCGGATTGGACATGGATTTCAGGAGAGTTCCTTTCGGACCTATACCTGCCTTGCTGGCTATTGCAGACGAAGTAACCAAAGTTCATGCCATTTGTGTGAAATGTGGGAACTTGGCCTATGCCACCCACCGAATCACCAAAAGCGAAAAACGGGTCCTATTAGGGGAAAAGGCAGACTATGAACCTCTTTGCCGGACCTGCTATATGGAAGCTTTGAAAGAGGAAACTGAAAATAAATAACACACACTTTATGATACAGAAAAAAATAACATTCGATAGTTTTATCCGCGGAATATTGACAGCGATGGTCATTATCGGCATTCTATATCTGGTCAACCGACTCAGCGGAGTGCTGCTTCCTTTCTTCATAGCATGGCTGATAGCCTATCTTACCTATCCGATGGTCATTTTCTTTCAGAACAAATTGCGTCTGAGGAACCGGGTAATCTCCATATTGGTTGTTTTGCTGGTATTACTGTCCATTATCACTTTAGCATTTGTAGGACTTGTACCACCAATCATTGAAGAATTCGGCAAACTGAAAGAATTGCTCACCGCCTATTTTATCGAAGGATCCAAGCAAGCAGCCATTCCCGGCACAGTGGCCAATTTCATAAAAGAGCACATAGATATGTTGAAAATACACGAAGCGCTGAACGAAAGCAATTTTGCGAATACCATGCGTAATGTTCTTCCCCAAGTATGGGCATTGCTGACCCAATCTGTCAATATTGTATTCAGTGTATTCACCTCATTCATCATCCTGCTGTACACTTTCTTCATTCTATTAGATTATGAAGCCATTGCACGGGGATGGATAAAACTGATCCCTGCCAGAC
>OGZR01000970.1_pt1 | contig 9850 bp, 5 predicted proteins | sample 1576851 | NCBI WGS metagenome assembly OGZR01 (sample SAMEA3541492, study PRJEB24748) | human gut metagenome | biome: human gut; feature: human-associated habitat; material: faeces | place: China | collected 2012
TGGCGAAGATCATCGACGTAGGTATCGCAAACGGCGATATGAGCTATATCATCCAGCGTGGAGTCATCCTTGTTGCAATGGCAATGATCTCTCTGTTTTTCGGTGTACAGGCCGGAAACATGGCGGCAGTTGCGGCAGCAGGATATGCAAAGAATTTACGACATGATATTTTTTACAAGGTGCAGGATTTCTCCTTCAAAAATATCGACCACTTTTCAACCTCAGGTCTGGTCACACGATTGACTACAGATATCACGAACGTGCAGCAGGCGTATATGATGAGCATCCGTCTCCTTGCCAGAGCACCGTTTATGATCATTCTGTCATGGATCATGACACTGACCATTAACAAGGAAGTTGCTTTACTTTTCCTGGTCGTAGTTCCGCTTCTGGGCGGTACATTGATCTTCATTGCAAAGAAAGCACATCCGCATTTCATCAAAGTATTTGATGAGTACGATATCCTGAACAATTCTGTACAGGAAAATGTAAATGCATCCCGCGTAGTTAAGGCATTCGTAAGAGAAGACCATGAGATCGAGAAATTCCATGGAATTTCCAGATATGTTTATAATCTGTTTACTAAAGCAGAGAAAATCGTTGCATGGAACTCACCGGTTATGATGTTTGCCATGTATACTGTAATCATTATCATTGTTGTAATTGGCGGAAGAGGAATTGTTCTCGGTGGCATGGAAACCGGTGAGCTGACAAGTATCATTGTCTACGCACTTCAGATTCTCATGTCCCTGAACATGGTAACTTTCGTGTTTGTTATGATCATGATAGCAGAAGCATCTACAGACCGTATTGTAGGGGTTCTGGATGAAGTTCCTGAAATGCAGGATAAAGCTGATGCAGTGAAAAATGTGGCAGATGGTTCCATTGACTTTAATCATGTAGATTTCAGCTATGCAGGAGAGGGAGGAAATCTTTCTCTGAAGGATGTAAACCTTCATATTAAATCCGGGCAGACAGTAGGTATCATCGGCGGAACCGGAAGTGCCAAGTCTACCCTGGTGCAGCTGATCCCCAGACTCTATGATGTCACAAAGGGTAATGTCCAGGTGGGAGGCGTGGATGTACGCAACTACAATTTGGAAGTACTTCGTGACCAGGTTTCCATGGTACTTCAAAAAAATGTGCTGTTCTCAGGAAGCATCTATGACAATATTCGCTGGGGTGATGAACATGCCAGTGAGGAAGAAGTTCGGAGGGTCTGTAAGCTAGCCCAGGCAGATGGATTCGTCAGTGAGTTCCCGGATGGCTACGATACAATGATTGTTCAGGGTGGTAACAACGTATCCGGCGGTCAGAAGCAGCGTCTGTGTATTGCAAGGGCTCTTCTCAAGAAACCGAAGATCCTGATCCTGGATGACTCTACCAGTGCAGTAGATACAAGAACAGATGCCCTGATACGTAAGGCTTTCCGCGAGGAGATCCCGAACACAACAAAGATTATTATCGCACAGCGAGTTTCTTCTATTGAAGATGCAGATCAGATCATCGTACTGGATGACGGTAAGATCGCAGGTGTGGGTACTTCAGAAGAACTGCTGAAGACAAATGATATTTACAGAGAAGTATATGAATCACAGGTCAAAGGAGGCGGAGACGATGAATAAGAAGAAAAAATTAGATCAGAACACCATCCAAACTGCCAAAAGACTTCTGAAATATATGACAGGAACCCATAAGATACAGTTTATCATCGTATTTATCTGCATCTTTATCAGTTCCGCAGCAAGTATTGCAGTATCCCTGTCCCTGAAATTTCTGCTGGATGACTTTATCATTCCGCTGATCGGACAGACAGATCCGAACTTTGCAGAACTCTATAAGGCACTTGCAGTCCTTGGCTGTATTTTTGCACTTGGTGTGATTGCCACATTTATTTATACCCGAATGATGGTTTATATCGGTCAGGGTGTGCTTAAAAGTGTCCGTGATGATATGTTCGAGCATATGCAGACTCTTCCGATCCGCTATTTCGACCAGAATCCAATCGGATCTGTCATGAGCCTCTATACTAACGATACAGATACCCTGCGTCAGATGATCAGTCAGGCGATCCCACAGGCACTGATGGCACTGTTTACGATCGTGGTTACCTTTATTTCCATGTTACTGTTAAGTCCGCTGCTTACGATTCTGGCAGTTGTGATCATCTTTATCATGCTGAAGGTTACCAATAAGATTGGTTCCAACAGTGGAAAATATTTCATCCGTCAGCAGGTATCTCTGGCAGATGTGACCGGTTTCGTGGAAGAACGAATGAATGGTCAGCGTGTGGTAAAAGTTTTCAACCACGAAGATAAATCAAAAGAAGAATTCGATAAACTCAATGAAGCACTTTTCGAGAGCTCCGCAAATGCCAATAAATACGGAAATATGATGGGACCGGTGATCGGTAACATCGGTAACCTGCAGTTCGTACTGACAGCAGTACTTGGGGGACTTCTCTCTGTAACAGGTGTGGGCGGCATCACCCTCGGTGTTATAGCTTCCTATTTACAGTTCACCAAGAGCTTTACCCAGCCATTCATGCAGGTGGCACAGCAGTTTAATGCCATTGTTATGGCACTTGCAGGTGCAGAACGTATCTTCAGGCTCATTGACGAGAAGCCGGAAGAGGATGAAGGTTACGTAGAACTTGTTAATGCAAGAAAGGATGCCAACGGCAATATCACAGAATGCAAAGAGAGAACGGGCATGTGGGCATGGAAACATCCACATTCTGCAGATGGTTCCGTTACTTATACAGAACTGACAGGAGATGTCCGATTCGAAGATGTTACATTCGGATATAACCCGGACAAAGTTATTCTGAAAGACATCAGCCTCTTCGCCAAACCGGGACAGAAACTTGCTTTCGTAGGTTCCACAGGTGCAGGAAAGACAACGATCACAAATCTGATCAACCGTTTCTATGATATTCAGGAAGGTAAAATCCGTTACGATGGAATCAACATTACCAAGATTAAGAAGGATGACCTGAGACGTTCTCTGGGAATCGTACTTCAGGATACTCACCTGTTTACAGGAACTATTAAAGAAAACATCCGCTACGGTAAACTGGATGCCACAGATGAGGAAGTATACGAGGCAGCAAGACTGGCTCATGCAGACCAGTTTATCAAAATGCTTCCAAAAGGATACGATACCATGTTAAGCGGAGACGGTGAGGAACTGTCCCAGGGACAGCGCCAGCTTCTCTCCATTGCAAGAGCAGCAGTAGCCAATCCGCCTGTACTGATCCTGGATGAAGCAACTTCAAGTATTGATACCCGTACAGAGAGTATCGTACAGAAAGGTATGGATAACCTGATGAAAGGCCGTACTGTATTTGTAATCGCCCATCGACTTTCAACCATCAGAAACAGCGATGCCATCATCGTACTGGATCATGGAAAGATCATTGAAAGAGGCGACCATGAAGACCTCATTAAGTTAAAAGGAACTTATTATCAGCTTTATACCGGTAAGCTGGAATTGTCATAAGGAACTATCAGAAAGACTGCAATTATTTCAGAACATGAATAATTGTGGTCTTTCTTTGCGGGCGTTGCGTTTTCTGCGTTATAATGCTATGATCGTACAGGTATGTGGATCACAGATGATGAAGTTCCGGTTTACGGATAAAAAAGAAAAATTATGCAGCAGCAAGGGAGAGATATACGATGGTAAAGATAGATCTGATCACTGGTTTTCTTGGTTCAGGGAAGACGACGTTTATCAGGAAGTATGCGCAGTATCTGATGGATGCTGGTAATAATATTGGAATTCTGGAGAATGATTACGGGGCTGTGAATGTGGATATGATGTTGCTTCAGGATCTGATGGGAGAGAACTGTGAGCTGGAGATGATCTCAGGAGGGTGTGATAAGGACTGCCACAGGAGGAGATTTAAGACGAAACTGATTGCTATGGGAATGTGCGGATATGACAGGGTTCTCATTGAGCCTTCCGGGATTTTTGATGTGGATGAGTTCTTTGATATTCTTCATGAGGAGCCGTTAAATCGTTGGTATCAGATTGGGAATGTGATTGCAATTGTGGATTCTAAGCTGGAGCGTGATCTGTCAGAGGAGGCGGATTTCATTCTGGCTTCTGAGGTGGCAGATGCCGGATGCATTGTGATGAGCAAGAGCCAGGACGCATCACCCGAGGAAATCCAGGGTACGATTAAGCATGTGAATCAGGCGTTGGAGAAGGTTCATTGCAGCAGGAGATTTCATTGTGAAATGAATGGTATGGATACTGCTAATGTTATCCACAAGAATTGGGATGAGATGTCGAAAGAGGACTTTGACCGGATTGCATCCTGTGGATATGTGATGGCAAGCTACAGGAAACCGGAGTTTGAGGCAGAGGATGCCTTTACTTCTCTGTACTTTATGAATGTGAAGATGACTGAGAAGGAGCTGCGGGAAGCAGCTGAGAAGATTCTGTCTGATTCTGAATGCGGGCGTGTGTTCCGGATGAAGGGATTTATGAGAGTAGACAGTGACAGCGAAGACGGTTCTGGACTATCTGCATGGGCAGAGTGCGATAGACGGCAGTGGATTGAATTAAATGCTACGAAGAATGAAATTACAATCCGACCGCTTCATGTAGGACAGGAGGTCCTGATCGTGATTGGGGAAGAACTGCAGGAGGAGAAAATTAAATCCTATTTGAAAATCTGAGATTTAAATTTACAAAAAGGGCACTTGAAAAATCAGGTGCCCCATTGTATAATCTACTTAGAAGATGACCGGAAGCGTGTTCCGGTTGCCCTCGGTATAATTAATGAGTAAAGAAATTAAGCATCCAACTTTGGGCGGTGGGATGCTTATTTCTTTTTATGTTGATCTATGTAAGTCAATGCCGTAAAAATTACTAACAATAAAGTAAGGACTTCCATTGTGTTCATCGGGCATCACCCTCCTTTCGTGAAACTGGAGGGCAGGGGTCGAAATTTCGCATCCAGGTCTGTTCAATTATACTTGTTCAGTATAACGTGAAAAATAGAAGATATCAAGTACTTTACGTTCTATATTATTAAAAACAAAACAGGGTATGAAGTTCATCGTAATCTGATGAAACTTCATACCCTGTTCATTTATTTTTATGGAGTTTTGTAACCGTAAGGATTATTTGGTAAACAGATCAACCAGATCCTGGCCGTCTTCGTAGCCCTGGCTCTTCAGCTCATTTACGAACCAGTCGTCTACGCCGTCTACAGCTTTCTTGAAGGAATCGATATCCATATCAGCTTTCTCTGTGAAGGTTACGCCGTTTTTGGATTCCCAGCGTTCTTTGATCTCATTGTCGCTGGAACGGTTGATGTAACGTTCATACTCAACTGCCTTCTGGCCACATTCGTCAACAACTGCCTGCTGTTCTGGTGTGAGGCCGTCGTAGATATCCTGATTGATGCAGAAGAACAGACAGTCATAAATTGCATCCCACATGGAGCAGTAAGGCTGAACCTCCTGAACGCTTGCTGCGTCGATAGCAGGAAGTGGATTTTCCTCACCTTCAACCGTGTTCTGCTGAAGTGCTGTGTAAGTCTCTGACCAGTTCATGTTGGTGGCATCAGCACCCCATCTCTTGTAGCATTCCATCAGAAGGTTGGAACCTGCTACACGAACCTTCAGGTTCTTCATATCATCTACAGATTTGATTTCATGTTTGCTATTTGTGATCTCGCGGAAACCGTTTTCTGCGATACCCATGCAGTGGAGTCCGTATTCGCCAAGGATTTCTTTCAGTTTTTCACCAGCTTCGCCATCGAATTTCGCATCTGCATCGTCGTAAGAATCATAGACGAATGGAAGAGAAACAACGTTGAAACGTGGATCAAATGCAGAGTAGATCAGGTTGGAGTGCATGGAAATCTGAACCGGGTCACCATTCATCAGAGCCTGAATACCTTCGGACTGGTTGCCGTTTGTAAGCTGGTCAGCTGCATAAATATTGACTTTAACCTTTCCGCCTGTAGCTTTTTCCATCAGTTCACCGAACTTACGTCCGCCGTCAGCCCAGGTACTTGTCTCAGTAGTGGAGCAAGCGAAGTTCCAGGTTGTTTCCGGCCAGTCCAGATCACTGTAATCTTCCACTGTATTGAAGGAATCCTTTGTGAAAAGGTCAACCAGATCCTGGGCATCGTCATAGCCCTGGCTCTTCAGTTCGTTTACAAACCAGTCATCGATACCGTCAACTGCATTTTTGAAGGAATCGATGTCCATGTCTTCTTTCTCTGTGATTGTTACACCGTTCTGGCTTGCCCAGCGTTCTTTGATCTCGTCATCTCCGGAACGGTTGATGTAACGCTCATATTCAACTGCTTTCTGTCCTGCCTCGTCAACAACTTCCTGCTGTTGTGGTGTGAGACTGTTGTAGATGTCTTCGTTGATACAGAAGAACAGACAGTCATAAATTGCATCCCACATAGAGCAGTAAGGCTGAACCTCCTGAACGCTTGCTGCGTCGATAGCAGGAAGTGGATTTTCCTCACCTTCAACCGTGTTCTGCTGAAGTGCTGTGTAAGTCTCTGACCAGTTCATGTTGGTGGCATCAGCACCCCATCTCTTGTAGCATTCCATCAGAAGGTTGGAACCTGCTACACGAACCTTCAGGTTCTTCATATCATCTACAGATTTGATTTCATGTTTGCTATTTGTGATCTCGCGGAAACCGTTTTCTGCGATACCCATGCAGTGGAGTCCGTATTCGCCAAGGATTTCTTTCAGTTTTTCACCAGCTTCGCCATCGAATTTCGCATCTGCATCGTCGTAAGAATCATAGACGAATGGAAGAGAAACAACGTTGAAACGTGGATCAAATGCAGAGTAGATCAGGTTGGAGTGCATGGAAATCTGAACCGGGTCACCATTCATCAGAGCCTGAATACCTTCGGACTGGTTGCCGTTTGTAAGCTGGTCAGCAGCGTAAATGTTGACTTTGACTTTGCCGCCTGTGGCTTTTTCCATCAGTTCACCGAACTTACGTCCGCCATCAGCCCATGTACTTGTCTCAGTAGTGGAGCATGCGAAGTTCCAGGTCATTTCCGGCCAGTCCAGGTCACTGTAATCTGCGATTGTGTCAAAGGAGTTATTGCCGTCTCCTGCGTCCTTGGAAGCTGTGTCAGAGGAAGCGGAGGACTGATCACCTGTGTAGGAGCCTTCTTTTGCAAGAGCTTTCGGAAGGAAAGTGGAGGTGATCGGGATGTATGTAACGATCAGAAGAACTGCAACGCAGGCTGCGATCATTGGCACAACTGCCCTTGAGATCTCCTGCAGAGTAACTTCCAGACCTTTTTTGATCTTGATGCTGATTGCTACGAAAAGGTTTACACCTACAGGAGGAGTTACCTGTCCGATTGCAAGGTTTACAGTTGCCATAACACCGAATGCTACTATATCGTATCCAAGAGCCTTACATACAGGAAGCATGATCGGGATGAAGATGTACATAGCGGAGTTTGCATCGATGAAGCATCCTGCGATCAGGAAGATGATATTTACGATCAGCAGGAAGGTAAACTGATTGTGTGCGATGCTTCCAAGTAAATTGGAGGCTGCATCTGCAATACCGAATTTGGTACATACAAAGGAGAACAGAGAGGCACTTGCTACGATGAGCATAATACCGCCGGTTGTCTTTGCTGAGTCTACCAGAATGTCAAACATATCGCGGATGGAAACTTCGCGGTAGATGACCATACCTACGAAGAGACCGTATACAACGGATACGGCTGCTGCTTCTGTTGGTGTGAAGATACCGCCGTAGATACCGCCCAGAATGATGACCGGCATCAGGAATCCCCAGAAAGCATCTTTGAAAGCGTCCCAGCGTTCTTTGCCGGAGGCTTTTTCCCTGGATGGTTTGATATTGTGTTTCTTTGCTTCCAGCATTACTACGATTATCAGTGCCACGCCCATTAGAAGACCTGGTACGATACCTGCCATGAACATGTCTGCGATGGATGTGCCTGTGATGGAGGCATATACAACGAAGGCGATACTTGGCGGGATGACAATGGCAATGGAGCTTGAGGTTGCCATCAGTGCTGTGGAGAATGGTGCGGAGAAACCGCCCTGTTCTACCATTGCAGGGATCAGTACGGCGCCAAGGGCTGCAACAGTTGCAGGGCCGGAACCGGAGATCGCGCCGAAGAAGCAGGCTACGATAACACATACGATGGCGATACCGCCTTTTTTGTGGCCTACGCAGGTATCAACGAATTTGATCAGTCGCTTGGAGATACCGGCTTTTGCCATGATGTTTCCTGACAGTACGAAGAATGGGATTGCCAGGAGCAGGAATTTACTGATTCCTGAGTACATGTTGGTTGCTACGATCGTCAGGGATGTACCGGAGTAGAGGATTGCGCATACGGAGGAAAGTCCGAGGCAGATTCCGATGGGTACACCCAGGATCAGGAATATGAAGAAGGAGATAAATAAGATTGCACTGATCATTTATTTGGCCTCCTTTTTGTCTGTTGTGATTGTGTTCATGTTACTTTTTGTGCTGTTGTCGGTATTTTTGGCACTGTCGGTTTTGCAGCAGAAGTCCAGACAGAATTCAATGAAGTGAAGGATCATGCATCCTGCACCGATGGGTACGAAGGACCAGAAGATCCATTCAGGCCAGTTTAATACGAAGGTTCTTTTTCCATTCTGAAGCTGAGTGATTACCTTGTCCATTCCGTATTTGAAAAGGATGACGCTGAAGATGATGCTCAGGACTGTGATCAGAATCACGGATGGTTTCTTCAGTTTCTTTGGAAGGCGGTCTGTGACCAGTGTCAGGCTGACCAGTTCTCCTTCGCGGCAGGCCAGTGCGGCTGCCAGCAGGGTGATGAGTACGAATACCGCTACTACAAGTTCTTCTGTGAAGGACCAGGAACGGTGGATGACTTTACGGGAAAATACGTTTCCCACAGTCAGCACCAGGATCAGCAGTGTGGAGATCACAAGGACGATCTTTTCTACTGCAGCCAGTGCGTTCATGATTTTTTTGTAGATTTTCATGCTCTCTACTCCTCTCAAAAAATTTGCTGCTGTTTTTCGGAATTTGGAGCAGATTCAAGGCAGATGGAATGTAATGGTTATAATATGTAATTAGTTACATTTTTCATCTGTGGTGAATTCTGTTGTCTGCGAAAAACAGAAGTAGTGTTTCGGTTTCAGATCGACAGCCTGGAAAAGAAAGTATGTCTCGTGTGTCAGGGCTTTTTTATGTTATAGGAACATTACGGAGTAATTTCCTATAACATAAAAAAAGTCCGCCCCACGCAGGGACGGACATATGATATTCCGTAACCACCCTGTTTCACCTTTGAAACAAGTACGATTCTGCAACGTACCGATATACGCGGCTCCTGTAACGGGGGGCGGCCGGGGAAGCTTACTGTGAATACGGCAATATCTGTGATGGCTGTATTCAAGGGTTCGGCTTTCCTTCTCGGGGATGATATTCGAAACAGGTCTGTCACTGCATTTCACCGGACTGCAGTTCTCTGAGGACAGGGGGGACTGTTTTTACTGGTTCCCTTCGTTGAATTTATGCGTTATAGGTTTAGCTGTTTAAAAAGCTAAAGCAATTTTAACGCTGTTTGTTTTGAAAGTCAAGAGGTTTTTGTAAGTATTTGGGGGAAGTTTGTTGGTGTGGGGCGTACACAGCGCAAGAGGGGACGCGCGAAGCAGCATCTCTCTGCAGGTTCAGTTCCGGGGGCTAAGTAACTCTTAGGTGGGGGAAATCCGCTAAAAGCATGAAGAAAAATGCAAAACTCGCTCCGTCGCAGACTCCGCTCAGACAGGTTGCTATTTTTCTTCATAACGCGGATTTCTCCCACCTA
>OGZR01000972.1_pt1 | contig 9815 bp, 7 predicted proteins | sample 1576851 | NCBI WGS metagenome assembly OGZR01 (sample SAMEA3541492, study PRJEB24748) | human gut metagenome | biome: human gut; feature: human-associated habitat; material: faeces | place: China | collected 2012
GAACCGTACAAGGACGGATTCGACGAACTCGGCCTGGACGCCGTGGTCGGTTCCATCGGCGACGGCACCACCACCCGCATGATCGCCGATATTCCGGGCGTCAAGTACACCGAAGGCCGCTTCCTGCCGTACTTCTTCCCCGACACGTTCTACGAGGGCAACGATCCGAGCATCGAAGGCCTCGACAACTGGCGCAAGGCCCGCCGCGCGATCCTGCGCTCGCCGATCAGCCGCATGGGCTACGGCGGCTACCTCTCCCTGGCCGCCAAGTTCCCGAAGTTCGTGGACACGGTGACCCATATCGCCAACGAATTCCGCGACATCCACGACCGCACCGGTGGGGTGGCCGCCGAAGGTGAGCTCAACGGGGCGATTCTGAATTCCTGGGGCAAGATGCGCTCCTGGATGGCGTTCACCGTGGCACACGCCCTGCCCAACAAGCAGACCTACTCCTACTACGGCATTCTGGAATCCCTGTCCGGCATGCGCGTGAACGTGCGGTTCATCAGCTTCGACGACGTACTCGCGCATGGCATCGATAGCGATATCGACGTAATCATCAACGGCGGCCCGGTCGACACCGCATTCACCGGCGGCGATGTGTGGACCAACCCGAAGCTCGTGGAAACCGTGCGCGCCTGGGTGCGTGGCGGCGGCGCGTTCGTGGGCGTGGGCGAGCCGAGCTCGGCACCGCGCTTCCAAACGGGCCGGTTCTTCCAGCTGGCCGACGTGATTGGCGTGGACGAGGAGCGCTATCAGACCCTTTCGGTGGACAAGTATTTCCCGCCGGTGGTGCCGGACCACTTCATCACCGCCGATGTGCCGTTCGACCCGGCGGCCCGCGAGGCTTGGGAGCAGGCCGGCTACCGCATCCCGCTGAGCGGCTGCGGCGGCGGCCAGTCCATCAAGCCGTTGGGCGGCATCGATTTCGGCGAACCCGTGCTCAACACGTATCCGGTCAATGAAAACGTGACCCTGCTGCGCGCGGACGGCGGCCAGGTACAGCTCGCGACCAACGATTATGGCAAGGGCCGCGGCGTGTACATCTCCGGCCTGCCCTATTCGGCGGCCAACGCCCGACTGCTGGAACGCGTGCTGTTCTACGCTTCCCACAACGAAGACAAGTATGCGGCCTGGAGCTCGTCCAATCCGGAATGCGAAGTGGCACACTTCCCCGAGCAAGGGCTGTATTGCGTAATCAACAACACCGATCAGCCGCAGAAGACCACGGTGACTTTGGCCGACGGCACCACCGAGGACTTCGACCTGCCTGACAGCGGTATCGCCTGGCGTGAAGCCTGATCCCACGTTTTGGAGAACGGACCCATCATGACTGAAAGCAATGAAGTTTTATTCGGCATCGCCTCGCATTTTGCGCTGGAAGGTGCCGTGACCGGTATCGAACCTTACGGAGACGGCCACATCAACACCACCTATCTGGTGACCACGGACGGCCCCCGCTACATCCTCCAGCAGATGAACACCAGCATCTTCCCCGATACGGTGAATCTGATGCGCAATGTCGAACTGGTCACCTCCACTCTCAAGGCTCAGGGCAAAGAGACGCTGGACATTGTGCCCACCACCTCAGGCGCCACCTGGGCCGAGATCGATGGCGGCGCATGGCGCGTCTACAAGTTCATCGAACACACCGTGTCCTACAACCTCGTGCCGAACCCGGACGTGTTCCGCGAAGCCGGCAGCGCATTCGGCGACTTCCAGAACTTCCTGTCCGAATTCGACGCCAGCCAGCTGACCGAAACCATCGCCCACTTCCACGACACCCCGCATCGTTTCGAGGACTTCAAGGCCGCCCTCGCCGCGGACAAGCTCGGCCGCGCCGCCGCATGCCAGCCGGAAATCGACTTCTATCTGAGTCACGCCGACCAGTATGCCGTCGTGATGGATGGGCTCAGGGACGGTTCGATTCCGCTGCGCGTGACCCACAATGACACCAAGCTCAACAACATCCTCATGGACGCCACCACCGGCAAGGCGCGTGCGATCATCGATCTCGACACCATCATGCCCGGCTCCATGCTGTTCGACTTCGGCGATTCCATACGCTTTGGTGCGTCCACTGCTCTGGAAGACGAAAAGGACCTCAGCAAGGTGCATTTCAGCACCGAGCTGTTCCGCGCCTACACGGAAGGCTTCGTGGGCGAACTACGCGGCAGCATCACCGCGCGCGAGGCCGAACTGCTGCCGTTCAGCGGCAACCTGCTCACCATGGAATGCGGCATGCGCTTTCTCGCCGACTACTTGGAAGGCGATATCTACTTTGCCACCAAGTACCCCGAGCATAATCTGGTGCGCACCCGCACCCAGATCAAACTCGTGCAGGAGATGGAGCAGAAGGCCAGCGAAACCCGCGCCATCGTAGCCGACATCATGGAGGCTGCCAGGTGAGCCGTCAGCCGAACCATACCCGAACCAGCATGATGGAGGCAGAGCAATGAACGATCAGCTGACCGAGGTATACGCCAGCATCGACGCCCTGATCGATTATGCCTTGGCCCATCTTGACCTTGACCCACGCAACGCAGACTGGACCCGCAACCAAATCTTCGCCCTCTTCCGCCTAGATTCCTACCCCGGACCCAAAACCACAACGTCGGCGGCGTCAGTGTCAGACGTAGTCCAAGACATTGTTGGCAGCCGAAGCCAGGCCCCCTATGGCGAAAAGACCCCCGACCCCCTGCTCGCCGCCTTCCGCGCCGCCGCCACAACCGCCGGCCTTTTCAAGCCGGAGGAAGGCCCGGCCTACGCCGACACCATCATGGGCATCCTCTCCGCCAACCCCGCTGATCTCGACGACCGATTCCTGCTCGTCGAGCACCGGGATGGCGGCATGGCCGCCATGCAATGGTTCTACGACTACTGTGTGGCCAACAATTATGTCAAGCGTGCCCAGCTCGACCGGAACCCGCGCTTCGACTCGCACGGGCTGACGGTGACCATCAACCTCGCCAAACCCGAATTCAAGAACATGAAGAAGGCGGCGGCCGGCAACGCCGTGGCCGGCGGCTACCCGAAGTGCACGATCTGCCATGAGAACGAGGGCTTCGCCGGACGTGACAAGCGCACGCTGCGCACCTTGCCGGTCACGCTCGGCGGCGAGTCATGGTTCTGGCAGTTCTCGCCCTACGGCTACTTCGACCAGCACGGCATCTGCGTGAACACCGACCACACGCCGATGCATGTGGACCGGGACACCTTCGGCCATCTGCTCGACTTCGTGGACCGTTTCCCCGGATACTTCCTCGGATGCAACGCCGCGCTGCCTCGCATCGGCGGCTCGGTGCTCGCCCATGACCATTACCAGGGCGGCGGCGAACTGCTGCCGATGCACAAGGCCGCCACTTGGGCCGCCTTCACACTTGCCGACTATCCGGACGCCGTGGTTGAAATCCTTGACTGGCCCGGCACCGCCGTGCGCGTGGTGTCGAAGAGTCGCCAGAGCATCATCGACGTATCCGACATCATCAGCGAGGCATGGGTCGGTTATGACGACGCGGCGAACGGAATCGCCAGCCATGACGCGGATGGCAACCGCCAATCCGCCCTCTCGCCCAGCGCGATCATCACCGAACGCGGCTATGAGATGAGTCTCATCTTCCGCAACAATGCGATCAGCGACGAGTACCCGGAAGGTATTTTCCATGCACACCCCGAATACTGGCCGGTCAAGCAGGAGCCGATCGGACTGATCGAGGCCCAAGGCTTGTTCATTCTGCCCGGACGGCTCGTCGACCAGCTCGGCATTGTCGAAGAGGCGCTCGCCGAAGGCCGCGATTTGCCCGATGAAGTCAGCGAATTCAGTCTCGAATGGGGCGAACTCGCTGAAACGTTGGCCGGAAACCACGACCGCGAGGCCATCCGCCAAGCCGTACACGACGAGCTCGGCAGCGTCTGCTACCGCATCCTCGGCAACACGGCCGTCTTCAAGCAGAAAGCCACCACGCAAACATTCCTCGAAAGCCTTGGTTTTGCCGCTAGGTGAAACAGGTCAAGTGAAGTAAGCTCAATACTGAAGGAAAAACCGAAGGCAAGTCCTTCCAAAGGAGGGAATATGACTACTGTTCTGGTTACGGGCGGTGCTGGATTCATCGCCACCCACACCGACATCGAACTGCTCAACAAGGGCTACGACGTTATTTCCGTAGATAACTACGGCAACTCGTCGCCCGTGGCGCTTGAGCGCGTCGAGCAAATCACCGGCAAGCCGGTCAAGCGTTATGACGGCGACGTGCGCGATGAGGCGCTCATGGAACGCGTCTTCGCTGAAAACAACATCGACTGGGTCATCCACTTCGCCGGTCTCAAGGCCGTGGGCGAGTCCGTGGCCAAGCCGATCGAATACTACGACAACAACCTGTACTCCACGCTTGTGCTGCTCAAGGTGATGAAGAAGCACAACGTCAAGAAGATCATCTTCTCATCCTCCGCCACCGTGTACGGCACGCCGAAGGAACTGCCGATCACCGAGGAGACGCCGACCGGCGGCACCACCAACCCGTACGGCACCTCCAAGCTGTTCCAGGAGCAGATTCTGCGCGACGTGCATGTGGCCGATCCGTCCTGGACCATCGTGCTGCTGCGCTACTTCAACCCGGTCGGCGCGCACGAGTCCGGCCTGCTGGGCGAAGACCCGAAGGGTATTCCGGCGAACCTCACCCCGTACGTGGCCAAGGTCGCGGTCGGCGAGCTCAAGGAAGTCCAGGTCTACGGCGACGACTACGACACGCCCGACGGCACTGGTGTGCGTGACTACATCCACGTGGTCGACCTGGCCAAGGGCCACGTGGCCGTTATTGACCACATCGACAAGGAAGGCGTGTTCGTCTACAACCTAGGTACTGGCCACGGCTACTCCGTGCTTGAGGTTATCAAGGCTTACGAGAAGGCCGCCGGTCATCCGATTCCGTACGCGATCAAGCCGCGTCGCCCCGGTGACATCGCCGCCTGCTACGCCGACGCTTCCAAGGCGGAGAAGGAGCTTGGCTGGAAGGCCGAGCTGACCATCGACGACATGGCCGCCTCCTCCCTCAACTGGCAGACCAAGAACCCCAACGGTTTCCGCGACGCGGAGTGATATGAGCAGATGAGCTCCCTCTGATGAGGGAGCTCATCTGTCGTTTATCACACAATGCGCCTATCGGCGGCCCAGCGGGTGAGCTCGGTGCGATTCGAAAGCTGAAGCTTTCGCAACACCGAGCTCACGTGCGTTTCGACCGTCTTGATCGAAATGAACAGTTCGGCCGCCACCTCTTTATACGTGTAACCACGCGCGATCAGCCGCATGACCTCCTGCTCGCGGGCGGACAGCCGGTCCAGCTCCTCATCATGAGCCCGTGCCGCACCATCAGCGCCGCCATCAGACCCCGCCGCCGGCACACCTTGGAAGGCCGAAAGCACAAAACCGGCCAGTTTTGGCGAGAACACGGCATAGCCCTCATGCACCTGCTTGATGGATGAAATCAAATCAGCGCCGGTAATCGTCTTGGTTACATAGCCCTGGGCGCCGGCGCGAATCACCGCCCCCACATCCTGCGGCGCATCTGAAACCGACAATGCCAGAAACACGGTAGTAGGGGAGTAGGACCGCGATTTGGCGAGGATCTCGGCACCGCCGCCACCCTCGCCGCCGGGCACATGCACATCCAGCAACACCACCTGCGGCTTGGTCTGTGCGATCATCGCCACCGAACCGGGCACGTCCGCCGCTTGGCCGACGATATCGAAGGAATCACGCAACGTGGCGATTACGCCCGCACGGAACATCTCATGGTCATCGACCACGGCCACACGAATCTTGGCTGTCTCGTTCTCGCTCATCGATGTTCTCCCTGCGCCGCTTTCAGCGCGATCGGCATATGCATTCTGACCTCGGTGCCCCAGCCGGCCCTGGACACTATCTCCACTGTACCGCCGCGCCGTTTGATGCGGCCGATAATCGATTCGCGGATGCCCAGCCGGTCGGGCGGAATGGCGTCCATATCGAAGCCTTCGCCATGGTCGCGCACGAACACTTCAACCATCGTGTCGCTGGCCTCGCAATACAAAGACACCGGCTCGCCGCCATGCGTGACCGCATTGACCAACACCTGACGGGTGGCGTCCAGCAGCGCATCGGTCTGGGCGCTCGGCCGCGCGTCGCCCACGGTGACCACCTCAATCGGCTTGCCGTGCTCGTCCTCCACCTCGGCGGCGATCTGCTTCAATCCGGCTCCCACCGAACGATCCGATGTGGAACGTTCCTGATACAGCCATTCGCGCAGCTCGCGCTCTTGGCTACGCGCCAGGGCGAATACGGTGGTCGGTTCCTCGGAGTGCAGCTGAATCAGCGCCAACGTTTGCAGCACGCCATCATGCAGATGGGCGGTCATGTCCGCGCGTTCCTCTTCGCGCTCCTTCAATGCCTGCTCGTGGGTGAGTCGTTGCAGCATCGCGTTCGCCCACGGCATCACCGCCACCACGATACCGACGATCATCACGAATCCGCTGGCAACAATGCGTCGAGGAGAGGTGCCCCACCCAGGAATGCTGACATTATGCACATACAATGCCCATCCCACGAAAATCAGTGCGATGCCGCCCAACATAGACAACAGCTGCGTACCTCGCGGACTAAGATTCATCCATGCCAGTGCGATGCCGCCCAACCCTACCAGCAGCGGAAACACAATCTGGACATCCGCACCGGTGCTGGTGAGCAACAGTCCAGTGGCCATCAACGCGAAACCGGCCAATGCCACGACGGCCGGTTTCGGAGCACGTTGGATGGCCTCGGACAATGATTCCGGTGCGGCTGCCGATTCGTCGTCATGAGCGGCAAGTGGCTGATTGCCTCGCGCAAGCGGCGCCTGATTAACGGGCACTGTGCGAGCCGCAGCCGCCACCGGGTCTCCGGCAGGCATGAACACCCACAGGAATACATAAGCGATGATGCCTGCGCCGTAGAGGACGGTCAGTGCGATGAACGCAATCCGAACCCATGCCACGCCGATGCCCAAGTGCAGGGCGATGCCCTTGCACACGCCGGTGAGCCAACGGCCCTGCCGGGGGCGCATCAACGGCATGCGCGCGGGCAGCAATGGTTCGGGAGATGACGTCATACTCCTATTGTGCCGCGCTCAGGGCGTTGCGGCCGGGGTTTTACCCGGTGTTCAGGGAACAATCAGGGTGTTCCCCGAGCGTTGTGGCAGTGGTCGGGCGGTGTAATGGAATCATGAGCAATCCAAACGCGAATCCATATCAGCCACAGCCGCAGCCTGGTCCGCAAAAAAACAAGACATCGCGACGCTTCTTCACTTGGGTGCGATCCAGTGGACTGGTTCGCGGCGACGACCGGTGGATCGGCGGCGTATGCAGCGGCATCGCTTTACGGCTTGGCTGGAGCCCCACATTAGTACGTGCGTTGGTGATTGTATGTACATTGTTCTTCGGTTTTGGCGCAGCTCTGTACGCACTCGGCTGGTTTCTGATGCCGGATGTACGCGATGGGCACATCTTGGCCGAGGACCTCATTGCCGGCCAATGGGACTGGAATTGTCTGGGATGCTTCCTGTTCCTCGCCGTGGCAATCGTGATTCCAGGTGCGGGGTGGGGTTGTATTGCGCTCGCCGCCTTAGCGCTATGGCTGTTGGCCAAAAGCGGCATTCGCCAGCAGGAAGGGTACGGATTCGGGGCATCTGCGCCGCGACCGGTTTCACAGCCTGTGTCATATCCAGCTCCACAGCCTGTCTCATATCCAGCCGCGCAACCAGTACCTCAATCTCCTTTGTATTCAGCTCCGCAACCTTTTCCACAACCTGTTTCACAACCTGTTTCACAAACCGCGCCTAGTGTTTCACAGCCTGTTTCACAGCCTGTCTATCAGTCGATGCCCAGCGTGATGCCGGGTACTGTGCCCGGCGCGATGCCCGGCACAGTGCCCAACGGGCCGTTTGCCCCCGACCGTATGAATGCGACGGCCTATGCCCCCACCGAGTCCAAGCGCCGCAAGCCGGCGGGCCCAATCGTGGTCTTGAGCATACTGGGCCTTACCTTCCTCTCCTTTGCCGGTCTGATGGGACTGATTTGGGTAAACGACATGGGCATTATCGGCATTATGCGTCTGGGCACCATCTGGATTGCCGCAGTATGCATAGTGATGGGGCTGGTGGTCATCATTCTCGGATTCAGAGGACGGCGTACCGGTGGTCTGATTCCTCTCGGACTGGTTGCCGGTGGATGCGCGCTCTGCATGACCATCGTTTCAGGCACGTATGGCGTGTACTACCGTGATCTTGGTGCCAGCGGCATCAATACTGTTGTTTCACTGAGCCAATCTGTCAGTGCGAGAAACAGCGACGGCATGAACGATGTGCAAAAGGATGGCATCTTCGTTGCCGATGCCAGCGATGCCACGTTTGAAACATTGCAGCAAGGTGTGGCGTTCAGCGGTGAAAACTACAACACCGATCAGGCAATCATTGATTGGTCCGATTGGGACAAGACACATGGACCGCACACGGTGAAGATGCTGGATGGCAAAACTTCCATCAGTAATTGCCCGGTCGGTACCATCACCATAGCCGCAACACAGGCGCAAGTGCATATCGTTCTGCCGGATTCCTGCACTTACGCCTTCGGCACCGCCGACTCCTACTACTCCACTTCGAGTGACGTTGGCGGCAAATACGAGATGGTATACAACAACTACATGGGTCCAAGCTTTGTTTTCTTCGAAGCTGAAAGTGCCACCAATGGGCCTGATCACGAATGGTTGTATAAGGAATCCGCCATGCCGGACAACGGCCCAGAATTAAAAATCAATATTCCCTATGTGGTGGAAGCACGTGTCAACGTGGTGTACGCCTCCGATTGGGAAGGCTCTACGTTCCAGCCGCTTGCCGATATATACGACGGCAACAGTACAAGCAAGAACACAACCGAACAATCGGAATGATCAAGCCGTTGCAACTAGGAGATGGAATCATGACTGATGAAACCAAGGAATTCGCCTCCATCGAGGATGCGACACCGACCACGGCCATACCTTCCGAAACCGACGCGACCACCGCGACCACAACCATGGTGACCGTCGATGACCGAACCGATACCACGGTGCTGCCATCCGCAGCGGATGATGACGAAACGGCTGTGCTGCCCGTCCCCGACAATCATGCGGATGCGTCGGTCTCGGATGTGGATACGCAGGCAACAGCTGCCTCTCCATCGCCCATCGAACCAACCACAGATCGGATTGCCCTGGAAACAGTTGCCGATGCCGTGGAGGGAGATGGTGGGCCGATTCCATCTGCCGATGATGTGCCGATGTACGCAGCATCTTCAGCACGACCTCCCTATGGGCAGTCTCGGACCGCCGGCAAACCATGCCAGCCTGGGGGGAGCGCCAAGAACGTCCAGAGCGCCAAGAACGTCCAGAATGCTAAGGATGTCAAGAGTGCCAAGAACATCCAGAAACAGAGCACCAGCGCGCCTACTGTGGTATTCGGACTATTAGGCGTGATTATCGGCGTGATCGCGCTGGTTTTCGGGTACATATCTCCGGATTGGATGATTTCGTTGTTCTCGCCGAATCCGCAATTGCTGACGGCTATTATTTGCGCCGTAGTGGGACTGATTCTGGTAATAGTGGCCGTTGTATGGGCCATAGTCGGTGCCGTCAAGAAGAGAAAATAGCGTTACAAACCATTGCATTACGGTCCCAGTAGAAGCACATTATGACGGGAGCCGACCGATAAGAGCCGACCGTTCTATGCTGATGGGGGGGAGGCATAGTAACTATGAAGCGGATTTCGGGGCGG
>OGZR01000984.1_pt1 | contig 9718 bp, 8 predicted proteins | sample 1576851 | NCBI WGS metagenome assembly OGZR01 (sample SAMEA3541492, study PRJEB24748) | human gut metagenome | biome: human gut; feature: human-associated habitat; material: faeces | place: China | collected 2012
AAGCCATACTGTACAATGCCTATTATTTTTTTGGCTCTAATATGTTTATTTTTAATTTCATATTTGAAATTATTGCAGTATTAAGTTTTTTTTATATAGTTTTTAAAAATAAAAACAAGTTGGTTGAATCGGAAATTTTTCTTTTATCATTTATATTTGGTTTTTTTATACAATCACTTCTTGCAGCCGATTGTGTTGAAAGAAAGGCTTTTGTACTCTATCCATTACTAATAATATTAATTGTAAATACTATTATTCATTTTGAAAATTTAAAGGTAACAATTAATAATTTAAGCATAATCCACTTTTTATTGTTTGGTTGTATAATACTATTTTTTGCATATTCATGTTATAAAACTAAATTATATAAGAATCATTATATGGATATGAATATCAATGAAATAAAAGTATTAGCTTTGTCAATTATAATTCAGACCATAATGTTCCTTTTTATTTTAATTTTTTTGAAAATAAAAAAAGAAAAATATATCGTTTTTTCAGCAATGATTTCAATTTTTATGTTGATTATTACTAATTTTTATTTTTCGACTAAATATGTTTATATTTGTAGAACATATACTGAAAAACAAGTAATGATTGATCTTGGAAATGACGTAGGAAATGAAAAAATATTAGGCCCATATTTTTATGGATACACATTATATAATGACATTATACCAGTTTCTAATACAGTAGAAGAATATAGAAAATATATAGATAACAATGATGCAATATACTATTTTCATTATGCAAGTATTGATAATTCACCATATCTTAATGAAGAAATATTTGGCAAGAAAGAACCAACTGTTGCACTTATAAAATCATACTATAGATATTATAGAAGCGAAGGCACAGATAAACCTGTTGGGTTATTTAAAAAAATCGAATAAAATAAAGGGGGAATAATGTTGAAAAAGATAAGTGTTATTTTACAAACCTATAATGAGGTTGAAAATGTTATACCAATTTATGAAGAAATAAAAAAAATATTTGATAATAGATTAAACGAGTATGACTATGAAATCCTTTTCACAGATAATCATTCAGAAGATGGAACAATTGATAAGATAAAAGAAATTTGTAGAAAAGATAACTGTGTTAAAGCAATTATTAATGCAAAAAATTTTCGAGGTGGGTCGGGTACCAATGCATTATGCAATGTATCAGGAGATTGTGTTATTTTAATGGCATCTGATTTTCAAGATCCTCCTGAATGTATTTATAAATTTGTAAAAGAATGGGAAAAAGGTTATAAAATTGTAATAGGTATAAAGAAAAAAAGCGAAACTAGTAAAGTAATGCATTTTATTAGAGGATGCTATTATAAATTAATGAACAAAATTACATCAGTAGAACAAATTGAGCACTTTACAGGATTTGGACTATATGATAGAGAATTTTTAAACATAATAAATGAAAATAATGGTCCATTACCATATATAAGAGGTTTTGTTGCAAAATACGGATATAAAATCAAAAAGATTGATTTTATACAACCTAATCGCAAAAGTGGAGTTTCTTCAAACAAGTTTTTTTCGTTGTTTGATATTGCAATGAGAGGAATAACAACTTACTCAAAAACGCCTGTTCGATTTATGGAACTTATTGGAGTAATTTTATCTATAGGTTCATTTTTATTAGGAGTAGTAGGTGTTGTCTTATATTTCTTTAATATATTTTTAATGAATATATTTACATATTTGTTATTAATGATTATTTTATTTTTTCAAGGTATTTGTTTGTTTTGCATAGGAATGATAGGAGAATATATTTTATGTATTAACATTCGTCAAATGAATCAACCAATTGTTATTGAGGAAGAAAGAATTAATTTCTAGTAAGTTTATGTCAAGGAGGGTTATATGAAATTTGCAAATATTATTTATACAAAAAGAAATGATAGATTGACTATTGGTGATGATATGCAATTATTGGCGATAGAAAATTTATATAAATATATGGGAATTAATTACGATGAAGTTGTAAGAATTCCTTATCATGAATTATCAACATATAATGGAGAATATGTTATACTACCAATTTCTTTTCCGTTAACAGCATATAGTCATAACGATCTTATCACATGTTTTTCTGATAGAATTATCCCAGTATTTTTAGGATTATGTGTTTTGCAAGACACATTTACACAAAAAGACATAGAATATTTTAAAAAATATGAACCTATAGGTTGTCGAGATGAATATACATTAAAAAATATGAGAAAAAATGGAATAAAAGCTTATTTAAATACGTGTATGTCAGTTGGATTTCCAAAAAGAATTGATGAAAAAGATTTAATTGGTAGAAAAAAAGTAATATGTGTAGATGTTAATGGAAAGCTAAAAGAAAAGATACCACAAGAATTATTACCTGATTGTGAATTCTTGAGTCATACTTTTTATAAGAATGAATTTGATGGTACACCTGAAGAATTGTGTAAGAAAATGTATGAAAAATATATAGCAGAAGCAAGATTAATAATTACTGATAGAATTCATGCTGCTTTACCTTGTGCTGCTGCTGGATTACCTGTTGTTTTTGCAAAGGATAGATATTCTTATAGATTTTCTGGAATTGATAAAATAATGAAAATATATACAGAAAAAGAATTTGATCAAATAAATTGGAATCCTAAGCCATACGAGTTTGAAAATTTAAAAAAGCAATTATTGGAGAATGCTAAAAGTAGAATACTAAAAACTTATGAAGAAAATCGATATATGTATGATTTAAGTTATTATTTTGAAAATTATTCAAGACCAAAATATAATATTGAATTCTTGAATGATACATATAATTATATTGATAGTCTTGCTAATAAAGAAATTAAATATATTCTATGGGGTGTTACTCAAACAGCTACTTTGATAAAAAGTTATTTTGATCGAAACTATCCAAATGCTCGTCTTGTTGGCATTGTTGATAGAGATAAGCGTTTTGAATTTTGTGGATGTAATACAACATCTAAAGATATTATTTTAGAAAATAAAAATGCAGTTGTATTCGTTACTACGGGAGCTGCTATAAGAGAGTCAAACTTATTTTTTAAAGAAAATAACATTAAAAACTATTTTCAATGTTGTGTAGATAATATAAGCAATAAAAATGATGGGATGAACGGTGATAAAAATGGTTAAAGTATTGTTCACAGGAGGAACAGGATTGGTAGGAAGTAATGTTCTTCCTTTATTGAAAAAAAAATATGATGTTTATGCGCCAACTAGACAAGAATTGAATATTCTTGATACAGCAGAAGTTGAAAAATATGTCAAAGAAGGTAACTTTGATGTGATTATTCATAGTGCAAATCCAAACCCAGTCAAAAATGAATTAGACAAAAATGGTTCAATGACAGAAAATAGTTTAAGATGTTTTATGAATTTTTATAGAGTGAGAAAATATTGTAAAAGATTGTATTTTGTTGGATCAGGTGCAGAATTGGATAAGTCAAAAGATATGGTTCAGATTAAGGAAGAAGAATTTGATAGATCAATTCCTCAAGATGAATATGGCTTTGCCAAATATGTTATGAACCATTTGGCTTTAAAAAGTGACAATGTATATAATTTGAGATTATTTGCATGTTATGGTCCAGGCGACTGGGAATCTAAATTTATAACACATTGTATTAGAAGTGTTTTAGCTGATAAAGATATAACAATTAGACAAAACTGTATATTTGATTATATTCAAGTGTATGATTTAGCAAATATTTTTAGTTATTTTATTGAAAATAAACCTAAATATCATGATTATAATATAGCTAGTGGAGATCGTTATACATTGGTAGAAATTGCTGAGAAAGTTTTGAAATTAATGAACAGCGATAAAAAAGTTATTATTTTAAAAGATGGAATGAATAAAGAGTATACACCAAATATTTCACGTTTATTAGAAGAAATGGGTGGTTATAAATTTATTTCATTAGATGAAGGTATAAAAATTCAAATTGAAAGTGAGATAGGAAATTAAAAATGAAAAAAAGGGTTGCAGATATTATTATTGAAACTTTGGTTGAATTAGGTGTAAAGGATTGTTTTAGTGTTGTTGGAGGAGGATCTATGCATCTTGATAATGCACTAGGTTTAAATGACGATATGAATGTTGTTTTTCATCATCATGAACAAGCTTGTGCAATGGCAGCGGAAGGGTATGCAAAAACTTCTGGAAATATTGCGGCTGTTTGTGTAACAAGTGGACCTGGTGCAACAAATACACTTACTGGAGTAATGGGTGCTTGGGTTGACAGTGTTCCAATGTTTGTTATGTCGGGACAAATAAGATATGAAGTTTCGGTTGCTAAGACTGGATTACCACTTAGATTTAGGGGAAATCAAGAATTTGATATTATTGGGTCAGTTAAAAACATGACAAAATATGCAAAGATGGTTACTGATCCATTATCAATAAAAAACGAAATAAATAAGGCGGTTAAAACAGCTATTTTAGGAAGAAGAGGTCCTGTCTGGTTAGATATTCCTTTAGATATTCAAAATGCGATGGTAAATGAAGAAGATTTATATCCTGTTGAAGAAATAAAAGAAGAACCAACAATTAAAGAAGAAGAATTTAATAATTTAATTGAAATGATTAGTAATGCTAAAAGACCAGTAATTATCGGTGGTAATGGAATTGCTAACAGTGGAAATCTTGGGTTATTTAGAGAATTTGCTAAAAAACTTGGTATCCCTGTTGTAGCTTCAGCAATTGCTGCGGATGTATTATATGACGATTATGATTTATACTATGGTATTTCTGGTTTTATTGGCCCAAGAACAGGTAACTTTATTCTACAAAATGCTGATTTTATTCTTACTCTAGGTACAAGCTTAGGCTTCAAAACTACAGGATATACACAAGAAAAATTTGCTGTTAATGCTAAAATTGTAATGGTAGATTGTGATGAGTATGAAGTAAGAAAACCAGGAGTCAGAGTTGATTATTTTATTCATTCTGAATTAAAAAATTTCTTTAACTATTGTTTACCAAAAATTAAACATGTTAATGTACCTAATGAGTGGATAGATTATTGTAATAAATTAAAAAATAGATTTACACCTTTTGAAGCAACAGAAGGTTTAAGTGCAGATGACAGAGTCTGTTCATATATGTTCTGGAAAAAATTTGAAGAACATGAACCAGATGATAGCATTGCGGCACTTGGAAATAATACGGGTATAAGTTCTAAATTACAAATTGGTATTAAACATGAAAACTCACGTGTAATTGCAAATAATAACTGTGGTTCAATGGGATATGATTTACCAGCAGCAATAGGATCAGCTGTAGCAAGTAAAAAAGAAGTAATTTGTGTTACAGGTGATGGAAGTATTATGATGAACTTGCAAGAGCTTCAAACAATTAAACATTATAATTTACCTGTAAAAGTTGTGATTTTTTCTAATGATGGATACAATGCTTTTAGACAAACATGTAAAAACTTCTTTAATGGATTTAACGTAGGGTGTGATGCGGAAAGTGGAGTAAGTTTCCCTTCATTTGAAAAAGTAGCTGATACATTTGGATATGGATATAAATGCTGTCATTCAAATGGCGAACTAGACGAATGTTTAGATTGGTTATTCAGTCAAGAAGGTCAAGTTATCTTAGAAGTGGAACAACGCTTAGATGATCCAATCACTCCAAAAGTAATGTCAAGAATTAATGATAAAGGTGAATTTGTAACACCTTCTATCGAAGATATGTATCCTTTTATTGATGAAGAAGAATATAAATCATTAATGATAGGTGATATTAATGGATAAAGAAAAAATTCATATTCTTAATGGTGCAACTCTTTATTCTTATATTATAAAACCATCATATCAATTAAAAAGAAATACTGATAAATGGAATAATGATTTAAATCCAGCGGTATTAATTTTACCAGGTGGTGGATATAAAAGAATTGAAGATTGTGAAAACTCGCCAGTTGTTTTTTCTTTTTTAAATGCAGGATATTCATGTTTTGTTTTAGAATATTCATGTAATGATGATTCTAAGTATCCTAACCCAATTTTAGAAGGATTTGAGTCTCTAAAATACATTAGAAAAAATGCAAACAATTTTAAAATAGATTCAAATAAAATTATTTGTTGTGGCTTTTCTGCCGGTGGACATCTTGCATCATTACTTGGTTGTAAAAATATAGCTGAATGTTTAGGATATAATTATGAAAGTGTTAAATTAAATGCTACAATATTAGGCTATCCTCTTATTGATATGAAAACATATTATGAAAATCATCCTAATAAGTTTGGGAAATTTGGATTAATGGTATCTGATATGGATATTATTGATTGTATAAATCCAACACTGTATGTTGATGGTAATTATCCGCCAGCATTTATATGGAATACACAAGAAGATGATTTAGTAGATTGTGAACAATCGATTGAATTTGTAAAAAAAATAGTAGAAGTTAAGGGAATTGTTGAATATCATATGTTTACATATGGCGTACATGGGTTATCTTTAAATAACATATTAACTAATAAAGGTAACATATTAAATAACCATATGAAGTCTCCAAATGTTTCAAAATGGTTTGAAATGGCTATTGAATGGTTAAATAGGGTTTTAGAGGTAAAATAATGAGAAGCTTTGTATTAGGAAAAAAAGAAAATATAAAGAAAGATAGCTATATTTGGAATACAATTGGCGGATTGATAAATGCATTTCAATCCGTCATAATTCTTATGGTTTTAACTAGATCGTTAGATATGGAATATGCTGGTATTTTTACTATTGCATGGGCTATTGCTAACCTTGTTATTACTATAGGAAAATATGGTGTAAGAAATTATCAAGTAACAGATGTGAATGAAAAATATAGTTTTAATGATTATTTTTCAAATAGAGTAATTGTTAGTATATTGATGATTATTTTTACATGTATTTATGTTTGTTTTTTGAGTATTAGTAATCAATATGCATTTGATAAAACAGTTATAGTTTTTTTAATGTGTTATTTAAAATTGATTGATTCTGTTGAAGATGTTTTTCATGGGATGTATCAGCAACATGAAAGATTAGATGTTGCAAGTAAATGTATGTCTATTAGACTCATTTTATCGACAGTTTGCTTATGCGTGTGTTCGATTATATTTAAAGATTTGCTTATATCGTCTATTATTACATGTGTATTTTCAACTTTTATTTTTGTTTATTTATTAAAAATTACATATTCAATATTTAGTCTTCCTAAAATTCAATTTGATTTTTTTAATGCTAAAAGAATTTTAAAAGATTGTTTTCCAATTTTTGCTGGTTCATTTTTGTCTTTTTATATATTAAATGCACCAAAATATGCTATTGATGCCTTATTAAGTTCTGAATTACAAGCATATTATGGTTTTATTTCAATGCCTGTTTTTGTAATAGGATTGTTAAACAACTTTGTATTTCAACCTATTTTAACAACTGTTGCCAATTGCTATGAAACAAAGAATAAAGATCAATTTTTTCAGCTAATTAAAAGACAGATAGTTGTTATATTAATTATAACTATTGTGGCTTTAATTGGATCGTATGTATTAGGAATACCGGTATTATCAATTTTATATAATTGTGATTTATCAAATTATAAGGTTGACTTATTGATTTTAATGCTAGGAGGAGGAATTCTAGCGTATGTTGGTTTTTTAACGACAATTATTACTTTAATGAGAAATCAAAATATTATTTTAATAGGTTATGTAATTGGTGGCGTATTAGCAATTGTTTTATCTCAATTAGTTGTTAGTTTATATGGTTTAAGAGGTGCATCAATACTTTACTTATTATTAATAAGTGTTCTAGCAGTTTTTTTCAGTATAGCTTTTTATTTTAATTTAAAGACGTGGAAAGAAGGTATTACTAGTGAAAGATAAATTAGTTTTAATAGGTGCAGGTGGCTATTGCAGAGGTGTTTTGGATTCGTTATTACTTTTGGATTCTTATGAAATTGTAGGAATAACAGATCCAGCCACACCAATAGGAACAGATGTCTATGGAATTTCTGTATTAGGTACAGATGATATTCTTCCAAAGTTATTTGAATCAGGTGTAAAGAAAGCTCATATTACAGTAGGTAGTGTTGGAAATTGTTCACTTAGAAAAAAATTAGTTGAAATTGCTGAAAACATTGGATTTGAACTTGTAACTATTATTGACCCTAATGCTGTTTTAGCTAAAGATGTAAGATTGGGAAAAATGGCTTATATTGGAAAAAGTGCTACAATAAATTCTGATGTTGAAATTGGAAATTATTGTATTATTAATACTGGAAGTATTATTGAACATGGATGCAGGATTGGAAATTTTGTTCATGTAGCACCTGGAAGTGTTCTTGTTGGTGATATTCATGTTGGAAATGAAAGTCATTTTGGTTTAAATTGTTCGGTTTTACAAGGATTGACTATTGGAAATCGTGTAATTGTGGGAGCAGGAAGTACGGTTCTTAGAAATGTAAATGACGGAGAAACGGTTGTAGGCATAGTAAAATAGAAAGGAGCTTGTATGAAAAAAATAAGTGTTTTAACAGGAACAAGAGCAGAATATCATTTAATGTATCCTGTTTTAAAAAAGATAGTAGAACATCCTGATCTAGAGTTAGATTTAATTGTCACAGGTGCTCATTTAAGTGCCAAGTATGGTAACACATATCAAGCAATTGAAAAAGATGGAATTCCAATTAGTATTAAACTTCCTATTTTGAAAGATGATGAGGAAATCGTTGATATGGATAGGGCTATTGCTGAATGTATGTTAGGATGTAGTAAACATTTTAAAGATGTTAAACCTGATTTATTATTGGTATTAGGAGATCGCTATGAATTATTTGGTGCGGTTATTCCTGCTATTAATCAACATATACCAATTGCACATATTCATGGTGGTGAAACTACAGAAGGCGCTATCGATGAAGCTGTTCGTCATTCTGTTACAAAATGTAGTTATTTACACTTTACATGTTGTGAACCATATCGAAAAAGAGTAATTCAATTAGGTGAATCACCCGATAGAGTGTTTAATGTAGGTGGATTAGGTGTAGAAAATATATTAACGCAATCTTTAATGACAAAAGAAGATTTGGAAAAAAATTTATCATTTCCTTTAAATAATTATTCATTAGTAACATTTCATCCAGTAACTTTAGAAGAAGGTACTGCAGTTCAACAAGTAAAAGAAATGTTGGATGCTTTCTTAGAAGTAGAAGATATGAATTTTATTATTACAAAGGCAAATGCTGATGCTGGTGGAAATAAAATTAATGAAGTAATAGATCAATATGCTGAAAAGTATCCACAAAAGTTTTATACTGAATTTAGCTTAGGAATGGTGAGATACTTAAGTGCTATGAAATATGCACGTCTAGTTATTGGAAATTCATCAAGTGGTATTTTAGAAGCTCCATCTTTTAGAGTTCCTACTATTAATATTGGAGACCGACAAAAAGGTAGAATCAAATGTGAGAGTATTATTGATTGCAATCCAAATAAAAAAGCTATACTTGATGCCATTTCTAAAGGCTTAAGTTCTTCGTTTAGGGATTCTATAAAAACAATGGAAAGTCCATATGGAAATGGAACCACAAGCCAACAAATTATAGATATCATTAATAAATATTTAGAAAATGGAATTGACTTAAAAAAGAAATTTTATGATATAAAATTTAATTTGAAAGCTAACTATATAAAATTCAAGTGATCTTATGAAAAAGTTTGAAAATATT
>OGZR01000985.1_pt1 | contig 9701 bp, 8 predicted proteins | sample 1576851 | NCBI WGS metagenome assembly OGZR01 (sample SAMEA3541492, study PRJEB24748) | human gut metagenome | biome: human gut; feature: human-associated habitat; material: faeces | place: China | collected 2012
ATACTTTTTGACAGTCACAGGGGCGGACGCCATGCGGCGTCCGCCCCTTGTTCGTTTTCGTTACATTTCCTCGACGGCCAGCATGTCCGGCAGCGCGGTCAGGTCGCCGCGCAGGTCGCCCGGCTGCAGCGGAGTGCGGCTGTGGATGGGGATAAGCGCGCAGTAGTGGTGCGGCGCGTCGGGGGCGTCGCTGTCTGCGATGCGGCTGATCTCGAGATTGTCGATGCGGATGCTGCGCTCACGCAGCAGGGCGAGCACGGACTCCATGCACACGGCGTGCGCGTACTCAATGTAGAGCGTGAGATCGGTGCTCTTGCTCGTGAGCCGGAACTCCAGCCGGACGAGCACCGCCTCGACCAGCAGCACGACGGCCGTGGCGAAGATGGCACACTCGACGTAGCCCGCGCCGCAGACAAGGCCGATGATGGCCGCGGCCCAAAGCCCGGCGGCGGTGGTCAGACCCTTGACGCGCTTGTCGCGCGTGACGATGATCGTGCCCGCGCCGACAAAGCCGATGCCGGAGATGACCTGCGCGCCGAGACGCGCGATGTCGTTATACAGGTGCTGGAAGAGCAGGTACTGGCTTGTGAGCGTCGTGATGGCGGAGCCGAGGCAGATGAGAATGTGCGTGCGGAAGCCCGCGGGACGGCGCTTGACCTCGCGCTCTGCGCCGATCAGCCCGCCGCAGACGACGGCCAGCGTCAGACGGGCGAGAATCGCCCAGAAGGTCATATCACGGATGGGATCAAAACAATGCAGCATGGTACAGCCTCCTTTCTCAGATCTCTTCGATGAGGATGACGCCCTCGAGCGCCGACAGCTCTGCCAGCAGCTCGGGGTGGTCGCGCCGCTCGGGCAGGATGGCGCTGAACTGGCACAGGAAGCTCGCCAGCGGGCCCGTGCCGTTGCGGTTGACGGCAAAGTCGAAAATGCGGATGTTCTCGTCGTGCAGATGCGCGACGATCGCGCCGAGGTGCTCCATGCGCTCGATCTCGAGGCTGATGTTGATGTGGTGCGCCCGGCGGGTGAGCCGCTGCTCCAGCGGCGGCAGCAGGTACATGCAGGCCGCCATGTAGGCGATGCAGATGAACGCGCAGGAATAAAACCCCGCGCCGATGGCAAGACCGAGACACGCGCTCGCCCAGAGTCCGGCGGCGGTGGTCAGGCCCTTGACCTGCTGGCGGGCGGTGATGATGATCGTGCCCGCGCCGAGAAAGCCGATGCCCTTTGCGGCCTCGGCGCCGAAGCGCGACACGTCCTGCGTCGCGCCGATGCTCTCGGCGACCTCGCGCCACGGTCCGTGGAGCATCTGGTCGAGCTGCAGGCTCAGCAGCACGGTGAGCGTCGCGCCGAGCGCCGTGAGCATATAGGTGCGAAAGCCGGCGGGGCGGTTTTTGCGCTCGCGCTCAAGCCCGATCAGCCCGCCGCAGAGCACGGCGAGGAGGATGCGCAGCATCATCGTGACGATATTCAGTTCACGCAGGTAGGAGAGTACGGACGCCATAGATGCGGTTCCTTTCTGAGTTGGTTACAGGCCGCCGCTGCGCGGCTTGCCGGTGCTGCCGCGCACGATGAGCCGGCTGTGGTATTCCACGCGGTTGATCGGCTGATCCTCGCGGCTGTTGAGCCCGCCCTCGATGCGCTCGAGCAGCAGGTTAAAGGCGCTCTTGCCGTGGCTGAAGGTGTTGTTGTCCACGGTCGTGAGCTGGATGCGCTGATAGCCCGAGGTCGTGACGTTGTCAAACCCGCAGAGGCTGAAATCCTCCGGCACGCGGTAGCCCTCGCGCAGCAGCGCGTCGAGCACGCCGAAGGCCACCATGTCATTGATGGCGACGATGCCGGTGATCTTGTCGTTGCGCAGGCATTTGTAGGCCAGCTCCATCCCCGAGCGATACTCGAGGTCGGGCGTGGTGATCTCCGCCTCGAGGGGGTTGACGTGCGAGCAGATGGTCACGCTGCCCTCCGGACACCAGAGGCGGTAGGCCTCCTGCAGCCCTTCGCCGCGGCGCATGCGGGAGATGTGGTGCTCGTTGAGCGCCGTGGACAGGTAGGCGATGCGCGTGTGGCCGAGGTCGATGAGGTGTCTGGCCACGAGCTGCGCCGCGCCGAAGTTGTCCACGTCCACGGTGTCGATGCCGCAGTCCGCGACGCGGTCGCCGACGGCGACGATGGGCACGCGGCGGCTCAGCTCGCGCACCTTGGCCGTCTGCGTCGGCGTCATGGCGAAGATGATGCCGGCCACGCGCGAATAGTCGAGCGAGTCGAGCAGGTGGCTCTCCGTGCGGGGATTCCAGTAGGTGTTGTAGATCGCGATGTGATACCCGGCGGCGTGCGCTGCCGCGTCGATGCCGGTGATCATCTTGGTGTGGTAGGGGTTGGAGACCGACGGCGAGAGGACGGCAATCTGCTTGCCGGAGCAGCGGGCGGACGGCGTGCGGTAGCCGATGCGCTCGGCCTCAGCCAGAACGCTCGCCACGCGCTGAGAGGAAAAGCGCTCCAGCGATTTTCCGTTGAGGATCATGGAGACGCTCGCGGTCGAAACACCGGTCGCCTCGGCGATGTCGCGCAGGGTGGGCTTGCTGCTCATAGGCACCTCCAGTAGAGTACAGATGACGGCGCATGTGTTGAAAATTTAAGCATTTTTCAGCGAAAAAAGGGCGCTTCGCCTTTGCAGTTTCACCAATTTCTACGAGGAGTATATAGCGAAAACAGAAAAATAGCAAGCAAAATTTCTGCCCATATTGACGGCATCGCACAAAAATGTTAACATTTTTCACAGAGAGCCGTTAAAATGACGGAGAAAAATTCAACGCTTTTTTAAGCAGAAAGGAACTACCTTGAAGAAAATTGTTGCGATGCTTCTCGCCCTGACCATGGTGCTTGCACTGTGCGCCTGCGGCGGCGGCGGCGATAAGGCCGGCGCGAACGATGATTACCACCTCACGCTCAAGCTCAGCCACGTCTTTGCGACGACCGAGCAGCTCACGATCGAGATGCAGCAGGTCGCCCAGCGCATCAAGGAGCGCACCAACGGCGCGATCGAGATCCAGTGCTATGACTCCAGCCAGCTCGCCGTCTATAAGGACAACATCGAGCAGGTCGTCAACGGCGCCGACTGGATCGCCTGCGAAGACCCCTCCTACCTTGCCGACTACGACATCGACTTTGAAGCACTCATCGGCCCCATGATGTACAACAGCATCGATGAGTACTCCTACGTCTGCCAGTCCGATCTGGTAAAGAATATGTGCCAGAAGCTCGAAGATAACTACGGCATCCACGTGCTCGCGCTCGACTTCAACGTCGGTATGCGCTGCATGCAGACCAACAAGGTCATCAAGACCCCCGCTGACCTCAAGGGCATGAAGATCCGCGTGCCCAACAGCTCCATGTACATCAACTGCCTCACCGCCATGGGCGCCACGCCCACCGGCATGCCGTTCGCTGAGACGATCTCCGCCGTGCAGCAGGGCGTCATCGACGGTCTGGAAGGCAACATGAACGCTTACTCCACCAACGGCAGCTCCGAAGTGTGCAAGAATATGTCCCTGACCAACCACCTTGTCGGCACCTGCGGCGCCTACATCAGCTCCAAGGTCTGGAACAGCATCCCGGAAGAGTACCGCACCATCATCCAGGAAGAGTTCACCAAGGGCGCTAAGGAACTGACCGACTTCACCAACGCTTCCTTCGAGGAGACGAAGGCCAAGCTCGAGAAGGAGCAGGGCTGCTCGTTCAACGAGGTCGATGTCGATGCGTTCCGCGCCGCCGTGCAGCCGGAGTTTGAGCGCATGGTCAAGGAAGACGGCGTGACGCCCACCTTCTACGAGCAGGCGCAGGCCATCCTCGCCGAGTACCGCCAGGCCAATAAGTGAGCGCTGCGCGCTGACTGACGGCCGGAAGCCCCATACCGGCTTTTTATGCCGGGTGTCCCGCACACGCTGCCGGACACCCGGCATTGCTGAGCAAAGCCACAGAAAGCAGAGGAAAGCAAATTTGAAAAAAGTACTGAAAAATCTCGACGCGTATATCGCGGGCGCGATGATGATCGTGACGATCGTGCTCGTCGTCGTCAACGTGATCACGCGAAAACTGTTTAACTATATCATCATCTGGAGCGAGGAGGTCGCCACCTCCTGCTTCGTGTACTCGGTGTTCATCGGCGCGGCCTACCCCTACCGCAAGCACCAGCACGTCGGCGTTGACCTGCTCGTGGAGCGGCTGCCCGCCGGCGCGCGCAGAGCCGTGCACCTGATCACCAGCGCCCTGCTCGTGGTCATCAACGGCTACATCACGGTGCTCAGCGTGCAGTTTATCCAGTCGTCCTGGATCAAGCGCATGCCGATCACGAAGCTGCCGTCCAGCGCGGTCAACACGGCGCTGGTCATCGGCTTCGGCCTGATGACGATCTACTCGCTCGTCATTTTCATCAAAGACCTCAAGAGCGGCAACAAACTTGACGGGGAGGTGGACGCATGAGCACGTTCCTTTCGATCCTGCCGATCATCATCGCGCTCGTGCTGTATTTCACGGGCATCCCCATCGCCTACGCACTCTTTGCCGCGGCACTGACCTACTTCGGCTTCATTGACACGACGACCGTGCCGTACCTGCTGATGCAGAAGTTCATCACGTCCACGCAGTCGTTCCCGTTCCTCGCGATCCCGTTTTTCATCATGTGCGGCTCGATCATGAACTACGGCGGCATCAGCGCGCGGCTGATGGACTTCGCCGATGCGCTCACCGGGCATCTGCCCGGCGGCCTTGCGCAGATCAACGTCCTGCTGAGCATGCTCATGGGCGGCTGCTCCGGCTCGGCCAACGCCGACGCCGCCATGGAGTGCAAGCTGCTCGTGCCCGAGATGGAAAAGCGCGGCTACGGCAAGGGCTTTTCCGCGGCGATCACGGCGGCATCCTCGTGCGTCACGCCCATCATCCCGCCCGGAATCAACCTCATCGTCTACGGCCTGATCGCCGGTGCATCCGTCGGTCAGCTCTTTGCTGCCGGCTACATCCCCGGTCTGCTCATGGCTGTGACGCTGATGATCGCCGTGGCGATCATCTCCAAAAAGCGCGGCTACGCGCCGTCCCGCCCGCGCCGCGCAACGCTCGGCGAGATCGGCCGCCAGGCGCTCAAGTCCTTCTGGGCGCTGTTTTTCCCGCTGGGCATCATCATGGGCATGCGCTTTGGCATCTTCACGCCGACGGAAGCCGGCGGTGTGGGCGTGCTCTACTGCCTGATCGTGGGCAAGTTCGTCTACAAGGGCCTGCGCAAGGAGCACTTCGTCCCCATCCTGCGCGAGACCATCTCCGGCACCGCCACCGTCATGCTCATCATCGTGTCGGCGACCGTGTTCGGCTACTACCTCAACTGGGAGAACATCCCGACCATGCTGCTCAACGCCGTGTCGAGCTTTGCCAGCAACAAGTTCCTCGTGCTGCTGGTCATGAACGTTGTGCTGCTCATCGTCGGCATGTTCCTCGAGGGCGGCGCGGCGCTCATCATCCTCGCTCCGCTCATGGTGCCGATCGTGAAGGCCGCCGGGATCGATCTGGTGCACTTCGGCATCGTCTGCAACGTCAACATCATGATCGGCGGCCTGACCCCGCCATTCGGCTCGATGATGTTCACCTGCGTGTCCATCACGGACTGCAAGATGCAGGAGTTTATCAAAGAATGTGTGCCGTTTATCATCGCGCTGCTCATCGCGCTGCTGCTGCTGACGTATATCCCCGGCATCACGATGCTGATACCGAATCTCATTTATTAAGGGAGACAATTGCATGAAAGTTATGGCACACCGCGGCTACAGCGGTGCTTATCCGGAAAACACGATGCTCTCGTTCCGCGAGGCGGTCAAGGTTGGCTGCGACGCGATCGAGATGGACGTGCATGAGACGCGCGACGGCCGCCTCGTCGTCATCCACGACGAGCGCCTGGAGCGCACGACCGACGGCACCGGCCGCATCTGCGAGCATACGTTCGACGAGCTGCGGCAGGTCAACGCCGCTGCACGCTTCGCGGGCAAATACGCCCCCGAGCGCATCCCGTCGTTTGACGAGTATTGCGAGTGGGCGTCCGGCGAAACCGTCGGGCACAACATCGAGATCAAGACCGACAAGATCTACTATCACGACATCGAGCGCAAGATCTGGGCCACCATCGAGCGCTACGGTCTGGAGCACAAGGTCATGTTCTCGTCGTTCAACCACTTCTCGCTGCGCCGCATCCTCGAGATCAGCGGCAACGCGGTCGAAGTCGGCGCGCTCGTGCTCGAGGACAGCATCGGCGGCTTCCCCGGCTACTACTGCGAGCAGGCGGGCTTCGCCTGCTACCACCCGCCGATCGAGCTGCTCACGGATGAGAACGTGCGCGACTGCAAGGAGCACGGCGTGAAGATGAACGTCTGGACCGTCAATGACATGGCGGGTCTGGAGCAGCTCCACCGCTGGGGCTGCGAGGGCATCATCACGAACTATCCCGGCGTGGCGAGCGGCTGGCTGCGCGCGCAGGGCGAGTGAGCCGGGCACAGCGAAACAGACACAAACAGAGACGACGCCCCCGAGAGCCTTTGGCTTTCGGGGGCGATTTCTGTGTCAAAAGGAATGCTTTCTGACAGCAAAAAAACTCCCTCCGGATTTCCGGAGGGAGTTTCGCGTTTGCAGAGATGGGATCAGATCTTCATGCAGACGTCCCAAGCACGCCAGATGACGGTGCGGAGGTTGCCGATGGCAACGCAGTCGCCCACGCGGAAGACCTGCTTGTTGTCCTTGCCGCCGACCGGAGTCGGGACAAAGCCGATGCCGTTGACGACGTCGTCGCACTCGACGAAGAAGGTCTCGCCGGTCTTGACGTTCTTGACGGTGACACCGTTGTCCTTGATCTCGGTCACGGTGGACTCGAGGTAGGTCGGGACCTTGTGGTACTCCATCGCGTCACGCAGGAAGGAGGTGTTGGCAAGGCAGGTAGCCTGTGCCGCGACCAGGTCGCCGGCGTACTCGACGATGATGGGGTGCTTGCCCTGAAGGATCAGGTCGTAAGCCGCCTCGCAGGAGGACTGGCCGCCGCCGAAGAACAGGACCTTGTCGCCGACTTCCTTCTTGTCCTTGAGCAGCTCCGTGAAGCTCAGGGTCTTCTCGAAGCCCGGGATCATGGGCATGGTTCTCGGCACGGAGCCGGTGGCCACGATGATCTCGTCAAAGCCGCGCATGGTGCCAAGGTCGGTAACCTCGGTGTTGAAGCGGATGTCGATGCCCTGCTTCTCGACTTCTTTCTTGTACCACTCAATGAGTTCCTTATCGTTCTCCTTGAAGCTCATCGCGGAAGCGGTGAGGAACAGGCCGCCGAGCTCGTTGGTCTTTTCGAAGATGACCGGCTTGTGGCCGCGCTGCTTGAGCACGAGCGCGCACTCCATGCCGCCGATGCCGCCGCCGATGATGGCGACCTTCTTCGGGTTGCGGGTCGGGACGATCTTGTACTTGTTGTGCTGCATGGTGGTCGGGTTCAGCGCGCAGCGAGCCAGGTGCAGGGAGTCATCCATGCTCTGGAGGTTCGCGGTGCCCTTGAACTTGGACATGTTGAAGCAGCCGTTGTGGCAGCGGATGCAGGGCTTGATCTCGTCCTGACGGCCCTGACGGATCTTGGTGACCCAGTCGGGATCGACGAGGTTCTGACGCGCGATGGCAACTGCGTCAAGACGGCCGGCAGCAATCTCTTCCGCGGCCTTGACCGGATCCATACGGCCGGCGCAGGCGACGGGCTTGTCGGTGAAGTTCTTGATGTGCTCGACGTACTCGAGGTTGCAGTTGTCGGGCATGTACTGAGGCGGATGTGCCCAGTACCATGCGTCGTAAGTACCGTTGTCGCAGTTGAACATGTCGTAGCCGGCTTCCTCGAGGTACTTGACAGCCTTCTCGGACTCGGCCATGTCGCGGCCGAACTCCTCAAAGTCGGTCTCGTACGGCATTGCACCCTTGCCCCAGGCCTTGGTCTTGGAGACGACGGAGTAACGCAGGGACACCGGGAAGTCGGCGCCGGCCTGACGCTTGATGGACTGCACGACCTCGACCGGGAAGCGGAAGCGGTTCTCGAACGAGCCGCCGTACTCGTCGGTACGATGGTTCCAGTTGGCGATGGTGAACTGGTCAAGCAGGTAGCCCTCGTGGACAGCGTGGATCTCAACGCCGTCAACACCGGCCTCACGCAGCAGCTTCGCGGTCTTGCCGAACGCATCGACCATCTCGTGGATCTCTTCCACGGTCATCGGACGCGAGAGCATGTCCTCCTGCCAACGGTTCGGGGTGGCGGAGGCGGACGCGCAGCAGTAGCTGACGTCGATCACGGGTCTGGCGAGCGCACCGAGGAGCTTGTTGTTGTTCAGAGTGACCATCCAGGGGGCAACAGCCATGGAGCGGCCGAAACCAGCGGCGGGCTGAATGAACAGCTTCGAGCCGGTCTTGTGGTACTCGACCATGTAGTCGGCGAGCTCCTTGAACATCTTCTTGTTCTGATAGAGCCATCTGCGGCCCATGGTGTCGCGGACACACTGCATGCCCGGAAGCACCAGACCGACGCCGTCCTTGGCGCGGGTCAGCAGGAAGTTCGCAGCTTCCTTATCGAAGTGGCACGGCTCCAGCCAGCCAAACAGAGAGGTGCCGCCCATGGAGCACTGGACAATGCGGTTCGGGATCTCGACATTGCCAATTTTCCACGGAGTAAACAGCGCGCTATACTTTTCGTCCATGAAATACATCCTTCCTTTTTCTTTGATTACGAAGATGATCCGCCGTTGCTCCCAGCGGGTCATCGGACGCTTCTGTAAGCACACACCGCACAAGATGCATACATACTGTGCATATCATAGCATACATTTTGACAAAAAGCAATGAAATTAAATCGACCGTCTCGTGTATTTTGCTCACAAAAAGCGAAAAAGCGTGACAAATGAGGCAAAAATCGGACGATTTTTTTCAAAGGGAAATATGCGCCGTGCCCGGTGCCGGTATAGGAAAACAACGAAAAACTGCCGGAAAATCGGTGAGAAATATATGAATTTGTGCTTGCAATCCGGTATCGGCTGTGCTATCTTAATACCATTCATTCCTTCACCTATAAAAACGATATGTATTAAGGAGGCTTTCGCAATGGGCGAGCAACTGGATCGCGCGCAGGCTTGGGCGCTGCTGACGGAATTCAATCAGGATCCATTCCATCTGCATCATGCCAGAACGGTCGAGGGTGTCATGCGCAATTTTGCGCAGGAGCTCGGCTATGGGGACGAGGTGGACTTTTGGGGCATTGTCGGTCTGCTGCATGATCTGGACTTTGAACGTTATCCTGACCAGCACTGCATCCGCTCGCAGGAGATCATGCGCGAGCGCGGTCTGGATGAGCGCCTCATCCATGCCACAGCCAGCCATGGCTACGGCATCACGGTCGACATCGTGCCGGAGCATGAGATGGAAAAGGTGCTCTATGCGACCGATGAGCTGACCGGCCTGATCGGTGCGGCGGCACTGATGCGTCCGTCCAAGAGCGTACAGGACATGGAGCTCAAGTCCCTCAAGAAAAAATATAAGAGCAGCGGCTTTGCCGCCGGCTGCTCGCGCGAGGTCATCCAGCGCGGCGCCGATATGCTCGGCTGGAGTCTGGACGAGCTGCTGACGCGCACGCTCGATGCCATGCGCGCGGTCGAGCCGGT
>OGZR01000989.1_pt1 | contig 9666 bp, 12 predicted proteins | sample 1576851 | NCBI WGS metagenome assembly OGZR01 (sample SAMEA3541492, study PRJEB24748) | human gut metagenome | biome: human gut; feature: human-associated habitat; material: faeces | place: China | collected 2012
TTAGTCGTGCTTTTTGTATATGCGCTTCAGAACATTCGACTTTACATAAAGAAGTCCTATAAAAGCTATTTCACATACAAAATCCCGCTTTGTTACCTCACCATAATTATCCCATAATTATTCTCTTAGAAAAGCATTTGACATTTTCATGTTCAAACGGTATGATATATGTGTATGTTCTATTAGTTAAATGAATATAACAAGTGTCTCCTAAGGGACAGGTGGAGCAATCCCCTTTTGGAAGCGATTTATGAAATAAATTTGAAAATTGCTCCATGAAAATTAAATACGTCTCAGTACCTCAGTAGGATAGAGGGTTCGCCTCCTAAGCGAAACGTCGCAGGTTCGATTCCTGTCTGGGACGCCAGCAAACAACGCTGAAAGCCTTGATTTATCGAGGTTTTCAGCTTCTTTTGTTTTTGGCTTATAACCTGTCGGATAAGAACATATTCAATTTATATTTTGCAATTTCTTTTGATTTTCAGAATTTGTAATTCGATATTTTTATGACTGTTTGAGTAGAAGAGTTTGCTAACACTTTTTTTATTTTGAAAAAATATCAGCAGATTTTTGAAGATTTGCTAACACTTTTGAAAAATTACTTTGAAGCTGATTGTTTCAAAAGCATTTTTTTCATCTCCGGCGTAAGTGATTTTAAAAGCTGTAAAAGCTCCATATCACTGTCTGATAAGCCGTTGTTTTCTGGCTGAACTTCCTCATTTTGTGGTTGCATTTCTGAATCATGGTTTAGAGTGGAATAAAATTGTTCGTCCATCTTTTGAGCATTGTAACGTCTATCTTCGTCTATGATTTCTGAATAAACGTCTGTAACCATTTCTGCTTCTGCATGACCTGTATCGCCTTGTACCGATTTTACATCGCCGTTGGTCTTTTTCAATTTGTATCCTGTGGATAAATGACGCAGACTGTGGAAAACAACTTGTTCATAGCCATTTTGTTCGCATAACTTTTGAAATCTGTCTCTCACAATTCTACTCTCAACGGGATTTCCATTTTCCAAAGCTATAACAAGGTTGTAATTGTTATAAGCGTCTCCTAGAAATTCCTGTAATTCCTTTTGGTCTTTTTGATATTGCACCAGTAATTCTGCAACCGTCTTTGGCAACCATACGGTACGATTACTTGTTTCTGTCTTTGGTGTTTTTAATACAAGCCTTGTTGTGCAATGCGGTTTCTGTGTCGGAAAAATCTTGATAATATCTTTTTCCTTTAATTTCTGCATAGCTTGTGCATTTACTCTGGAAAGCTCTTTATTGATGATTACCCTTGCGTTATTCGTTGCAATGGATTGTTCATCAATAACTACATCTTCCCATGTAAGACCTGTAATTTCTCCAATACGCATTGAGCAGGAAAACGCCAAATGCATACAGATGGTTAATAAATCGTCGTCTGACTGCTGAATTGCTTCACGGAATGTATCTACACTCCATACTTTTCTTTTTACCTTAGGAACTTTAGGAAGCGTTGCTAATGAAGCAGGGTTACGCTTGTTGGTATCAATATATTCCCAACGGATTGCTTGATTTAATGCACAGCGTATAATGTCGTGTATTTTCTTGATATTGGCAGGTTGTACGCAACGTCCAGTAGCTTTTCTGTTAGCTCTGGGTACTTCTGGAACACTCAATAAATCGTTGTAGTAGGCAGATAATTTCTTTGTGGTAATCTTATTTAACTTCCAATCCCCGATAAGTGGATTGATGTAATTTTCGATAGTACCGACTTTGCTACTAAATGTACTAGGCGACCATTTTGACGTACCATAGAGATTGACAAATATTTTTAAAAAGTCACAAAGCGTAATATCTTCATCGGTACTATCAAGTTCTTTTTTCGATTCATCAATCTGGCGTGCAAACTGTTCCTCTAAGGGAACAATCACATAACCATATTTTTCTTGATAATACTCAACAAATGCTTTTCTCTGCTTTGCTTCTTTCTTTGTCTCTAACGTATCCCATTTCTGTTTACGTTCTCCTGCATTGTCTAAATACCAGTAAATAACGGAAAATGTTGATTTTCTTTTTTTGATTGAAGCCATAATATATTCTCTCCTTAACAGTTAATTTTGATTTAACCATTTATCGAAAGAATCTTTAGATACCCGTATGGCTCTACCAGCACGAACATAAGCGAACTGTCCACTTTTGACCAATGCGTAAGCCACTTTTTTACTCACACATAATTGTTCTGCAATTTCCTCTACTGTATATGTCTTTTTCTCCTTTTTAGGAGTTTCTGTATTTGATGTATCACTTATCACGAGTAATAATAACTCCTTTCCGTGTGATAACAGCAAAATACATACGTTTAACAAGGTCATTATAGCATATCAATAACTCTTGCGGATATGTTTTTTGCCGTTGCTAACACTTTTGCTAATACTTTTTATATGCAGACAAATGGCTTTGGCAAGCTCCACTGGTATCTCAACCATTCCCATTCCTGTGGGCTGAACCGTGTCATACGGGTGTATCATTATCCTGTGTTGCAGGTCATGGCAGAACGACTTTTCCAACGGTCGCTCCCAGATCATTGCATGAATCGCTATCTCCCGATTGGAAAAGTCACGGCGTACAACCTCTGATGGCTCACTGCAAGCACAAACGTATCTGACTGCTTTATTCACTTGTCAAAGAACTGTTAGGCTCTTGTCAGCCTGTATCAATTCATTTTTACAAATGGACTGATACAGTATGATAAGAAAAAGCGGAACAGGAAAGAGGGGAGTTTGTTAAATCATGCTCCGCTCAAATATTACTTAATGTTCGTCTATTTCAAATTCACATATCATTTTTAAAAGGGCTTCTCTGATACGTCCCTTTAATTCCATATCAACCACAATGTATACGTTGCCGTATTCATCGTAAAACGGGCGTAAACAGCATTTTGATATGTAGGCTTCATAGAACAGCAACAGCTTTTCTATGGCGTTTTCGTTACCGTCCACGGCTGATGATATGAGAAAAAATGATGGAAGTGTGTGTTGCTTATTCTTCATTTGTTTTCTTCTCCTTTAACTGCTTTCTGATTTCTTCAAGTGAATTTCTTCTGTGCCTGTATGATGTGCTTCGGTTGATGTTCAGCTTTTCGCCTATCTCCGAATCGCTCATATCCAAGAAGAAAAACATCAATACAATGTTTCGGCTCTGCTCCGGCAACTGTTTCAGTGCTTCTGCAAGTTCTTCATCAAGTACACGGATTTCCGTACCGCACACATCGAATGTTGTATATTCACTTTCGTAATCGTCCCATACAATCAATTTCTCAACAACAATCTCTGGAAGCTCACAAAAGGATACTTCCTTTGCCTGTCGTCTGGCTAATTCCTTGCGGTAGTTACGGACAATGCCTTTCACAACCTTTTTGAGCTTACAGTCAAACTGACACTGTATTGTCTTTTGGAAGTCTGATGGTTTCAAAATCACACCCCCTTTCGCTATGAAGTGAAAAGTATGTATCCCTCTTTCCGCACCATATCTGTACGGCAAGGTGTGATTTGTTGCAGGATTGAAAAAAATTTTTGTAAATATGAAAACAGCCTATTTGCACCAATAACAAATAGACTGTTTTTAAAACATCTGATATATGAGTTTTTAATTCATGTTCAAGGGCTGATGATATACTAAGAAAAAGAGGAAATAAATTCGGTTGTCGGTATAGACTGCCTGTTTTACTTAGAATCACAAATTGCTCCTTGACCAGAGCAAGCCTGTGAAAATAGAAAAAGGACAGCTCTGGTTATACCAAAACCGTCCCTATATTTTTGGACATTATAAAAGAGATTACCCACAGAACGGTTTTTTTTATTTACCGAACGAGGTAATATTTTTACTTGAATTTACAGTGCATATAATATGAGTTTTTAACACATTCTAATCACATAACATGAAGTATAAACTCATGCTAGGTGATTAAAAATGAGAAAAAAGAAAGATACTCACAGCTTTGATTTTCGTCCTTTAGGACTGGCAATCAGAGAAGCCAGAGAAAAAGCAGGGCTTTCCAGAAATGATTTAGGCGATAAAGTCTTTTACGGAGAACGTCATATCGCAGATATTGAAAATATCGGGTCGCACCCTAGTTTTCAATTATTCCATGATTTAGTTACCATGTTCAATATATCGGTTGATGAATATTTCTATCCAGCAGAGAATGTCGTAAAAAGTACAGCTCGCCGTCAGATAGAAACCTCTCTTGATTTATTGAGTGATAACGAATTAAAAATCATTCAAGGTACGATTGACGGTATCTTGAACAGCAGGGAGAGCAAGAAGTAATCAGCTTCTTGTTTTCCCTTTTTTGCGTTATCTATTTGCCGATCTGCTCCGCAGGTAGCAAATAGTCCTAATTACAAATATGTGCTATTGATTTTCTATACAGTTACATAAATCATCTATAAAACCAAATACTGCTTTATCAAAACATCCAACTGCTCCTAATGCCTTTGCCATACTAAATAGGTGTCTATCCACAGAAGCTGTCATTATACAGATTGGTATATTTTTTGTAAGTTCATGCTGAAGCAATGCCGTACCTGTATCGTCTGGGAGATTATAATCAGCGCAAATGAAATCATAAATATCTTTTTTAATTTCTTCCAGAGCAGATTTTACCGAACCAACACCTTTGACTTTATATCCTTTATCTTTAAGAGCCTTACATAATATTTCCCTATAAGTAAGCGAGTCTTCTATAATCAGTACATTTTTCATAAACACCTCTTACATAAAAGTGGATATTAAACCAAAAGTTAGAATACCAACCATAAGTAACCCCCAAAAAGCACAAACACATAAAGCAACAATTGAAAATACATCTCGGCGTTTGGGATTTTTTACTAATGAAACTGAAAGCACAAAACCAGATAATATCGAGATTACATTTAATGCAATCAATCCCGTTTGAAGTCCTCCTGTAATTTCTGTTGTAAAAAGAGAAACTAATAACGTGATAAATGGTAACAGCGAAATAACTAATGCAACAACGCTTAATTTATTTTTTTTCATTTTACATTACCTCATTTCTTTTCTTCCAAAGCATTTAATAGAAACACATAGTGCAAGTGCTGATATGATTACAGCACACGGTACAAACGGAAATAGTGATATTGTACCTCCTGTTCCCGCCGTTGTTACAGTATGTAATGCATCTGATACGACATAACCGCTATAACAATAAGGGTACATTAACCACAAAGGTGTATTAGCAATTAAAACTCCCGGAATTATTAAGAGCAAATTTAATCCCATAGACAATAGTGGTTTTTCAAATAGTACAGTAATCATCCACATACAAGCAATAGCTGGAACCATTGTCACAAATAATTTTACTGTCCATGTTAGTAAATAAAAAACGGGAATAGTTTCAGTTACATTCATTATTTTAGTAGCGATAACACCTGCAATAATGAATGAACTGAAAAATATAAGTAACTCAATTGCTAAAAAGCTCAATAATACCAAGAACTTTGTCAATGCAAGTTTTCCTTTACTAACGGGCAAAGCAAGCATTTTTAATATGCCATTATTCTTTATTTCTCTGTTGGCAATCATAACACAAACAACTACCATTGAGAATGGAAGTAAATAATATCCAAAAAGTAATGCACTTTGAATGAACATTGCCGACCAAGCGTCTGTATATTCTGGCGTCATATACATACTAATACTAGATACGCCAGAAACTACAACTAAGATAGGCGGAATTAAAAGTAAAGGTAAAATCATAGACCTTTTTACTTTCATAAATTCTATTTTTATCAATTCAATGATTGACATACTATTTCCTCCTTTATTCATAATGTTTTATTTTACCAAGATACCAGCCAATTACGAAGAATATGATTGTTTCAGCAACCCCTAAAATTAAAACATTCATATCAATACTTGCCGTAGAAGCCACCGCAGGTTTCATCATTAGTACAAATGGATTGATAAGAAATAGGGACATATCTGAAAGTGACATTGCCATACCGCTAAAAAAACCTGCTACTCCAATACCTAATGTAAACCATATATTTTCACATCGTGATGACACCAAGAGCATAAATGCCAATACAGGTAAAGATGATACAAAGCAATATCCTGTATATTTGACAAGTGTTAGTAACTCAAAAGTTCCATTGGGTAAAAAGATATTTCCAATAATACACAATGCTCCGTTTTGCAAGACGATACAAAAAGCAAGCAAAACAAATAATATGTAAAATTTATTTTTGAAAATAGATGATGTTTCAAAAGGAAGCATATACATCTTTTTAATTGCATTTCCTTGAAACTCCATATTATATGTTAAAGTTGTTGCTACGATAATGCCAAACATATTAAGAACCATAATCATTCCGTAAAGCTGTGTCAACAAAACGTCCATAGGTGGAAGTGGTAAATTTAACAAAACTTCTTTACGAACTATAAAATTTGCAAAAGCATATAATGCACCAAGAAGTCCAACAATCGGTAACACTTCTAATATCCCAGTACGTTTACATTTTTTTAATTCTACGGTTAAATTTCTCATAATTTTAACCTCTGCTTTCTGTTTGCGTTATCCTCATCAATCATAGCTAAAAACATTTCTTCTAAATTATCATTTTCAAAACCAGCTTGATGTGCCGTCAATTTCAAATCATCAAGACTTCCTTCAAATAGTAATTTTCCGTGATTTAAAATACCAATGTCGTCAGCTAGTAACTCAATTTCTGATAACATATGTGATGAAATCAGAACCGTACAGTCATATCTTTTTGGAAGTGATTTAATAAGGTTGCGAATTTCATGGATACCTGCTGGGTCTAAGCCGTTTGTTGGTTCATCTAAAATTAAAACTGGTGGTTCGCCAAGCAAAGCAGAAGCAAGACCTAAACGCTGTTTCATTCCCAAAGAATATTTTTTTGCCAAGCGATTGCCAAACTCAGATAATCCTACTAATTCTAATGCTTCATCAACGCTAGTCGCTGGAAGTCCTAAAATTCTACGAATAATATCAAGATTTTCTCTACCTGTTAAATTTGGATAAAATGATGGGGACTCAATAAATGAACCGACATTTTTCAAAATTTGGACACGGTCATTTGGAAAAGTCATGTTATCAATTTGAAATTCTCCATCAGTTGGTGCAGTCAAACCCAAAAGCATTTTCATAGTCGTAGATTTCCCAGCACCATTTGGACCGAGAAAACCGTAAATACTACCTTTCTTAATGTGTAAAGATACGTGGTCTACTGCAATAAACTCTTTGTATGTTTTTGTCAAATTTTTAGTTTCAATCATGTTTTTCATAATTTTTAACTCCTTTCTTGTTACCTATAATATAAAGCACCGACATTACAGCAACATTCTCTCTACCTTACATTTACCTTACAAATGTGAAAATGACTGTTCAACTTTTTTCAGAATGTTATAATAAGATAAAAAAAGATAAAGAGAGTGTGACAAACAAATGAAAGATACCTACTTAAAATCAAAAAAAATATTGATAGTTGATGATGAAGAATGTTTAAGAAGTATGCTTATTACCATATTAAAAGATGAAAATTTTTATAATATTGTTACTGCTGATTGTGTAAAATCAGCTTTGAAAATCTGCCAACAGGAAAAACCAGATATAGCTATATTAGATGTTATGCTCCCAGACGGAAACGGCTTTGAACTTATGGACTCACTAAGAAGCTTCACTAATATTCCAGTAATATTTTTGACTGCAAAAGATGATATACAAGATAAATATTCTGGTTTTGGGTTAGGAGCTGACGATTATATAACAAAACCCTTTATGCCCAAAGAACTTATCTATCGCCTAAATGCTGTATTACGCAGATGTTATAAGGAAGATAGTCCTCTTATAGAATTACATGATTGTAAAATTGATTTAGCTAATGCACAGGTTATAAAGAATGATGAAGTTTTACCTCTCACTGCAAAAGAGCATGATATTTTAGAAACCCTTGTACGAAATGCTAATCATATTGTGACAATAGACGCTCTTTGTGAAGCTGTATGGGGCGACAACCCATTTGGATATGGAAATTCTCTCCTTGCTCATATTCGACGTATAAGAGAAAAAATTGAGCTTAATCCCTCAAAGCCAAAATCACTAATAACGGTTAAAGGATTGGGGTATAAAATAAATGTGGAAAGCAGGTTATAATAATGCGTAATTTTGGAAAATTTATCAGTAAGCATTTCTTTATATACTTATCAGTAGTAATTTTTATCGTGATTTTTGATTTGCTCATTTTCTTTCTAACTTTTAACGGTACTGTTAATAGTATAAGCAAAGATAATCCTGTACAAACAATAGAAAAAGTATCTAATAACCTTACTATTCAAAATGGAGAATACATATTAAGTAATAAGTGTCAAAAAGATTTAATTACAGACAATATCTGGGGAATTGTAATAAATAATAATGGTAATGTTGTATGGCAATATAATCTACCAGAGGAAATACCATTAAAATATTCATTGCAAGACGTTGCCTCCTTTTCTAAGGGGTATATCAATGATTATCCCGTATTTACATGGAAACAAGAAAATGATTTATTAGTATTAGGCTATCCAAAGAATAGCTATTCAAAATTTATGACGAACTATCTTCCTCTATCAGCAATACAGAAAACACCCCTTATTCTTTTGATTATGTTAGTATCAAATATTGCCATTCTATTTATTGTGTACTACTTATCAAAACGAAATGTGATGTTAAAAATTTCTCCTATACTCAATGGAATAGATAAACTATCACACGGTGAAACGGTTACACTTAATATAAATGGAGAATTGGAAGAAATCGGAAAGCGTATCAACGAAACGTCATTGCAATTAAAAAAACAAAATCAAGCAAGGGCAAACTGGATAAGTGGCGTTTCACACGATATACGAACACCCCTTTCCATGATTATGGGATATGCAGATAGAATATCTTCTTCGTTAAATGTTGAGGAAAACGCTAGAAAACAAGCTAATATTATCAAAATTCAAAGTGTAAAAATCAAAAATTTGGTTCAAGATTTAAACCTTGTAAGCCAATTAAATTATAATGTTCAGCCACTTCAACAAACACCCGTTCATCTATGTAAAATAATACGAGAAATTGTCGTTGAGTATCTAAATAGTGACATAAATAATAAGTTTGAATTTGAATTAAACTTAGACCGTAACGCAGAACAAATCACTATTATAGGCGACGAAAGATTGCTATGTCGGGCAATACAAAATATTATTTCTAACAGTATCAATCACAATGAAAATGGCTGTATGATTTCAGTTAGTTTAGGATTACATGAAAATAATTTAACATTAGTAATCAGCGATAATGGAAAAGGACTTTCCGAAGAAGAACTACAAAAAATACAATCGACACCTCATTATTTACAAAGTACAGATGATAGATTAGATTTACGACATGGTCTAGGACTTCTTCTTGTAAAAGAAATTATTTCTATTCATAAAGGAAATGTTTCTATTTCAAGTGCATTAAATAAAGGCTTTTCTACAACTATTTCTTTACCCATAAAAAATCAATGATAAAACCGTAGCTTGTATATTACATCAAATGTTATATTACAGGCTACGGTCTTTTTATAGCATTTATCCTACAATCTTCCAGTTACTATCCTTATGTAGCACAAGCTCATACTGC
>OGZR01000990.1_pt1 | contig 9654 bp, 10 predicted proteins | sample 1576851 | NCBI WGS metagenome assembly OGZR01 (sample SAMEA3541492, study PRJEB24748) | human gut metagenome | biome: human gut; feature: human-associated habitat; material: faeces | place: China | collected 2012
GGTTATTTCTGACGGAAGCAGAAATGTTGTTGTCGGTTTTGGTATGCCGGGAATGAAAGAAAGTCTGGATATGTCTTCTGATATTGCAGATGAAGTGAATATCCCTGAAGGATTTACAGTGGAAGCAGATGTTACAGACTGTGAGATGAATTCTACATTTACCGTAGCACTTACAGATATTTTCAAAGATATTGATCTGAATGATGTGGATGGACTGGATGAGCTGAAGGATTCAATGAAAGATCTGACGGATGCAGCAGTAAAACTGGTAGACGGAACCAAAGATCTTTATGATGGAACTAATAAACTCAATGACAAATATAAAGAATTTTATGATGGAATCGGAACTCTGAAAAGTGGTGTCAGTGATCTGAATGACGGAGCAAAAGAACTGGATGACGGAGCAAAGGAATTAAGCAGCGGAGCACAGACACTGAATACAGGGGCACAGACTTTAAACAGTGGTGTTTCCTCTTATACAGCAGGGGCAGACACACTTTCAGATGGAATCAAACAATATACAGCAGGAGTAGATACACTGGACAGCAAGATGGCTGAATATGAGGCTGGAATGAAATCTCTTTCCGATGGTGTAAATGCATATGTTGCAGGCGGCAATCAGCTTGCAGGCGGTGTGCAGAGTTATGTAACAGGAACAACTACTCTGACAGACGGAATGCAGCAGTATATTGCAGGAGTTAATCAGCTTGCAGGCGGTGTGAGTCAGTATGCTGGTGGTATCAAGAGCTTAGTAGATGGAATTGGTCAGGTTGTTCCGGGAATTGATACTGCTGTAAATGGAATCCAGACTGCTGTAGAAAAAATGACAGCTCTTTCATCTAAAATCGATGCAAATCAGATTGCTAATTTCAGTGACAGCATGACGGCTTATACAACAGGCGTTTCTGATTACACTTCTGCAGTTGGCCAGTATATTGAAAGTGTAGAACAGCTTGCATCAGGACTGAGCCAGCTTGAGAGCTCACTTGAAAACATGGGAGCTTCCACAGCTTCAGAAATAGAAGAAAGTGCAAATGCAATGTCCGGACAGTTAAATGACAGTGCTGAAACCATGAACAGTCAGGCAGATGCAATTGAATCCTGGATCAGTGATTCCGCAGAGGCTTCTGTAGATGCATCTTCTGTAGATGCAGGAGTTGCAGCAGTCAGCAGTCAGCTAGAAGCAGCAGAATCTGCTTTGTATAATATTGATACCAGCAATATGGATGATGAAACAGCAGCTGCTGTAGAAGCTGCGATTGATGGTGCGTTAGGTTCTATTCAGGCAGCTGAGGACAGTGCATCTAATATTGATACATCCACAATTACAGCCTCCGCACCTGATACGTCAGCATTACAGTCAGCAGCAGACGCTTTAAGGGCATCTGCGTCCAGTGCAGAATCAACAGCAGATGCACAGGAAGAGGCAGTCAACAGCAGTATTGAACAGATGAAACAGCAATTACAGGCATTAACTCAGGGAATGCAGACAGTGCAGAAGACTGTATCACAGTTAAATGCAGGTGCAAAAGAGCTTACTTCTAATGATGGCACATTAAAAGCAAGTGGAACCCAGCTTGCTCAGTCAGGAACCCAGATTGCTACAGTAGTAAATCAGATGAGTACATTATTTACCGGACTTGGACAGCAGCTTCCGGAAATGCTGCAGGGAATCGATCAGCTGAAAGCAGGCTCTGATCAGCTGACTACTGCAAATAAATCTCTCCAGAGTGGATATGAAAGCCTTGCAAAAGCAAGCACAGAACAGATGATTTCCGGCGCAGATACACTGCTTAGTTCCGGAAAGACACTGACAGATGGAATTGCACAGCTTCAGGGTGAAAATAATGTTAATGCACAGACACTGTTAAAAGGAGCCAAGACTCTTAAGAGCGCAAGAAAGAGCCTGACCAGTGGTATGTCTCAGATCAATTCTGCAACAGGTCAGATTACAAGTGGCGTGGAAACGCTGGCATCTAACAGTGGAACACTGTACAGCGGAGCAGATCAGCTTTCTTCGAACAGTTCTACATTAAACAGCGGAGCATCTCAGCTTGCATCAGGAACTCAGACACTTGTATCAGGAGCACAGACCCTTGCATCAGGAACAGGCAGCCTTGTATCCGGCACTCAGACATTAATGGATGGTGCGGATAAGCTTTCTGATGGCAGTGATCAGCTTAAAGATGGTATCAGCGATCTGAATGACGGAGCAAAAGAACTGAACAAAGGACAGAAGAAATTCTATAAAGAAGGTATTAAGAAACTGGATGATACAGTAAACGGAGATCTTCAGGATATTCTTGACAGATTTGAGGTAATCCAGTCTGACGATGTAATGTACACAACATTCACAGACAGATCCGGCGATATGGACGGAAATGTTAAATTTATTTTCGAATCTGACCCGATTGAAATCAGTGATGATGAGAAATAGATATCATAAACCTGAGACATACAGAATAAGGGAAAGATGAACAGCCAGACTTATCTAAAATGGGGCAGATGCAATCAGGCAACTGCCCCATTGCTTATGAAAAAGCTTTCTGTTATAATAAAAAAGTCAGATGGGAATTTTAGAAAACAAGAAAGCATCAGGTGATTAAATGGAAAATACAAAATCACAAAAAAAGTCGTATTCAACAGCATCTTCCAAGAGCAGGGTGCGTCGAAAAACAAAAACAGATTATTATGATTACAGTCTGGTAGCAGTTATTGTACTGCTGACCTGTTTTGGGCTTATCATGCTGTACAGTACAAGCTCCTATATGGCTCAGATAAATTACGGAAGCGACATGTATTTTTTTAAAAAACAGGCCATCATCAGCGTGGCATGTATTATCATGGCACTGATCATTTCCAGGCTCAATTATCGGATACTGAACCGTTTTAGCACAGCTTTGTATGTAGCGGCACTGTGTTGATGGCACTGGTAAAAACACCGCTGGGGCAGTCTTCTCATGGTGCCCAGAGATGGCTGAATCTTGGACCGGTTCAGTTCCAGCCGGCAGAGCTTGCCAAGATAGCAGTTATTGTCTGCCTCCCATATATGATCGTGCATATGGGAAAGAAAGTCCGTACCTTAAAGGGCTGTATGGTTCTTGCTGTTGTGGGAGGCGGACTGGCACTGGCTGCATATGTATTTACGGACAATCTGAGTACAGCAATTATTATTTTCTGTATTACTGCAGGACTGATTTTTGTGGCTCACCCGGATATTAAGATTTTTATTATTATTGCAGGTGTTGTTATTGCGCTGGCAGTGATCGGAGTCATTTTTCTGAATGCAACAGTGAGTGTTGATGGAAGTGGAAGCTTTCGTCTGAGACGAATCATGGTATGGCTTCATCCGGAAGAATATGCGGACAGTTGGGGGTATCAGACAATTCAGGCATTGTATGCGATTGGCTCGGGAGGATTTTTTGGCAGAGGACTTGGAAACAGTATTCAGAAGCTGGGAAGTGTACCTGAGGCACAGAATGACATGATTTTTTCAATTATCTGTGAAGAACTGGGGATTTTTGGAGGTCTTATCGTGCTGATGCTTTATGCATATCTGTTATACAGGCTGTTTGTTATTGCACAGAATGCACCGGATATGTTTGGCTCACTTATGGTCAGTGGGATTTTTATTCACATAGCATTGCAGGTTATTCTTAATATTGCGGTTGTTGTAAACCTTATGCCGAATACAGGTGTCACTCTTCCATTTATCAGTTATGGAGGTACGTCGATCGTATTCCTTATGGCAGAGATGGGACTTGCGCTGAGTGTGGCAAGGCAGATTAAATTTGAGGAATAAAAAATGTAATAAAATAGTGCTTGACAAACAGGAGGGAAGAATATATACTTTGAACATCAAAGTAATCAATCCCGATAAAACCAAATCTGAATAAATGAGACGTATTTACTGGTCTGACGGATGATAAGGTTGAAAACAAGAAAAAGCAGAATCATCATCTGCTTAACAAAATAATAAAAAACAAGTGATAACCGGAGCAGGAAAAAGAGAAGCATTCCGGGGCTTGAATTAAAGGAGAAGAGAAAATTATGTTAGAAAAAATGAGTGAAATGATCGCAGAGCAGTTAAATTGTGATGCAGCAGGAATTACTGCTGAAACTTCTTTCAAGGATGATCTTGGCGCAGACTCACTTGACCTGTTTGAGCTGGTTATGGCTCTGGAAGATGAATACAATATTGAGATCCCGGCTGAAGATCTTACAGATTTAACAACAGTCGGAGCTGTTATGGATTATCTGAAAAACAAAGGCGTAGAGGCTTAATCATATAGAAATGACAAATAACTCCTTGGAGCCAGAGATGGCTTCGGGGAGAATTTTTTGACATTATAATTTGAATATCAAAATATTTTAAACTGAAATAATTTGCAATCAGAAACAAATTGTTATCATCTGATATAAACATAAAAATAAAGGAAAGGAAAATGATATGTCTAAAATTGCATTTGTATTTCCGGGACAGGGCGCACAGTATACAGGAATGGCGAAAGATTTTTATGAAAAATATGCTGTAAGTCGCGAAGTATTTGAAAGCGCATCAAAAGCATCCGGACTTGATGTGAAAGCTTTATGCTTTGAAGAAAATGACAGATTAAATATTACAGAATATACACAGATTGCAATGCTGACAGCAGAAATCGCAATCTTAAGAGCTGTAGAGGAAGCCGGAATCAGGTCTCAGGTAAATGCTGGACTGAGCCTTGGAGAATACGGAGCACTGGTGGCCTCCGGTGTTATGAAGGAAGAGGATGCATTTACTGTAGTGCGAAAAAGAGGAATTTTTATGCAGGAGGCATATCCTACAGGTGGTGCAATGTCCGCTGTTCTTGGAACAGATGCAGAGCTGATTGAAAAAATCTGCAATGAGACACAGGGAATTGTATCCATTGCAAATTATAACTGTCCGGGACAGATTGTGATCACAGGCGAGGAGACAGCAGTTGCAGCAGCAGGGGAGGCATTAAAGGCAGCAGGCGCCAGACGTGTGATTCCTCTTAAAGTCAGTGGCCCATTTCACTGTGAGCTTCTCAAAGGCGCAGGGGAAAAACTGGGACAGGAACTTGAGAAGGTAGAAATCCAGTCATTTACAGTACCTTATGTGACAAATGTAACTGCACAGTATGTGACAGGACCGGAGCAGGTAAAGGAATTGCTTGTCAGTCAGGTTTCATCCTCTGTGCGCTGGCAGCAGTGTGTAGAACAGATGATTGATGATGGTGTAGATACTTTTATTGAGATTGGACCGGGAAAAACTCTGACAGGATTTCTCAAAAAGATCAACAGAAATGTAAAAGCATTACATGTTGAGAAAACAGAAGATCTGGATGAAGTGAGAAAGGAGTGTCTGTAAAATGCTGAAAAATAAAATTGCCCTGATTACAGGTGCAGGACGTGGAATCGGACGAGCCATTGCTATTGCTCTTGCAAAGGAAGGTGCAGAGGTGGTTATCAATTACAATGGTTCTGAAGAGAGAGCGAAGGAAGTAAAACAGACCATCGAAGAAAACGGTGGAAAAGCTTCCATATATAAATGCAATGTCAGTGATTTCGCAGCCTGTGAAGCAATGATCAAAGATATAGTTAAAGAATACGGACACCTTGATATTCTGGTTAATAATGCAGGAATTACCAAAGATGGTCTGATCATGAAAATGAAAGAAGAGGATTTCGATTCTGTACTTAATGTAAACCTGAAAGGTACATTTAATACAATTCGTCACAGTGCCCGTCAGATGCTGAAACAGAGAAGTGGAAAGATCATCAATATTTCTTCTGTTTCCGGAATCCTCGGAAATGTGGGCCAGGCAAATTATGCTGCATCCAAAGCAGGTGTGATCGGTCTGACAAAGACAATGGCAAGAGAACTCGGAAGCCGTGGTATCACAGTAAATGCAATCGCACCGGGATTTGTGGATACAGAGATGACAGGCGTTCTTTCAGAAGAAATCAGGGAAAATGCATGTAAGCAGATTATCCTGGGACGTTTCGGAAAACCGGAGGATATTGCAAATACAGCGGTATTTCTGGCATCAGACAAAGCAGACTATATTACAGGACAGGTCATCAGCGTAGATGGCGGTATGAACGTATAAATAAGGAGAACAAAATGAGAAGAGTTGTAAGTACAGGTATGGGAGCAATCACTCCGGTAGGCCTTAGTGTAGAAGAATTCTGGAACAGTGTAAAAGAAGGAAAAACAAACTTTGCAGAAGTAACACGTTTTGATTCCACAAATTACAGAGCGCATATGGCAGCAGAGATCAACAATTTTAATCCAAAGGATTATATGGATTTCAAATCTGCAAAACGTATGGAGCTTTTCAGCCAGTATGCGGTAGCAGCAGCAAAAGAAGCTATTGAGCAGTCCGACTGGATATGACAAAAGAAGATCCCTTCCGTGTAGGCTGTAGCGTGGGAAGCGGTATCGGAAGTATGCAGGTGGTAGAGAAATCCTGCGAAATTCTCAACACAAAGGGACCAGGAAGACTGAATCCTCTGATGATTCCTCTTCTGATCTCCAATATGGCATCCGGAAATGTTTCCATTCAGTTTGGACTCCGCGGAAAGAACATTAATGTTGTAACTGCCTGTGCAACAGGAACCCACAGCATCGGAGAAGCATACCGTACTATTCAGTGCTCTGATGCAGATGTTATGGTTGCAGGTGGAACGGAAGCAGCTATCACACCAACAGGCTTTGGTGGTTTTGCGGCCCTGACAGCATTGACCTCATCCACAGATCCTGAGAGATGTTCCATCCCTTTTGACAAAGAAAGAAGCGGTTTTGTAATGGGCGAGGGTGCCGGCGTGGTAGTTCTGGAAGAACTGCAACATGCCAAAGCACGTGGAGCGAAAATCCTTGGCGAGGTTGTCGGATATGGTGCAACAGGAGATGCTTACCACATTACATCCCCTGCAGAGGACGGTTCCGGTGCTGCCAAAGCTATGGAATGGGCTGTAAAAGAAGCAGGAATTTCCACAGATGATGTATGGTATGTAAACGCACATGGTACAAGCACACATCATAATGACTTATTTGAAACAATTGCCATTAAGAAAACATTTGGTGAACACGCAAAAGAAATGAAAATAAATTCTACAAAATCTATTACAGGACATCTTCTGGGAGCTGCCGGTGCAGTGGAAGTGATCACCTGTGTAAAAGAACTTCAGGAAGGCCTGATCCATCAGACTGTTGGTTATAAGGTGCCGGATGAACAGTGTGACCTGGATTATGTAGGAAACGGTAATGTAAAGATGGATATCAAATATGCACTTACCAATTCTCTTGGCTTTGGCGGACATAACGCATCCTTACTTATTAAAAAGTACGAAGACTGATCACGCAGATAATAAATGGTATGGTGATTTTGAAAACAATATACGACAGTGATCTTATAATATAGCTATTTCAGCAGGAGGAAATAAATGGAACTGGCAAATATATTAGAACTGATCCACGCAGTCAGCGATTCAGATCTCACAGAATTTAACCTGCAGGACGATACCTTAAATATTTCCATGTCAAAAGAGAAAACAATTGTACAGCAGATGGCAGTCAATACTGATCCGGCAGATGCTCAGCAGTATCAGCCGGTAGTGCAGCAGGCTGTACATGTAGAATCCGTCAATGCTGTTAACGATGAAGTACAGACAGGAAGTGTGGTAAAATCTCCTCTTGTAGGTACCTATTATGCAGCATCTTCTCCGGAAAATCCCCCCTTTGTAAAAGTAGGAGATAAAGTAAGCAAAGGTCAGGTCCTTGGCATTGTGGAAGCAATGAAGCTGATGAACGAGATTGAATCAGAATTTGATGGTACAGTAAAAGAAATCCTTGTAGAAAACGAGCAGATGGTAGAGTTCGGACAGCCGATGTTTGTGATAGAATAGAAGAAGGAGGTAAAAAACTATGAAACTTACAACAAAAGAAATCATGGAGATCATTCCCCACAGACACTCGTTCCTCCTGATTGATACTATTGAAGAACTGGTGCCGGGTGTGAAGGCAACAGGAAAGAAATGTGTTACCTATAATGAGCCGCATTTCGCAGGACACTTCCCACAGGAACCGGTCATGCCGGGTGTGCTTCAAGTAGAAGCCATGGCACAATGCGGTGGTCTGCTTGTTCTTAATTCAGTGGACGAACCCGAAAGATACTCCACCTACTTCATGAAAATAGACGGTGTGAAATTCCGCCAGAAAGTAGTGCCGGGAGATACTTTGATTTTCCGTGTCGAACTGCTGGCTCCTATCCGCCGGGGTATCTCTACTATGAAAGGCTATGTATTTGTAGGCGAAAAGGTAGTGTGTGAGGCTGAATTTATGGCTCAAATAGTAAAAAACAAGTAAATTAATTATGATAAGTCCCTTAGCGTATATTCATCCCGAAGCCAAAATCGGGGAAAACGTAGAGATTGCTCCTTTTGTTTTCATTGACAAGAATGTGGTAATCGGTGATAACAACAAGATTATGGCAAATGTCAACATTCTGTACGGTGCACGCATCGGCAATGGAAACACCATTTTCCCGGGAGCCGTTATCGGTGCCATTCCCCAAGATTTAAAGTTCAGAGGGGAGGAAAGCACTGCTGAAATCGGAGACAACAATATCATACGTGAAAACGTAACTGTCAACCGCGGTACAGCTGCCAAAGGCAGAACCATCGTCGGCAACAACAATCTCCTGATGGAAAGTGTACACGTGGCCCACGATGCTCTGATAGGCAACAGCTGTATCATTGGCAACTCTACAAAAATGGCGGGTGAAATTGTCATCGACGATTATTCCATCATCAGTGCCAATGTACTGATGCACCAATTCTGCCATGTGGGCGGTTATGGAATGATACAAGGCGGCTGCCGTTTCAGCAAGGACATCCCGCCGTACATCATTGCCGGACGCGAGCCTATCTGCTATGCGGGAATCAATGTGGTAGGGTTACGCCGCCGTGGCTTCTCCAACGAGACCATTGAGAAAATCCATGATGCCTATAGTATTATCTATCAAGGCGGTCTGAACAATACGGATGCCTTGAAGAAAATCGAGGATGAAATGGAAATGACACCGGAAATAAGCTATATCGTAAACTTTATACGTGAATCAGCCCGCGGCATTATCCCCGCAGGAAAATGAAAAACGTATGATTTACACAAAGTCAGAAATCATAAATTATAAATCATCATGATCTACAGATTTACAATCATCTCTGATGAGGTGGACGATTTTGTCAGAGAAATACAGATAGACCCGGAAGCTACCTTTTATGACTTCCATGAAGCGATTCTAAAGTCGGCAGGCTACACTAACGACCAGATGACTTCTTTCTTCATTTGCGATGATGACTGGGAGAAAGAGAAAGAAATTACGCTGGAAGAAATGGATGACAATCCGGAAATGGACAGTTGGGTGATGAAAGCGAACTGGTTGAAGACGAGAAGCAGAAACTTCTCTATGTATTCGATTATATGACTGAGCGCTGCTTCTTCATCGAGCTTTCTGAAATCATTACCGGAAAGGAAATGAAAGGAGCCAAATGCACCAAGAAGGCAGGTGAAGCTCCCAAGCAGACCATTGATTTTGAAGAGATGGCAGCTGCTGGCGGTTCCCTTGATTTGGACGAAAACTTTTACGG
>OGZR01000993.1_pt1 | contig 9648 bp, 5 predicted proteins | sample 1576851 | NCBI WGS metagenome assembly OGZR01 (sample SAMEA3541492, study PRJEB24748) | human gut metagenome | biome: human gut; feature: human-associated habitat; material: faeces | place: China | collected 2012
ACAAGGCGTGGGCGCTGGAAGGTCGCTCTCCGCAAGGAGAGCGTGGATAGAAATAACCATCATTTGGCAGTTGATCTTGTGGAATCCTGTCGCTCTCCGCAAGGAGAGCGTGGATAGAAATTCGATACTAAGGTATGACACATCAGTCAGCAATGTCGCTCTCCGCAAGGAGAGCGTGGATAGAAATGCCCGGCTATAGATGTGTTTTTGGCCGTGTGGGCGTCGCTCTCCGCAAGGAGAGCGTGGATAGAAATCTCTGGTGGGGCGTTCGCAAGGCCGTTGGCAGCCTGGTCGCTCTCCGCAAGGAGAGCGTGGATAGAAATCCTCAAGTTTTGCATTAAGCGACTTGCTCATGTTGTCGCTCTCCGCAAGGAGAGCGTGGATAGAAATCATTGGCCTTACTTATGATGGTTTAATTGCTTCCGGTCGCTCTCCGCAAGGAGAGCGTGGATAGAAATTTTTTAGAACTCTCGCCTTGGGGGGCTGGGGGCGCGTCGCTCTCCGCAAGGAGAGCGTGGATAGAAATTATGGGTCTTGATGGGAGGTTTAAGCTGTGATTGGTCGCTCTCCGCAAGGAGAGCGTGGATAGAAATCCAGCAATAACGCTGATTGGAGATGGCCTGAGTATGTCGCTCTCCGCAAGGAGAGCGTGGATAGAAATGTCAGAATTATGAGTGTTTTGAATGGATTAAAGCCGTCGCTCTCCGCAAGGAGAGCGTGGATAGAAATTGCCGCCGTCCGTGTCTCTCATCGTCGCAATAAGGGTCGCTCTCCGCAAGGAGAGCGTGGATAGAAATGACATTGATAAAAAGTTACGTGATTTGTGCGATGACAGTCGCTCTCCGCAAGGAGAGCGTGGATAGAAATTGTTATTCTTCTGCTCGTGGGGCGCAACTAATGGTCGCTCTCCGCAAGGAGAGCGTGGATAGAAATGCAAAAGGACTTGACAAGGTAACGGACAAGCTGGAGTCGCTCTCCGCAAGGAGAGCGTGGATAGAAATTGTCATTCTGCTACTTGTGGGGCGTAACTAATGGTCGCTCTCCGCAAGGAGAGCGTGGATAGAAATCACTCTGCGCGCTGGCCGTCCATGCTGATAAAGGTCGCTCTCCGCAAGGAGAGCGTGGATAGAAATGCGGTATCGGTGTACACAGCACTGGATCGACAAGGTCGCTCTCCGCAAGGAGAGCGTGGATAGAAATTGTCCGATTTGGAGGCCCAGGGCTGGCCGTGCCGTCGCTCTCCGCAAGGAGAGCGTGGATAGAAATACCTAATGCACATGTTATTTCTGAGTCTGATATAGGTCGCTCTCCGCAAGGAGAGCGTGGATAGAAATTTCAAGCCGCCGCCCTTTTGTGGGGAGGAATTATGTCGCTCTCCGCAAGGAGAGCGTGGATAGAAATTTGATTACTGCGATGATGAGCATACAGAATGGTGTCGCTCTCCGCAAGGAGAGCGTGGATAGAAATTCTCGCATCCGGTATTAATCCAGATCAGTCTGGGTCGCTCTCCGCAAGGAGAGCGTGGATAGAAATTTCTACACAGTGCAGATTATAATTATCGTAATGCGTCGCTCTCCGCAAGGAGAGCGTGGATAGAAATTTATTAGAACTCTTGCCTTGGGGGGGCTGGGGGCGGTCGCTCTCCGCAAGGAGAGCGTGGATAGAAATTTTGTCAGCGGTAGTAACAGAGCTATTGATATTGTCGCTCTCCGCAAGGAGAGCGTGGATAGAAATTTGTCGTTCCCGGTGGGTGTTGGTTGCCTGATCAGTCGCTCTCCGCAAGGAGAGCGTGGATAGAAATGCGGGTGTCCTCTTTTTGATTGACGAAATCCAGCTGTCGCTCTCCGCAAGGAGAGCGTGGATAGAAATGGTACAGCTGCATAGTTCTGTCTCTATTCGCCCTGGTCGCTCTCCGCAAGGAGAGCGTGGATAGAAATATCATTAAATTATAGATTGGAGGTGCTTATATTGGTCGCTCTCCGCAAGGAGAGCGTGGATAGAAATAATTCTCTTGAATCCAAACAGATTGACCCCTCCGGTCGCTCTCCGCAAGGAGAGCGTGGATAGAAATTCGGGCCTTATGTCTGCTGTACGTTTCGCCACAGTCGCTCTCCGCAAGGAGAGCGTGGATAGAAATACAGTCATCAATAGTCAACCTGGGCCGCTCTGCTACGTCGCTCTCCGCAAGGAGAGCGTGGATAGAAATGGAGAAAACTCCCCACCAAAAACTCCCCCAAGGGCGTCGCTCTCCGCAAGGAGAGCATGGAATGTTTCTCTTTCTGACTGTTCAGGGTGGTTTTGTTCATGCGGATATCCGCTTTAATTTTAAAAATTGCTATAGTAAAAAACTCTCGCATAAAATAATATAAACATATTATATTATCTACTTGACAAGGTACCCCGGCGGGGTATATAGTGAATATACCCCACCGGGGTACCTTGCATGTGATGGGAGGGTAACATAATGCAGGAAAACGAAAAGAAGGAACCGTGTTGCTGCTGTGCACACAAAACAAAGCATCGCAGTGAAGAAGAGTATAAAAGCCTGGTCCACAGACTGAACCGGATCGAAGGGCAGATCCGGGGCATCCGTGGGATGGTGGAAAACGAAGCGTATTGTCCGGATATTCTGGTGCAGTCGGCGGCGGTAACGGCGGCGATGAATGCGTTCAACCGTGAGCTGCTGGCAAACCATATCCGCACCTGTGTGGCGGATGATATCCGTGCCGGGAATGACGAAGTTGTGGATGAGCTGCTGAAAACACTGCAGAAACTGATGAAATAAGCATTGCCTGCACAAAATAGCAGAAGCAGAACATGAAATAAATGCACGAGTGTTTGAGCCAGCAAAAATGCCATGCCAGTGCCCAGTACGATTGTTTTTCTGTTCACAAACATCGGTAAAAGTTTGTGTAACATTACCAGAGCCATGAATAAATGCCAGTCATTCCCTGTGAGAAGGTGTGGATAGAAATGCCGCATCGGCCTTGGTTGCCCCCAACGTATCGCTTTCCGCAAGGAGAGTGTGGATAGAAATGGTAACCTCGATAATACGTCGAATTGCAGGCTAGCCGCTCACCAAAAGAGGAGTGAGGATAGAAACAACTCAAACATCAACAACCCGTGTTCAAACACCAAAGCGAAACCACTCACCAATCATCACACAGAAATTATAGAATCACTACCGCAAAAGAGAGGAAACAGGAGGAAAGAAGTGGAACAATATAACGTAACCGGGATGAGCTGCGCCGCGTGCAGTGCCCGGGTGGAAAAAGCCGTCAGCAAAGTGCCGGGCGTAACATCCTGCTCGGTCAGCCTGCTGACCAACTCAATGGGTGTGGAGGGCACCGCCGCTCCGGCAGATATTGTGGCCGCAGTGGAAGCCGCAGGCTATGGCGCAAGCCCTAAAAACGCTGCCGCCCAGTCCGCCGCGCCGTCAGCAGATGCCTTAAAAGATACCGAGACCCCGCGCCTCAAACGCCGCCTGATGGCCTCGCTGATCTTCTGGGTGGTGCTGATGTACTTCTCCATGGGGCACATGCTATGGAACTGGCCGCTGCCGGGCTTTATGCAGGGCAACCATGTGGCAATGGGTATTTTACAGATGCTGCTCACCATTATCATCATGGTCATCAACCAAAAGTTCTTTATCAGCGGCTTTAAGGCGCTGTGGAACCGTGCCCCCAATATGGATACCCTGGTATCCCTTGGTGCTACTGCGGCCTTTGGCTACAGCACTTACGCTCTGTTTGCCATGACGGTGGCCCAGGTGCAGGGGGATGCCATGGCCGTGATGGGCTATATGGAGGAGTTTTATTTTGAATCCGCCGCAACCATCCTGACCCTGATCACGGTGGGCAAAACGTTGGAAGCCCGCTCCAAGGGCAAGACCACCGATGCCCTGAAAGGCCTGATGAACCTGGCCCCCAAAACCGCAACGCTGCTGCGCAATGGGGCGGAAGTTACCGTTCCCATCGAACAGGTGCAGCAGGGCGATGTGTTTGTGGTGCGTCCCGGCGAGAATATCCCCGTTGACGGCGTGGTGCTGGAAGGCAGCAGCGCGGTGAACGAATCGGCCCTGACCGGTGAGAGCATCCCGGTGGATAAGGCCGAAGGCGACAGCGTGAGCGCCGCAACCCTGAACCAATCCGGCTTTTTGCGCTGCCGTGCCACCCGCGTGGGTCAGGATACCACGCTGGCTCAGATCATCCAGATGGTCAGCGATGCCGCAGCCACCAAGGCACCCATTGCCAAAATTGCAGACCGCGTCTCCGGTGTGTTTGTGCCGACCGTCATCACCCTGGCGGTCATCACCACCATTGTCTGGCTGCTGGCTGGGCAGACCGTTGGCTATGCGCTGGCCCGCGGTATTTCGGTGCTGGTCATCAGCTGCCCCTGCGCGCTGGGCCTGGCAACGCCGGTTGCCATTATGGTTGGCAATGGTGTGGGCGCTAAAAACGGCATTCTCTTCAAAACCGCGGTTTCGCTGGAGCAGACCGGTAAAACCGAGATCGTTGCCCTGGATAAAACTGGCACCATCACCAGCGGCGAGCCGCGCGTGACGGATATCCTGCCCGCAGACGGTGTGACGGAGCAGGTACTGATGAGCCTTGCCGCTGCCTTGGAGCAGAAGAGTGAACACCCGCTGGCCCGCGCTGTGCTGCAAAAGGCACAGGAGGATAACCTGCCCCCCGCCGAGGTGGCAGATTTCCAGGCTCTGCCCGGCAACGGCCTGACGGCTGTGCTGAACGGCAGTACCCTGTACGGCGGCAACGCCAAGCTGATGCAGACCCTTGGCGTGGCGGTGCCGCAAAAGATGGCATCCAGCGCCGAAGCGCTGGCCGCTCAGGGCAAGACCCCGCTGTTCTTTGCCAAGGATGGCACCATGCAGGGCGTTATCGCGGTGGCGGACGTCATCAAGGAGGACAGCCCGCAGGCTGTGCGTGAACTGCAGGGCATGGGCATCCGTGTTGTGATGCTGACCGGCGATAACGAGCGCACCGCCAAAGCCATTGGTGCACAGGCCGGTGTGGACGAAGTGATTGCCGGTGTGCTGCCCGATGGCAAGGAAGCTGTGATCCGCAGCCTGAAAAACAAGGGCCGCGTGGCCATGGTGGGCGATGGCATCAACGATGCACCGGCCCTGACCCGCGCGGATGTCGGTATTGCCATTGGCGCCGGTACGGATGTTGCGATTGACGCCGCTGACGTTGTGCTGATGAAGAGCCGCCTGAGCGATGTGCCCGCCGCCATCCGCCTGAGCCGCGCTACTCTGCACAATATCCACGAAAACCTGTTCTGGGCCTTTGCCTACAATGTGTTGGGCATCCCCCTGGCGGCAGGTGTCTTTATCCCGCTGCTGCACTGGCAGATGAACCCGATGTACGGCGCTGCGGCCATGAGCCTGTCCAGCTTCTGCGTGGTTTCCAACGCACTGCGGCTGAACCTGTTCGATATTCGCAGCACCAAACATGACCATAAACGCAAAGCACACAAAACAAGCAAAAAGGAGAACACGACCATGAATAAGACCATTAAAATTGAAGGCATGATGTGCGGCCATTGCGAAGCAACCGTGAAAAAGGCACTGGAAGCGCTGGACGGTGTTTCCGCCGCCGAAGTAAGCCACACCGCCGGTACCGCTGTTGTAACGCTGGATAAGCCGGTGGACGATACTGTGCTGAAAAAAGCCGTTGAGGACAAAGATTATACCGTGACCGGCATTGAATAATCCCGGCTCAAAAGCAAAGGAATAAGCATGAAAGCGCCCGCACGCTGCCTTGCAGCAGGCGGGCACTTTTTTGTTGTGGCCCCGCGGTAAAACAGAAAAGCTGAAAAAAAACATTTTGATAAGCATTCCAATATTATTTTCGAAAATCATAACAGAAGGATAACAAAACAATATGATTTGGCCAGTTGCACTTGCACTATAGTGGATAATATTATACAATCTACATAAAAGATGGGGGCGCCCGTCTTACCCAGCCAACACGAGGGGGCAACACAGATGTATATCAATTTTGGTTCCATCAACAGCCGCCAGGCTGCGGACGGCAGCTGTACTGCACCGCTTACAGTGGATTCCTGCGGAACATGCCGATTGAAAAAGCACGCCAGCCTGCCAACTATTACGCGGTATGATGAAAATGCGTATCAGCTGTTTTATATCGCTGCGGGCAAGGCGCACTTCTGGTTTGATGATGCCGAGCATGTGGTAACAGCGGGTCATATGGTGCTGTACCGCCCGCAGGAAGAGCGCCGCTATATCTACTATCTTGAGGACCACCCGGAGGTGTTCTGGGTCTATTTTTCCGGCAGCGAGGCCGCTGCGGTGCTGCAGGCGCATGAGATTCCGCTGGATGGCCATGTGTTTTACAGCGGCATTATGCCAGAGTACAAAAATACTTTCCGCCGCATGATCCAGGAATTGCAGCTCTGCCAGTACGCCTATCGGGATTATACGGCCGGGCTGTTCCAGATGATGCTGGTGCTGGTCAGCCGCCAGCGGCAGGAACGGCGGTCGATCAACGGCACCACGCGGGAGCAGATCGAAGCCGCAGCCGCCTATTTTAACGAGAATTATACTGCCCGCATCAATGTGGATGAATACGCCGAGTCCCTGCACATGAGCACGGCATGGTTCATCCGTAGCTTCAAACAGTATGTGGGCTTGTCGCCCGCACGGTATATCCAGTCGCTGCGTATCGTCAATGCACAGCGCTTGCTGGAACGCACCAAATACAGCATCGGTGAAGTTTCCGAGATCGTCGGGTATGATAACCCGCTGTATTTCAGCCGTGTGTTCAAAAAGGAAACCGGGCTTTCCCCCGCGCAGTACCGCAAAGCGGAGCGGGCAGGCGAACAGCCGTCCGACCCGCAGGAAGAGGACGCCTGCACCCCCAATATCGACAAAAAACGCAATTCATAGTATAATACCCCCATACACTTTGGTATGGGGGCTTTTTATGTTTGCAGCAGCAATTTGTGTCAGCATCCTGTTGGGGGTGCTGGTTTGGGCACTGCCGGGGCGGCTGTGCGACCGCAGGGCAACCCATGCGGATGTACTGGCCGGGCCGGGCATTGTGCTGGCAGTGTGGATCATCGCAGCATGTGTGTTTGCCCAGCCGGGGCTGGCGCAGGGGTTTGATCTGTTCCGCCTGCTGGCCATCAATGGGGCGGCACTGTGGGCCTGCGGCACTGTGTTGTTACTCCGCCTGCGCAGCGGGCGGCGGTACCGCACACTTTGGACGGTTGCTGCGCTGCTGATTGCCGCCATCGGCCTGGAAGTATTCGTGGGCAACGCACCCTATTTTGCAACCCACGGCTACCAGCCCGTTGACCTGCGCGCCTATTTGCAGGATGCCCCGGCGGATGGGGAGCCGATTGCTTTGAACGATGAGCACAGTACCCTTACCTTTACCGGCATCCATCAGCCGCTGTATAACGTTGCGCTGGATGGCGTTGTCTACCAGTATGACGGCAACTATCCGCAGGATCAGAACCCGCTGTTTATCCTGTGGGTGTCCGGTACCGACGAAGCCAGCACCGCCCCGCGTCAGAGCTGGCAGTGGCAGGCGGCCCCGCGAGCGGCACGCAGCCTGGTGCGCACGCTGGATTTTTCCGGCGCGGTGGATACCCTGACCCTGCAAGCAGAGGGCTATAGCGGAGAGTACCGCAGTTATGACCTGAACTATACCGTGCAGGCGGTTCTGGCCAATGTACCCCGCCCGATGGATTTCTCGCTGCTGCGGCTGGCAGTGGTGTATCTGGCACTGCTGGCCTTGTGGGGGCTGCGCCCCGGCGCTGCCGCGTGGCACGAAGCCTACCTGACCCACCGCGCCAAATACCGCCCGGCGGTGCTGGTGCTGGGCTGCATGCTCTGCCTGCTGGCCGCAGCGGCCCCCTTTGCCGATGCCCGCAACTCCGGCGTGGCGACCTCGTTTTATAATGTCGAAAACTGGGACGGCGAAAGCCGCATCACCTTCACCCAGCATATCAGCGATTGGCAGAATGATTCCGCTGCGCAGTACGGCGCTCTGGCCCACAGCCTGCTGAATGGCCGCCTGGATCTGCAGCGCGACCCGCCCGCCGCCATGGCGGAGATGCAGAACCCTTACGATACCGCCGCCCGTCAGAGCGCGGCCCCGGATGCTTTGTGGGATGTTGCTTATTATCAGGGGCGGTACTATGTTTACTTTGGCATTGTGCCGTGCCTGCTGTTCCAGCTGCCGTTTGAGCTGCTGACCGGCGTACCGGACCTGCCGCCCAGCTTGGCCATGATCGTGATGGCCTGGCTGCTGATTTTGGCAGTGTTTGGTTTGGTGCGGCAGGCTGCGCAGCGCTGGTTCCCGTCCGCCTCAGCGGCGGCCTGCCTGCTGGCTGCGGCGGGCATTGCGGGCGGTAGCCAGGTGTACTACCTGCTGCTGCGCCCCTCGGTGTATGAATACGCCATCCTGTGCGGCGCGGCATTTGTGCTGCTGGCCCTGTGGCAGTGGCTGTGCGCCGCCAACACCCCGGTGCAGCACCATGGCAAAATCATGCTGTACATGGCGCTTGGCAGCCTGTGCATGGCGCTGGTGGCGGGATGCCGCCCCCAGATGGAGCTGTTTGCCGTGCTCTGCCTGCCGATCTTCTGGCCGCAGTATATCCGGCAAAAACGCTTGCGCAGCAAGCAGGGAATAACCGAAGCCATCGCCTTTGTTCTGCCGGTTATTCTGGTAGCCCTGGGGCTGATGGCCTACAATGCCGCGCGGTTCGGCTCGCCGTTTGATTTTGGCGCCAATTACAACCTGACCAGCAACGATATGACCCACCGCGGCTTCCGCATTGGGCGGCTGGCCCCGGCGTTGTTCACCTATTTCCTGTCCCTGCCGGTGGTGCAGGCGGTGTTCCCCTACCTAGCGGGTACCAAAATGCAGACAAACTTTATGGGTATGACCATTACCGAAGTATTTTACGGCGGTGCCCTGGTCAGCCTGCCGCTGCTGTGGGCCTTTGCGGCCCTGCCTTTGCTGCGCCGCCGTATGGCAAGGCAGAAAGACCTGCGCGCCATGGTGCTGCTGCCCGTGCTGCTGGCTGTTATTCTGGCCGCGTTGGACTGCCAGATGGCCGGTGTGCTCTACCGCTATCTCAGCGACTATTTAGCCCCGCTGCTGTTCGCCGCCGCATTGGTCTGGCTGTGGGCCGAAAGCGCCCTTGCCCCGCGTGTGCAGGCCGCCGCATCGGGCAGCATCCTGCATACCGTGCAGCACATGCTGCAGGGGGCGATGCTGGCAGCTGTTGCCGTGGGGATCTGTTACAGCTTCTGTGTCTACTTTGCTGCGGAACCGGGCCTTCTGGGCCAGAATCCCGCGCTGTACCAGAATGTCAGCCGTCTGGTGCAGTTCTGGCTGTAAAATCAGGGTGAAAACAAAATTCAGAAAAATTCAAATTAGATAAAATAAAAGCATATGCCCCATGTCAGCCGGGAAAATCCGGCCAGTCAGGAGAGCATGTGCTTTTTCTTTTTATATGGGCATTCTGTATGGATCGTTTTCGGATGGAATAAATATAAGGCAACACCGCACAATTCCCGCCTTGCGGCTTAAGCACCACTCCGGCAGCTGCGGCACGGCATCTGCGTTGCCAAAATGCTCGATAATGTCGGGT
>OGZR01000994.1_pt1 | contig 9648 bp, 5 predicted proteins | sample 1576851 | NCBI WGS metagenome assembly OGZR01 (sample SAMEA3541492, study PRJEB24748) | human gut metagenome | biome: human gut; feature: human-associated habitat; material: faeces | place: China | collected 2012
CCTACGGGAGGCAGCAGTGGGGAATATTGCACAATGGGCGCAAGCCTGATGCAGCGACGCCGCGTGAGGGATGGAGGCCTTCGGGTTGTAAACCTCTTTTATCGGGGAGCAAGCGAGAGTGAGTTTACCCGTTGAATAAGCACCGGCTAACTACGTGCCAGCAGCCGCGGTAATACGTAGGGTGCAAGCGTTATCCGGAATTATTGGGCGTAAAGGGCTCGTAGGCGGTTCGTCGCGTCCGGTGTGAAAGTCCATCGCTTAACGGTGGATCCGCGCCGGGTACGGGCGGGCTTGAGTGCGGTAGGGGAGACTGGAATTCCCGGTGTAACGGTGGAATGTGTAGATATCGGGAAGAACACCAATGGCGAAGGCAGGTCTCTGGGCCGTTACTGACGCTGAGGAGCGAAAGCGTGGGGAGCGAACAGGATTAGATACCCTGGTAGTCCACGCCGTAAACGGTGGATGCTGGATGTGGGGCCCGTTCCACGGGTTCCGTGTCGGAGCTAACGCGTTAAGCATCCCGCCTGGGGAGTACGGCCGCAAGGCTAAAACTCAAAGAAATTGACGGGGGCCCGCACAAGCGGCGGAGCATGCGGATTAATTCGATGCAACGCGAAGAACCTTACCTGGGCTTGACATGTTCCCGACGGTCGTAGAGATACGGCTTCCCTTCGGGGCGGGTTCACAGGTGGTGCATGGTCGTCGTCAGCTCGTGTCGTGAGATGTTGGGTTAAGTCCCGCAACGAGCGCAACCCTCGCCCCGTGTTGCCAGCGGATTATGCCGGGAACTCACGGGGGACCGCCGGGGTTAACTCGGAGGAAGGTGGGGATGACGTCAGATCATCATGCCCCTTACGTCCAGGGCTTCACGCATGCTACAATGGCCGGTACAACGGGATGCGACGCGGCGACGCGGAGCGGATCCCTGAAAACCGGTCTCAGTTCGGATCGCAGTCTGCAACTCGACTGCGTGAAGGCGGAGTCGCTAGTAATCGCGAATCAGCAACGTCGCGGTGAATGCGTTCCCGGGCCTTGTACACACCGCCCGTCAAGTCATGAAAGTGGGCAGCACCCGAAGCCGGTGGCCTAACCCCTTGTGGGATGGAGCCGTCTAAGGTGAGGCTCGTGATTGGGACTAAGTCGTAACAAGGTAGCCGTACCGGAAGGTGCGGCTGGATCACCTCCTTTCTACGGAGAATTCAGTCGGATGTTCGTCCGACGGTGTGCGCCCCGCGCGTCGCATGGTGCGATGGCGGCGGGGTTGCTGGTGTGGAAGACGTCGTTGGCTTTGCCCTGCCGGTCGTGCGGTGGGTGCGGGGTGGTATGGATGCGCTTTTGGGCTCCCGGATCGCCACCCCAGGCTTTTTGCCTGGCGCGATTCGATGCCCGTCGTGCCTGGGGGCCGGCCGTGTGCCGGCGCGATGGCGTGGCGGTGCGTGGTGGCTTGAGAACTGGATAGTGGACGCGAGCAAAACAAGAGTTTTTGAATCTTTGTTTTGCTGTTGATTTCGAATCGAACTCTATTGTTCGTTTCGATCGTTTTGTGATCATTTTTAGTGTGATGATTTGTCGTCTGGGAATTTGCTAGAGGAATCTTGCGGCCATGCACTTTCGTGGTGTGTGTTGCTTGCAAGGGCGTATGGTGGATGCCTTGGCAGACAGGACCGATGAAGGACGTTTGAGGCTGCGATATGCCTCGGGGAGCCGCCAACAGGGCTTTGATCCGAGGATTTCCGAATGGGGGAACCCACCGACCGTCATGGGTCGGTACCGGCTTCGGCCGGGGGGTACGCAGGGAAGTGAAACATCTCAGTACCTGCAGGAAAGGATATTCCGTGAGTAGTGGCGAGCGAAAGCGGATGATGGCCAAACCTTGCGCGTGTGATACCCGTCGGGGGTTGCGCGCGGGGTGTTGCGGGATCGCGTGCGCCGGCTCCGACGGGCCGGCCGGCAGTTGCAGAAAACCATGTGTCAGGGGAACCGGGTTGAATACCGGGCCGCAGAGGGTGAGGGCCCCGTACCTGAACGCGCATGGTCTGCCGATCGCGTCTCCCAAGTAGCACGGGTCCCGTGGAACCCCGTGCGAATCCGCCCAGACCGTTGGGTAAGCCTGAATATTCCTGTCTGACCGATAGCGAACGAGTACCGTGAGGGAAAGGTGAAAAGTACCCCGGGAGGGGAGTGAAACAGTCTCTGAAACCGTGCGCCTACAATCCGTCGGAGCCCTTTTGTGGGGTGACGGCGTGCCTATCGAAAAATGAGTCTGCGAGTCAGTGGCATGTGGCGAGCATAACCCGTGTGGGGTATGCGTAGCGAAGGCGAGTCTTAAAAGGCGTTTGAGTCGCGTGTCCTGGACCCGAAGCGGGATGATCTAGCCCTGAGCAGGTTGAAGCGCGGGTAAGACCGCGTGGAGGACCGAACCCACCTGGGTTGAAAACCGGGGGGATGACTTGGGGCTAGGGGTGAAAGGCCAATCAAATTCCGTGATAGCTGGTTCTCTCCGAAATGCATTTGGGTGCAGCGTCGGGTCATTACGTCCCGGGGGTAGAGCTACTGGATGCTTGCGGGCCCGTATCGGGTACCAACAGCAACCAAACTCCGAATACCGGTGACGCGTATCCCGGCAGTGAGTCGGCGGGGGATAAGCTTCGTCGTCGAAAGGGAAACAGCCCAGACCGTCGTCTAAGGTCCCGAAGCGTGTGCTAAGTGGGAAAGGATGTGGAGTCGCATAGACAGCCAGGAGGTTGGCTCAGAAGCAGCCACCCTTGAAAGAGTGCGTAACAGCTCACTGGTCTAGTGGTTCCGCGCCGACAATGTAGCGGGGCTCAAGCACACCACCGAAGACGCGGCAGTATTTTGTACTGGGTAGGAGAGCGTCCCATGAGGGGCGAAGCGGCCGTGTGAACGCGCCGTGGACTTCATGGGAGTGAGAATGCAGACATGAGTAGCGAGAGACGGGTGAAGATCCCGTCCGCTGGATGACCAAGGGTTCCAGGGCCACGTTCATCGTCCCTGGGTGAGTCGGGTCCTAAGGCGAGGCCGACAGGCGTAGTCGAATGGATGAACGGGTCGATATTCCCGTACCGGCTTTCAGCCGCCAAAACCGAGGCTTGGAGTACTAACCTCCGGGTCCGGGCTTACTGCTCCTTCGGGGGCGGGATGCCCTGGCCTGTTGGGACCGATCCTTGTAGTAGGTCAGCGCAGGAGTGACGCAGAAGGGTAGCCGGCCGCGGAGGTGGTCTTCCGTGGTCAAGCACGCAGGGCGTGGGACAGGCAAATCCGTCCCGCATGGGTCCGAGGTGCGATGATGGGGGCCTTATGGCCCGATATCCGGTGATCCCGGCTGCCGAGAAAAGCTTCGGCGTCAGGCTCAAAGCCGCCCGTACCCCAAACCGACACTGGTGGTCAGGTAGAGAATACCAAAGCGATCGAGCGAATCCTGGTCAAGGAACTCGGCAAATCACTCCCGTTCCTTCGGTTTAAGGGAGACCCCCGATGGTGAACACACTTGCTGTGGGAGCTTTTGGGGGTGGCACAGACCAGGGGGTAGCGACTGTTTACCAAAAACACAGGTGCATGCGAAGGCGCAAGCCGCTGTATATGCACTGACGCCTGCCCGGTGCCGGAAGGTTAAGAGGATCCGTCAGCCTTCGGGTGAAGCGGTGAATTCAAGCCCCGGTAAACGGCGGTGGTAACTATAACCATCCTAAGGTAGCGAAATTCCTTGTCGGGTAAGTTCCGACCTGCACGAATGGCGTAACGACTTCCCCACTGTCTCGACCAGGAGCTCGGCGAAATTGCAGTACGAGTAAAGATGCTCGTTAAGCGCAGAAGGACGAAAAGACCCCGGGACCTTTACTATACCTTGGTATTGGCATTCGGTGTGGATTGTGTAGCATAGGCGGGAGGCCGAGAGGCGCGGTCGCCAGATCGCGCGGAGCCGTAAGGTGAAATACCGCTCTGTTCGCATTGGATGTCTAACCTCGAACAGTCATCCTGTTCAGGGACAGTGCCTGGCGGGTAGTTTAACTGGGGCGGTTGCCTCCCAAAGAGTAACGGAGGCGCCCAAAGGTCCGCTCAGCCCGGTTGGCAATCGGGTGGCGAGTGCAAGTGCACAAGCGGGCTTGACTGCGAGGACGACGGTCCGAGCAGGGACGAAAGTCGGGACTAGTGATCCGGTGCCGGTGTACGGACGCGGCATCGCTCAACGGATAAAAGGTACCCCGGGGATAACAGGCTGATCATTCCCAAGAGTCCATATCGACGGGATGGTTTGGCACCTCGATGTCGGCTCGTCGCATCCTGGGGCTGGAGCAGGTCCCAAGGGTTCGGCTGTTCGCCGATTAAAGCGGCACGCGAGCTGGGTTCAGAACGTCGTGAGACAGTTTGGTCTCTATCCTCTGCGCTCGTTGGAATGCTGAGGAGGCCTGCCCATAGTACGAGAGGACCTGGGTGGACGAACCTCTGGTATGCCGGTTGTCACGCCAGTGGCACGGCCGGTTGGCTACGTTCGGAAGGGATAACCGCTGAAAGCATCTAAGCGGGAAGCCTGCTCCAAGATAAGCATTCCGTGGAACCTTCGAGTTCCTGTAGTCCCCATGCAGAACACGTGGTCGATAGGCCGGACGTGGAAGCCCCGCGAGGGGTGGAGCCGACCGGTACTAACGGACGAAAGGCAACACTAACATTCCAACCCCTGGCGGTTGGACCGCATCTTCCTCCTGCAAACGGCACCAGACGGCAATGAGCATTGTCTGGCCACAAGACGAAACATCGACATATCCGCGTCCGCTGTCCGGTTCCCAGGCCGCCACAGGCCGGCAGACCCCAGCGTCTGACCGTACAAGAGAAGATTTGCGGCGGCCATGGCCCAGGTGAGACGCCCGGTCCCATTCCGAACCCGGAAGCTAAGGCCTGGCACGGCGATGGTACTGCACCCGACAGGGTGTGGGAGAGTAGCACGCCGCCGCACCACACGTACAGGAAGCCCCTTGGAGCACACGCCCCAAGGGGCTTTCCCCATATCAGGACACCCGCGCGTCGGGGTGTTTCTCGCGTCCTTGGGCCTTAGCGTCTCGGACCTCCCCCGGTCCGCCGCGCGGACGGCTCCCCCTCAAAGAGGGGAGCCAGAAACCTCTTGGGCCCCGACGGGATACTCCTGCCGGGGCCCAGTGCGTTTTGGGCGGCAACCCGCTGAATACCCGGTAAGATGGCTGAGGTATCAACATACAGGCCAGGAGGTGACGCGCATGGTGGCGCCAAGCCGTGATGACCGTAGCGTAGATGCATTGGTGAAATCCAAGGCAGTACTTGATGTATTGGCGGAACTGGGACCAAGCACTGCAAAAACCATAAGCGAACGTACTGGTGAACCCGTAAGCTCAACGTATCGTTTGCTGGATAATCTCGCCGCAGTCGGTTGGGTGGAACGCGGCATCAATCGTGGCGAGTATCGGCTTGGCATCGATTGCGTACGTATCGGCGGCCAAATCGAAAGCAGACTGGACATTCAGCAGATCGCTCGCCGTACCTTCCGCGCCCATCGTGGCCAGTTCGGCATCTGGGGTCTGTTCGTTCGGAGGCGATTGCGCACGGTGTGTATCGAGACACGCACCCGTGAGGCATTGCAAAGCTATGCACAGCTGGTGGGCAATAGCTTGCCTCTGAGCATGAGCGCTCCCTCTCATGTACTGACGGCCTGGCTTCCCCCGGCTCGCTACGAGCAGCTGTTGGAACACTATGCCTATAACAACGAGCTCGGCGGCACATTCTCCACGATGCGTACCACAGCAATGGGACAGGCTCGTCATATACGTGAATGCGGCTTCACCTATGATGTCGGCCAGACCATGGCCGGCTCCGTGACTATCAGCGTACCGGTATTCAATCACGCCGGAGAGATTCAGGCGGCAATCGCCCTGAGTGGCCTTTCCCGCTCCTTGGAACCTGAGCTGGCCTGTCTGGTAGATGGGAAACCGGCAACGGCATCGGCTCAAGACATGGTGCAATTGGTGCAGACTGCCGGCCGCGAGGTGTCGCGAGGCCTTGGATACAGCGGTGATTATCTTGGCCTGAGCAGTTGAATACGATGAGTCAGGGATAAGTCAGGGGGAAGGAACGTCGGCGATGGCGGAAGACAAACGTGAACCGACCCGCGCTTTAGACAAGGCGAGTCGTGTGATGGACGCATTGGCGGCGGAGAATGGCCTGTCTCCGGCAGATATCGCCGACGCCTGTGATATCCCGCGATCCTCCGTATACCGTGTGCTGGATGGACTGGTCGCTGTGGGGCGGAACGGATACGGATGGCAACTACTCATTATCGCTGGACTGGCTGCGATTGGCTGATGCCGCTCGCACGTCTCGTACCGAATGGCAGCCTGCGATTGCGGTCATGCATGCCATCACCGCGCAAACCGGCATGACCTCATTCCTCAGTGTGGTCTCCGGCACTGAATTGGTATGCGTGGAATGCGCGCAAGGTCATGCCATCGATTCGCTGATCCTGCGCCCGGGCCGCGTGCTGCCTCTACATGCTGGCGCGGCCGGCCGCGTGGCCTTGGCGTATTTCGAGGATGCCGATGCTGAACGCTATCTTGCAGGAGCGCCGTTCCCGGCATATAACGAGAACACGCTGGTCAGTGTGGAACAGTTGCGCGAGGATATTCGCTTGACTCGCGAACGTGGATATGCACTGTCGGATGAGGATGTGACGTTGGGTGTCGGTGCCGTTGGTGTACCGATTGTGGACAACGAGTCCGGTCGCGTGATCGCCAGCCTGTCCGCCGGTGGATTCGTGGACGAAGTGTTAGCCACTCAAGAATCCTTGGCCGCGTTACTGCACGATGGCGTACACGAGATTCAGGCAGCCTGATTCGGCCCGCTAGGCTGTCGGGCTGGACGGTTATGCCCGGTCAGCTATGGCCTTTGCCGGCTACGGTTCTGCTGGTCATGCTTCTGCCCGACTACGCTGCGGTCCGCTGCGCTTCGGCCACACGACCCAGCGCGATGGCGGTGATCAGCACGTACGCCTCGCGCGGGTCGGTGGCATCCCAGCCGGTGGATTCGGCGGCGCGCTTCAAACGGTAGCGGATCGTATTGGGATGTACGTTGAGCTCCTTGGCCGTGGTCTCGAGCGAACCGCCGAACTTCAGGAATGTGGAGACGGTGAGCAGCGTCGGATCATCCGGGCCTGCTGCTGTCAGGCTTCCGTAGACCACGCGGACCAGTTCGTCACGGGCGTCCGCGTCGCCGATCAACGCACGTTCGGGCAGAGCGTCGTCGGTGCGTAACGGGCGCGGCGATGGCTGCACGGTGGCGGCCAGAGCCGGCGCGGCCTGAAGACAGTAAAGCGTGGCCTGAATCGAACGCATCGCGCCATCGGCACCGGTACGCTGCGGACCCAAGGCGATTGGCCGATCGGCGGCGAACGACGGGTCGATGGTATTGCAGATGATTTCCGGCGTGGCCGCACCGACCGGACGAATCAACGCCACTACGGCGGTGCTGTTGCCGATCGGGCGCTTGGCGGTCAGACACACACCGCCGAAATCGGCTACGATTTTCTCGATTTCCTTGGCCGTACGTGCGGCGGACCGGGCAGGGTATCCGGCGATGGCGTAACAATCGAAGTCATGCTCGAAGCCGAGGATGGTGAACAGGGACTCCACTCGTTCGTCGGCCAGATGATTGAACAGGCACTCGAACAGCACGGTGCGTACGCGGTTGGTCGCGGCGATGCCGGGTGCGGACGAATCGGCAACGTCGGCAGCAAGAAGTTCGAGAAAATCTGACATAGTCACTAGTGTAGCGTCGCTGATTGGCGTTGCCTTTCAGCCAAAGACTCTCGCCAATACGTCAGCACCACGAATCCGAATACAAACGCAACCGGCAACATGTGCCGCTCGAAATTATTGGCCGGCGCGGTGATCATCACGCCCATCAGCAGTAGCAGCGGAATATGGGTCATGAGGGTGAGCCAACGTCGGCGAATCACCTCGGCCGCGCCGATCAGCAATGTCATCACCACGTAGAAATTGCCGTGCGTAGGCCAGCCGAGTACGGGAATACCGCCCCATACGCGAGTGAAGCCGGCGATGTGCTCACGCCAGTCATGGTTGTAATCCTTGATCCATGTGGAGTTTTTCTGCACGTAATCGCTGGTCACGTAATAATCCATCGATACGTACGGCTGATCGTTCACATTGAAGTATCCGAAGCATTTGGCCAGCAACGCATCCAGCGCGATGATTGGATTGTCCTTGACGATTTCGAACCATGCCTTGTTGAAATTGGTCATATCCTCGGGCGTCACCGTGCGCCACTTGTAGCTGACCTTCTTGGCCTGAATGCCGGAGGATTTCACCGGGTCGGCGTCCTGCTGGGAGTAAGCGTCGGCCATCTGATCGAGATTGAAGACGGGCGCGAGGTTCTTTTTGGCTTCGTCTGAAATGCCGTCCGGATTGCGCTGGGCCACGCGGGCGATCATTTGCAGCTGTACGCCGCGGCTTTCGATTGGGTCGCCGCCGATGATTGCGCCAGAGGAGATGGCGAAGGAGATGCCGCCGTGAATCAGTACGGTGGGGATGAGCAGCGCCACGACGTAAGTCGCCCAGCGCTTGCGGTCGGCGATCAGAGCCAGCACGATTTGTAGGGCGATGATGTACCACGCATATTTCGCGGAAATCAGCATTACCGACGTGGCCAGGATAAAGGCGATGAAACTGTGACGCGGCAAGTGGACGGGCGTGGCGATGGCAGGGGTCTGAGGATGTTTGCGGGTGCCGGCGGGGTGCCAGGTCTGGACGAGTTCATACCAGACGCTGAACCACCAGACGAACGAGAACGCGAACAGCGGCGATTTGGTGATGGAGATAGTGGAAAACACGGCCAGCGGGCAGACCATAAAGAACAGCAGAATCAGGAATCGAGCCAATCCTCCGGCCTGTGGGGGAGCGGCGGAATCCGTTGCCGTTTTTCCTATCCAAGGCCGGTTCAGGAATCGATTGGCGGCGGCAGCGCAGCAGAACACGGCGAACAGCGTCTGCAGGGCAGCCAACGTCACGATACCGGCATCGTTTGAGCCGGTCAGATGCCTCGCAAACGTGACCATCGCGCCATAGAACACAGTGAGTACCACATTGTGCTGGTCGGTCAGATACGTGGGATCGGACGGCCACATGTAGTGCGCAGTGGGGTAGATGTCCATCGGCACGAAGGAGAAGAAGCCGATATAGGGCTGTTTCAGGCCGGTCCACTGGTTCCAGGCCCAGCTGAATTCACGGATCTGTGAGCGGAGGTCCGCACCGAATGCGGCCAGCAGAGTGGTCGGCACCCAGAGCCAGCCGACAAAAAACACCAGCATAAGCTTCCAGAACCGGTTCGTGCCGCGTGTGATCCAGCGGTCCAGAACAGTGACGGTGGACGTGACGATAGCGCGAACGGTACGACGGGTCTTGGCTGGTTGGCTGGCCTGCTGATCGGCGGCGGGCCGTGATGTTTCGCTATTCCGCTGATGTTGACGTAGTCGCTCGCCGATAGCCCTCGGCAGTATGCGCTGGCCTGCTGCGAATCGCACCATCAGCGTGATGATTCCGAGATATATCAGGAATGACACGACGAATATTGCGGTATTGGCCCAGTTCCAAT